>JACCDY010095291.1_pt1 | contig 14149 bp, 8 predicted proteins | sample 7446391 | NCBI WGS metagenome assembly JACCDY01 (sample SAMN15323451, study PRJNA562643) | freshwater metagenome | isolation source: river surface water | place: USA:Blue River Watershed | collected 2017-08-18 | reverse complement strand
TCCGCGCGCCCGCCGCCCCCACCCGGCCCGGCCCTCCCTCGTCGAAGGCGTCTTCATCCCGGGACCCGCGCCATTCCACGCTCGCCGAACCTTTCGGACTGGTTGAAACTTCGCGTTCTTGTCGCAACTCATGCGGCGCAGCGAATTCCCCCTCCTCCCCCGAGTAACATCCCCGCCCCCGTCGTCCCTTCCGCGCGAGTCGTTGAAATTCGCACGCGGCGCGACGCTCGATTCTCCACGATGAAAACCCTCTTCACCCACTCCGCCGCCGAGACCGCGGCCATGGACACTCGTCGCCTCCGCGAAGAACACCTCCTCGAGGACCTCTTCGTCCCCGGCGCCCTCCGTCTCGCCTGGTGGGAAACAGACCGCACCATCGCCGCCGGCGTCATGCCCGCCGCCACCCCGCTCGTCCTGCCCGTCCTGCCCGAGCTCCGCTCCGCCTTCTTCCTCGAGCGCCGCGAAGCCGGCGTGGTCAACATCGGCGGCCCCGGCGTGATCACCGTCGACGGCGTCGCCCATCGTCTCGAGTCGCTCGACGCCCTCTACCTCGGCCGCGGCGCCAAGGACGTCTCCTTCGCCTCCGAAACCCCCGCCGCGCCCGCGAAGTTCTGGCTCCTCAGCTACCCCGCCCACGCCGCCTACCCCACGCGCCACGTCGCCTTCGCCTCGGCCGAGACCGCCGTCCTCGGCGGACCCGCCACCGCAAACCAGCGCCGCCTGACGAAGCTCATCCACGCCGGCGCCTTCCCCACCTGCCAGATCGTGATGGGCGTGACCCGCATGGACGAGGGCGGCGTCTGGAACACCATGCCCCCGCACACCCACCTCCGCCGCTCCGAGGTGTATCTCTATTTCGACGTCCAGCCCGCCCACGCCGTCTTCCACTTCATGGGACAGCCCCAGGAAACCCGCCACCTCCTCGTGCACAACGAGCAGGCCGTCCTTTCCGCGCCGTGGTCCATCCACAGCGGCGTCGGCACCGCGCGCTACTCCTTCGTCTGGGGCATGGGCGGCGAGAACCAGGAGTTCACCGACATGGACCCCGCCCCCGTGACGTCCCTCCGCTAAGCGTCCACCGGTCCGCACCTCCGTCTTCTGGCTCCCCGCTCCATGCCTCCCACACCCGGCTCGATCCTCGATTCCTTCCGCCTCGACGGCAAAACCGCCCTCGTCACCGGCGCCTCCCGCGGTCTCGGCGCCGCCCTCGCCCGCGCCCTCGCCGAGGCCGGCGCGGACGTGATCCTCGTCGCCCGCGGCGACCTCTCCGCCACCCGCGCCCTCGTGGAGTCCGCCGGCCGCCGCGCCTACACGTTCTCCGCCGACCAGGCCAGCCGCCCCTCGCTCGACCGCCTCATGGCCGCGCTCGGCGACACGCTCCCGATGCCCGACATCCTCGTGAACAACGGCGGCACCATCAAACGCGCCCCCTTCGTCGAATCCCCGCTCGCCGACTGGGACGAGGTCATCGAGACCAACCTCACCTCCGTCTTCCGCCTCAGCCAACGCGTGGCCGCCGCCTGGGTCGCCGCCAAGCGTCCGGGCAAGATCATCCACACCGCCTCGATGCTCTCCTTCCAGGGCGGAGTCCGCGTCGCCGCCTACACCGCGTCGAAGAGCGCCCTCGCCGGCCTCACGCGTCTCATGGCCAACGAGCTCGCGTCGCACCGCATCAACGTCAACTCGATCGCCCCCGGCTACATGGCGACCGACAACACCGCCCAGCTCCGCGCCGATCCCGCGCGCAACCAGGCCATCCTCGACCGCATCCCCGCCGCCCGCTGGGGAGAGTCGTCCGACCTCGCCGGCGCCGTCGTCTTCCTCGCCTCCGCCGCCTCCGATTACGTCCACGGCCACATCCTCGCCGTCGACGGCGGCTGGCTCGCCCGCTAGCCGCCTCCGGCGGCGATCCGAGATCCCCGATTTAAAATCTCAAATTTCCCGATCCCCATGCAACTGCCCCGCCTCCTGGCCTCCGCGCTCGCGACGGCCGCGCTCCTCTCCGGATCCGCGGCCGCCCTCGCCGCGGAGACGCTCGTCATCACCGTCAGCCACGACCTCGCCCTCGCCCGCCCCTCCGAAACCATCGTCGTTCCCTGGGCCGAGGTGAACAAGGCCCTCCCCGGCGCCCTCCTCCAGAAACTCGCCGTCCGCGACGCCGCCGGCCGCAGCCTGCCCTACCAGGTCACCAACGTCGCCCCCCTCGCCAAGGACCCGAAAAACGTCGGCGCCGCCTACGGCGAGCTGATCTTCCAGCACGACTTCGCCGCCGGCGAAAAATCCGCCGTCTTCACGGTCGGGAAAAGCGAGACCGTCTCCCCGCCCTTCCCCGTCAAGGCCTACGCCCGCCAGGTGCCCGAGCGCCTCGACGACTTCGCCTGGGAAAGCGACCGCGTCGCCTACCGCACCTACGGCCCCGCCCTCGCCGCCCCCGCGCCCGCCGGTGTCGTTAAAGAGGTGCTCGTCACCAGCGGCCTCGACGTCTGGGCCAAGCGCGTCGACTACCCGATCATCGACCGCTGGTATAACAAGGGCCACGACCACTACCACCACGACGAAGGCGAGGGCATGGACTTCTTCGGCGTCGCCGCCACCCGCGGCTGCGGCGGCACCGGCGTCTGGAGCAAGGGCCGCCTGTATGTCTCAGGCAACTACAAGACCGCCCGCGTCGTCGCCGCCGGCCCCGTCCGCGCCGTCTTCGAGCTCGCCTACGACACCTGGGCCGCCGACGGCGTCTACGTCTCCGAGGTGAAGCGCTTCACCATCGACGCCGGCCACAACCTCTTCGCCGTCGAGAGCACCTTCGCCTCCACCGGCAAGGACGCCCCGCTCGACGTCGCCGTCGGCCTCACCAAGACGCCCTTCGACAAGAAGCAGAACCCGAAGGAGACGCTCTCCCCCTCCGCCGCCGACGCCACGCTCGTCCAGTGGACCGCCACCGACTCCCTCGACTCGCTCGGCACCGCCGTCGTGATCGTCTCCCCCGACGCCTTCGCCGGCTTCGCCGAGGATGAGCGCAACCACCTCGCCCTCGCCAAGGCCAAGCCCGGCGAGCCCCTCCGCTACCTCGCCGGCGCCGGCTGGACCCGCAGCGGCCAGTTCGCCGACGAGGCCGCCTGGCGCTCCTACGTCCTCTCCGAGGCCGCCCGCGCCCGCGCCCCCGTCCGCGTCACCCTCTCCAACCGATAACCCCGCCCCACCCGCTCTTTCCCATGTCCCCGCTCGCCCGCCTTGGTCTTCTCCCCCTCGCCGCCGCCTTCGCCCTCCTCCAGGGCTGCGTGGGCGCGACCGTCTCGCCCAACCCCGCCCAATCCCCGGCCCCGGCGCCCAAGTTCGCCGACGCCGCCCCCCTCGAATGGTCGCAACGGATGACCCGCTCCGAGCAACAGCGCCAGGGCGGGCGGATGTTCTTCGACGAGAACCCCAAGGCGAAGTGGAGCTACACCGCGCCCCTCGTCGGCCTCTCCATGATGCGGCTCGCCGACTACACCGGCGACGACGCCCTCCGCGTCTACGGCGCGCGCACCGCCACCTCTTTCCTCGCCGCCGACGGCTCGATCGCCGGGTATTCCAAAGACGAATACAACATCGACCTCGTCACCCCCGGCAAGAACCTCGTCCGCGCCTGGGCCGACGGCGACCGCTCGCCCGCGATCCGCGCCGCCATCGAGCAGCTCCGCGACCAGATGCGCACCCACCCCCGCACCAGCGAGGGCGGCTTCTGGCACAAGAAACGTTACCCGAATCAAATGTGGCTGGACGGCCTCTTCATGGCCTCGCCCTTCCTCGCCCACTACGCCCAGGCCTTCGGCGAACGCGCCCTCTCCGACGATGTGGTCAAGCAGATCGTCCTGATGGACAAGCACGCCTTCGACCCGGCGACCGGCCTTTATTTCCACGCCTGGGACGAGGCCCGCCTCCAGCCCTGGGCCAACAAAGAGACCGGCGATTCCCCCGGCTTCTGGAGCCGCGCCATCGGCTGGTATGCCATGGCCATCGTAGACTCGCTCGAATATCTCCCCGCCGACCATCCCGACCTGCCCAAGATCCACGCGATCCTGAACCGCGTCGCCGCCGGCGCCGCCCGTTGGCAGGACCCCGCCACCGGTCTCTGGTGGCAGGTCACCGACCAAGGCTCGCGCAAGGGCAACTACCTCGAGGGCACCGGCTCCAGCATGCTCGTCTACGCCCTCGCCAAGGGCATCAACCAAGGCGTCCTTTCCCGCGAAAAATACCTCCCCGTCGTCCTGAAGGGCTACGAGGGCCTCCTCCGCGACCTCATCCGCACCAACCCCGACGGCACCATCAGCCTCACCCAGTGCTGCGAGGTCGCCGGCCTCGGCGGCATGGGCAAGAACGGCCACCCCCGCGACGGCTCCTTCGAGTATTACATCAGCGAGCCCGTCATCGACAACGACCACAAGGGCGTCGGCCCCTTCATCTCCGCCGGCATCGAGATCGACCGCCTCTTCGGCGGCGCCCCGCGCAAACCCCTCCCCGCCGCGCCCCGCGAGTTCACCGCCCGCGGCTGGCAGGACTACGAGGCCGCCCTCGCCCGCATCCAGGCCCCGACCTTCCCGGCCCGCGATTTCCCCATCACCGACTTCGGCGCCAAGCCCGGCGAAGACGCCGCCGCCAACGCCAACACCGGCGCCATCCGCGACGCCATCGCCGCCGCCAACCAGGCCGGCGGCGGCCGCGTCGTCGTTCCCCCCGGCGTCTGGCGCACCGGCGCCATCCACCTGAAGAGCAACGTCAACCTCCACGTCTCCGAAGGCGCCACCCTCCTCTTCTCCACCAACCCCGCCGACTACCCCATCGTCCAGACCCGCTGGGAAGGCGTCGAGTTGATGAACTACTCCGCGCTCATCTACGCCTTCGAGCAGGAGAACATCGCCGTCACCGGCAAGGGCACCCTCGACGGCGGCTCGACCACCGACGACTGGTGGAGCTGGAACAAGAAGGGCCAGGGCGCCGCCCAGAAACAGCGCGTCGCCCGCGACCGCCTCGTCGCCCTCGCCGAGACCGACACGCCCGTCTCCAAACGCGTCTTCGGCGACGGCGGCTTCCTCCGCCCCAACTTCGTCCAGCCCTACCGCTGCAAAAACGTCCTCATCGAAGGCGTGACCATCCTCCGCTCGCCCATGTGGGTCGTCCACCCGGCCTTCTGCCAAAACGTCACCGTCCGCGGCCTCACCATCACCTCCCATGGCGGCAACAACGACGGCTGCGACCCCGAATCCTCGCAGGACGTCCTGATCGAGAACTGCCTCTTTGACACCGGCGACGACTGCATCGCCATCAAGTCCGGACGCAACGGCGACGGCCGCCGCGTCCCCATCCCCTCCTCCAACATCATCGTGCGCAACTGCACCATGAAGGACGGCCACGGCGGCGTCGTCCTCGGCTCCGAGTGCAGCGCCGGCATCCGCAACGTCTTCGTCGAAAACTGCACCATGGACAGCCCCGAGCTCGACCGCGCCCTCCGCTTCAAGAGCAACGCCGTCCGCGGCGGCGTCCTCGAGAACGTCTTCATGCGCGACGTGAAGATCGGCAAGGTCGTCGAGGCCGTCGTCACCATCGACCTTCTCTACGAGGAAGGCGCCAACGGCTCCTTCCCCCCCACCGTGCGCAACGTGCAGCTCGATCGCGTCACCGCCACCGCCGCGCCCCGCCTTTTCTACATCCGCGGCTTCGAGAGCGCCGTCATCGAGGACATCCGCGTCTCTGAATCCGTTTTCAGAGGACTCACCGAGTCCGAAGTTGTTCAACATGCCGGGGCTATCAGCCTGAAGAACGTCGTCCTCGAGCCGGCCAACCTGAAGAGGCCCAAGAATTCGGTCGCCGCTCCCGTTCCCACCCCCACCCCCGCCCCCGCCAAGTAAGCCCCGCCTAAGTGATGAACAACGCGTCCACCTCCAAGATGAGCGGTTATCGCTGGTCGATCTGCAGCCTGCTGTTTTTCGCCACGACGATCAATTACCTCGACCGCCAAGTCCTCTCCCTGACCTGGAAGGACTTCATCGTCCCCGAATTCCACTGGAACGACTCCCAATACGGCGACATCGCGGGCTACTTCTCCATCTTCTACGCCGCGAGCATGCTCTTCGCCGGCCGCTTCATCGACTGGATGGGCACGAAGAAGGGCTTCCTCTGGGCCATCTTCATCTGGTCGATCGGCGCCGTCCTCCACGCCTTCTGCGGCATCGCCACCTCGGGCATCCTGACCGGCGAGTGGCTGGTCGGCTTTGAAAAGGCCCGCGAACTTATCGCCCCCGTCGCCGACGTGACCAAGGTCGCCTCCATCAGCGTGAGCCTCTTCATCGTCGCCCGCTTCGTCCTCGCCGTCGGCGAGGCCGGCAACTTCCCCGGCGCGATCAAGGCCACCGCCGAGTATTTCCCGAAAAAGGACCGCGCCTTCGCCACGAGCATCTTCAACGCCGGCGCCACCGTCGGCGCCCTCGCCGCCCCGCTCCTCATCCCGACCATCGCCGCCAGATGGGGCTGGGAAGCCGCCTTCATCATCATCGGCGCCCTTGGCTTCGTCTGGATGGGCTTCTGGGTGTTCATGTATCACAAGCCGGAGCAAAACCCGCACGTGAACGCGGCCGAGCTCGCCTACATCCAGCAGGACCAGGCCGCCGCGTCCGCGTCCCCCGCCGGCACCGAGGAAAAGAAGGTCCCCTTCCTCTCGCTGCTTCGCTACCGCCAGACCTGGGCCTTCGCGGTGGGCAAGTTCATGACCGACGGCGTGTGGTGGTTCTTCCTTTTCTGGACCCCCGCCTACCTCAGCTCGGTCTACCACATCAAGTCCTCCGACACCGCCGGCAAGCTGGCCATCTTCGTCCTCTACGCCATCACGCTCGCCTCCATCTTCGGCGGCTGGCTCCCCACCTACCTCGTCGAGAAGAAGGGCATGAGCCCCTACGAAGGCCGCATGAAGGCCATGCTCATCTTCGCCTTCATCCCGCTCCTCGCCCTCTTCGCCCAGCCGCTCGGCCACTACACCTACTGGCTCCCGGTCATCATCATCGGCATCGCCGGCGCCGCGCACCAGGCCTGGTCGGCCAACATCTTCTCCACCGTCGGAGACATGTTCCCGAAGAAGGCCATCGCGACCGTCACCGGCATCGGCGGCATGGCCGGCGGCATCGGCTCCTTCCTCATCAACAAGGGCTCCGGCCGCCTCTTCGACCACGCCGCGAACACCAACATGGTTTTCATGGGCTTCAAAGGGAAGGAGGCCGGCTACTTCATCATCTTCTCGATCTGCGCCGTGGCCTACCTCATCGGCTGGGCGATCATGAAGGCCCTCGTGCCGAAATATCAGCCCATCGAGGATCTCTGAGCCGGGCTTCGGCGTCGCCCGCAGACCACCTTCGACCGGGAGCCCTCGAGGCTCCCGGTTTTTTTGCGCTCCGCCGGATACCGCCCGGACGCGCGACGCCTTCGCGGACTGTCTGAATCTCGCCCCCGTCGCGCTCGCCGACGTCGCCGGCATGGTCGCGGCATCCCCCCCCGGTCCTTGACCGGTTTTTCGCAACCCCAGCCCCCATGCCTTCTCGCTTTGCTCACCAAGCGGCTTCGCGCGCCCTTCTCCTGGCCTTGTCCGCCCTCGCGACCACGCCGCTCCTTAACGCCGCCTCCGGCACCTACAACAACGCCGTGAGCGGCGGACTCTGGAGCGACTCCGCCAACTGGAGCGCCGCCGCCGTCGCCGACGGCTCCGCCTCCATCGCCACCTTCACCGCCACCCTCGCCGGAAACAACACCGTCAACCTCGACGGACCGCGCACGATCGGCGGCCTCGCGTTCACCGGCTCCACGTCCTTCGGCTGGACCCTCGCCGACAACGGCAGCTCGTCCAACATCCTCACCCTCGACAACGGCGCCTCCGCCCCCGTCCTGACCACCAGCATCGCCGGCGTCGTCAGCACCGTCTCCGCCCCGCTCGTCAGCACCACCGGCCTGACCAAGCTCGGCAACGGCACGCTCTCGCTCACCAACGCGACCTTGTCCGGCGCCCTCTCCGTCGGCAACACCTCGGCCAACACGAGCATCCTCCGCCTCGAGGGCGCCAGCACCGCCAACCTGACCACCCTCGACGTCAACGGCGCCAACGGCGTCCGCAACGAGCTGCGCATCGCCGGCGCGACCGTCACCGTCAGCGGCCTCGCCTCCAGCAACGGCGTCGCCACCGCCTCCCGCAGCGGCCAGATCATCATCGAGTCCGGCACCGTGAACCTCAACGGAGGCTGGCGCACCAACGCCGACGCCGGCGCCGCCCTCAAGATCCTCGGCGGCAACGTCTCCATCGCCTCCGTCGACGTGAAGCGCAACGGCGGCACCTCCGCCGACTTCACCAGCGGCTTCGTCGTCTCCGGCGGCACCGCCACCGTCGCCGGCACCGTCGGCGTCGGCACCGGCAACTCCTACGGCGCGATGTCGATCGAGGGCGGCAACACCACCGTGAACGGCGCCGTCACCGTCTCCAACATGTCCACCGCCGGCCGCGGCGGCGCCCTCCGCGTCACCGGCGGCGCCTTCACCTCCGCCGACACCGTCGACGGCATCATCCTCGGCAAGACCAACGGCGCCGTCGTCAACCAGGTCTCCTCCGCCGCCTTCTCCGGCGGCGTGAGCAACGTGGAGAAGATCACCTTCCAATACGACTCCACCCTCGCGGGCACCGGCACCCTCTCGGTCAGCGGCACCGGAGCCCTCTACCTCGGTTCCGGCGGCATCGTCAAAAAGGACGCCGCCACGACCCAGACCATCGCCGTCAACCTCACCGCCGGCACCCTCGGCGCCAAGGCCGGCTGGACCACCGCCCTGCCCATCTCCACCGGCGCCACCGCGACCAACAATCCGACCATCAAGGCCGCCGACGCCAACGACGTCGCCCACGACATCACCCTGAACGGCGCCCTCGGCGGCGCCGGCGCCTTCACCAAGACCGGCGCGGGCACCCTCACCCTCGGCGGCGTCAACACCTACACCGGCGCGACCACCGCGGTGAACGCCGGCCGGCTCCACATCGTCGGCTCGCTCGCCGCCAACACCACCGTCTCGCTCGCCAACGACGCCCTCCTCTCCGGCACCGGCGTCGTCAACGGCGCCGTCACCGTCGCCGACGCGAGCTCCCTCGCCCACGCCGGCATCCTCGTCGCCGGCGACGGCCTCGCCGCCGCGGACGACCTCGTGGTCGGCGGCAACCTGAGCCTCGGCGACAACTCCATCCTCCGCTTCACCCTCGGCGCCGCCAACGCCCACTCCTCGCTCATCCGAAGCGGCGGCACCTGGAGCTTCGACGCCGACCAGGCCTTCGACTTCGTCAACGCCCAGACCGGCGTCTACGACAACCTGATCTCCGGTCTCGGCGGCACGGAGACCGGCCTGGCCGGCATCGCCGGCTGGACCTCCCTCGCCCCCGGCCTCACCGCCAGCTTCACCTACGACGGCGCCGGCGGCATCGACCTCGTCCTCGCGACCGCCACCATCCCCGAGCCGGCCTCCCTCGCCGCCTTGGCCGGCGTCGCCGCCCTCGGCCTGGCCGCGACGCGCCGCCGTCGTCGCGCCTGAGATCGACCCGCCTCGCGCTCCCCGTCCCTCCGCCCGCCGGCCTTTTCGCCGGCGGGCTTTTTGCGGCTAGCGTCCTGTGATCGAATTAAGCTCGATAAATACGGTCGGAGGATCGCCGCAAAAAGACGCAAACACTGCGACCCGGTTCCATGGCCTGATTTTGCGACTTCCGCGCTTTTTTGCGGCCAATGTATTCATAACGGAACTTCCATGACGGAACCCCAGAGCCCGTCCTTCGACTCGTCTCCACTCGCCCCGTGACCACCGGTCTCGAAAAGCTTCGCCCCCGCGCCCCCTGGCTCGCCGGCCTCGTTCTGATTCTCGCGGTGGCGGCCGCCTACCAGAACAGTCTCTTCGGCCCCTTCGTCTTCGACGACCTGCTGTCGATCCGCGACAACCCGTCCATCCGGCATCTCTGGCCGCCCGGGGACGCCCTGCTCCCGCCCGGGGGCGACGGCCGCACCGTCGAGGGCCGTCCCCTGCTCAATCTGTCGTTCGCCCTGAACCACGCGATCAGCGGCCTCGACCCCTGGAGCTATCACCTCGGCAACCTCGCGATCCACGCCGCCGCGGCCCTCGCTCTCTTCGGACTCGCCCGGCGCCTCTGCGCACGACGCGCGCCGGACGCGGCCCCGGGCGCGACAGCCTTCGCGATCGCCCTCCTCTGGGCGCTCCACCCGCTGCAGACCGCGGCCGTCGCCTACGTCGTCCAAAGGGCCGAGTCGCTCGCGGCGCTTCTGTATTTGTTTTCCCTCTACGCCTTCGCGCGCGGCGCCGGGGATGCCGGATCGGGCGGGGAAAACCGTCCCCGCTGGCTCGCGGCCTCCGTGTTTTCCTGTGCGCTCGGCATGGCGACGAAAGAGACCATGGTCTCCGCGCCGCTCGCCATCCTCGCCTGCGACCGGGTGTTCTTCGCCGGCGGCTGGCGCGAAGCCTGGCGGCGCCGGCGCGGCTTCTACCTCGCGCTCGCAGGATCCTGGCTCGTGCTCAGCCTCGTGCTCCTGGGCACCGGCGCCACGCGCGGCGGCACCGTCGGACTCCGGACGGAGATCTCCGCCTGGCACTACGCCCTGACCCAGCTCCGGGCCCTGAGCCATTACCTGAAGCTCGTTTTCTGGCCGGAGCCGCTCGTTTTCGACCACGGCACGGCGCTCGCCACCCGCTTCTCGTCCGTGTGGCCGCAGGCCCTTCTGCTGCTCGCCCTCGCCGCAGGCTCGGTCGCCGCGCTCGTCCGCGGCGCCGTCGCGGGCTGGCTCGGTTTTTGTTTCTTCGCCCTCCTCGCCCCGAGCTCGAGCGTCGTCCCGATCGCCACCCAAACCATGGCCGAGCACCGGATGTATCTCGCCTCCGCCACGGTCGTCGCCGCCGCGATCCTCGCGCTTCGCCGGATCGCGGGCCCCCGCATTCTCACGCCCGCGCTCGTCCTCGCCCTTCCGCTCGCGTTCGCCACCCGCGCGCGCAACGACGACTACCAAAGCGCGCTGCGGCTCTACGCCCACACCGTCCGGCATCGGCCGGACAATCCGCGCGCCTTCCTCGGGCTCGCCGCCGCCTGGGAGGAAAACGGCCGCCCGGACGAGGCCCGCGAAAACTACACCCAAGCCCTTCGCCTCGACCCCGGGAATCCCGACGCGCACAACAGCCTCGGCAACCTGCTCCTGAAGAGCGGCGACGCGTCTTCCGCCGTCGTCCACTACCGCGCCGCGCTTCGATCGACGCCCGATTTCTCCGCCGCGCATTACAACCTCGCCCGCGCCCTGTTCGAGGCGGGCGACGACGAGGGCGCGATCCGCCATTTTCGCGAGACCCTCCGCCGCGCGCCCGACAAGGCGCTCGCGCACAGCGGGCTCGGCGCGGCCCTGATCCGGCAAGGACGGATCGACGAGGCCGCGACCGCGCTGGATGAAGCCCTGCGCCTCGATCCCGGACTCGCCGACGCCCATAACAATCTCGGCATCCTGGATCTTCAATCAGGCCGGCTGCCCGAGGCCCGGATTCATTTCGAGAAAGCGCTCCGCCTGTCGCCCCGCCATCCCGACGCCGCCTACAATCTCGGCACCACGCTGCTTCGCGCCGGAGAAACCGACGCCGCGATCCTCTGCCTCCGGCGCCATCTCGCGCTGCGGCCCGCGGAAGCCCGGGCCCGGTCCAACCTCGCCGTGGCGCTCGCGCGGAGCGGTCGCCTCGACGAGGCGCTGCAAGAATGCGAGGTGGCCGTCCGCCTCGCTCCGGACAACGCCGAGGCGCGTGAAAACCTGGCGGCGCTGCGGGCCTTGCGAACCGAGGCCGCGCGCTGACGCGCGCGGCTCAGGGGCCGACCACAAAGGACCCGAAGTCCGCGTATCCGTCGGCCGCCGCCCCGGGTTTGGAGCCGCAGAACAGACCGACCTTAGCGCCGACCCAGCGGCTGGAGCTCGCGGTGAAGGGCTTGCCCAGGGAGGCGAAAGGCGCGGAGGCGCCGGCCTCGTCCGCGCGGAAGAAGAAGCGGCAGGACAGATCGGCCTCCACCTTCACGCGCAAGGCGACCGGCCGGCCGGCCGGCCACGGCAACGAGGCCACGACGGTCTCGGTCCCGCCCTTGTCGGCGCGCGCGCACGACACCTGGACCAACTCCTGCCCGCCGTCCGGACGCGCGCGCAACCCGATCCAGCCGTAGTCGTAGCCAAACACGAGCAGACCGGCCTGGGCGCCCGAAGCGTCGCCCGCCTTCAGCAAAAGCGTGGTCTCGGCCGAAAAACCCGGCGCGGGAAATTTCTGCATCAACAGGTTCGTCGCCATCCACAACGAGTCGGCCGAGGGAGCCGGCGCGGCGCGCAGACGCAGGCCGCGCGTGTTCGCCTCGCGACGGACGATCCAGCCCGGCTCGGGATTTCCCTGCCATTGCCACTGCAGACCGGGACGGCCGCCGGGAAACTCATCGCTCGTCGCCGGCACGGCCGCGGGCTGGGGCGGCAGGTCGGGCTTGGCATGGGTCAGCACCGGCTCGCCCGTGCCGTCGTCGTTCGCGTCGGTGCCCATCACCGGCCAGCCGTCGGCGCGCCAGCGCATGGGCTGGAGGTGCACGACGCGTCCGTGCGCGGGCAACTCTTGGAAATGGAAGAACCAGTGCTGGCCCGAGGGCGTGTCCACCCAGGCGCCTTGGTGCGGACCGTTCACCGGCGTCGCGCCTTGCTCGAGCACGACACGGCTTTCGTAGGGGCCGCGAATGTCCCGGGCGCGAAACACGGCCTGGTAACCCTCGGCCACGCCGCCCGCGGGCGCGAAGATGTAGTAGTAGCCGTCGCGCTTGTAGAGCTTGGGCCCCTCGAGCGTGCGCCAGCCGGGCATCTGGTCCGCGTCGATCACGACCAGGCCTTCGTCGAGCAGGCGCGTGCCGTCGGGACTCATCTCGTGCAGCGTAAGGCGATTGTTGATACCGGCGCGGCTCTTCGCCCAGCCGTGCACCACCCAGGCGCGGCCGTCCTCGTCCCACAAGGGACACGGGTCGATCAGGCCGCGGCCGCCCTTCAAGAGGAAGGGCTCGCTCCATTTCCCGCGCGGATCATCGGCCGTGATCACATAGATGCCGAAGTCGGGATCCGGATAAAAAATCCAGAACTTGCCTGCGTGGTGCCGGATCGCCGGCGCCCAAACGCCTTCGCCATGGCGGGGCGTCTTGAAATGCTCGACCGGCACCTGCGTCGGCAGCGCGTGGTTCACCAGCGTCCAGTTCACCAGATCGCGGGAATGCAGGATCGGCAGCCCGGGCGTGTGGTTGAAGCTCGACGACGTCATCCAGTAGTCCGCGCCCACCCGCACCACGTCCGGGTCCGAGTAGTCGGCGTGCAGGACGGGATTGCGATAGGTGCCGTCCCCTTGATCTGCGATCCAGGGCGCGGTCGTCGCGGTCGAGGTCTCGCCGCCGCCACGGACGGGCGTGTCGAGCAGGAAGGCGGATAGGGGGAGGGACATGAGCGAAAAGGGGAAGAGGGACCGAAGGGGCATGTTCAGGGTTTTGAACCGGAGCTTTTGCCGGCCCAGCGCGCCTTGAGCCAGTCAGTCAGAACCCGGCTCCATTCCGGATCGTGTTTCACCCACTCCGTGAGGCGGTGCGGCGCGGCGGGAAGGACGTGAAGATCGCAACGCACTCCGGCGGCGCGGGCCTTTTCCTGAAATTCACGCGACTGCTCGATCGGCACCGTCTTGTCCGCGTCGCCGTGCAGAAACAGCACGGGCGGGCAGCCGGGGTGGATACGCCCAAGGGGCGAGGCCGCGGCCAAGGCCTCGAGCGAGGCGGGCGCCAGGTCGGGCGCGAAATTGAAGAGATTCTGCAGGGACTTGCTGATCTCGCCACGGCGCCTCGAGTCGGAAACGAGATCCGAGACCGCCGCGCAGCCCACCACCACGTCCACCGGGGCGGCTTCGCCGGCCTCGGGCATCGCGGCCATGAGGGCGAGATGGCCGCCGGCCGAGTGGCCCATCAGCGCAAGCTGCGCCGGGTCGCCGCCGTGCTCGGCGATATGCGCGCGCACCCAGGCCACCGCCGCCCGCGTGTCGTCGAGCGGAGCCGGCCAGCGATGCGCCGGCG
>JACCDY010136183.1_pt1 | contig 14153 bp, 13 predicted proteins | sample 7446391 | NCBI WGS metagenome assembly JACCDY01 (sample SAMN15323451, study PRJNA562643) | freshwater metagenome | isolation source: river surface water | place: USA:Blue River Watershed | collected 2017-08-18 | reverse complement strand
TTTTATCTGTATCCCAAACCCCCACCCCAAGATCAGGGATAATTTCTGGGTGAAATTCGACGGCAATCAATTTGCAGTTTTTGCCCTGAAAAACGGTATGTGCGCCAGGAAAAGGATGCATGCCCCTTACTAAATTAACGATGTCCTGTCCATTTCGCGTCCAATGAATTTCTCCCGTACTTCGATCTAATTTAGGGGCTGATTTTAGCTCAACTGATTCTTGTTGAGGAGTCGGGTGAATATCTCCAGATTCGATGGCTTTGGCCGTTTTAACGACTAAGGCACCGCCTTTGTTCATCAAGCGTTCATATAATTCACCTGTCGTATCTGTCGCCGAAATGGCTTCTTTTTCTTGGAATAATAAATCACCGGTATCGATTTCGTGTTGCAGAAAAAAGGTCGTAATTCCAGTTTCCGTTTCCCCATTAATGACCGCCCAGTGAATGGGAGCCGCACCTCGGTATTGAGGAAGTAAGGAAGCGTGCAAATTAAATGTACCCATCGGCGGCATACTCCAAACCGCTTCCGGAAGCATTCGGAAGGCAACGATGATTTGTAAGTCAGCTTTGTAAGTGGCTAGTTCTTCTAAAAATGCGGGGTCTTTTAGTTTAACCGGCTGTAAAACAGGTATGCCACAAGAAGAGGCGTACACCTTCACGGGGGAAGATTGCATCTGCTGTCCACGTCCAGCCGGCTTGTCGGGTGCGGTTACAACGGCAACGACCTCCATCTTCGCCTCTACTAAGGCCTGTAAACTAGCTACTGCAAATTCTGGGGTTCCAAAAAATATAATCCGCATCCTTGATCTTGATAGTTTGTGGAATCCGTCTGAATTTTTATTATCTTTGTCCCCTACAAAACAACAATTTCGTGCTGTTACAGAAACAAATTACTTAGTTGCGAATCCGAAACAAAACTACAAATAAATTAGGTAGAACGGTCGGAGGCCGTTCTATTTTGTTTTTAAGCACAGAGGTTAAACCCTAAAAAGATTATGGCAAAGTTTCAATATTACACGGCAGAGGCATTAGATAAATTAAAAGCAGAATTACACTACTTGAAGATTACAGGTCGTTCTGATATGGCCAAACAAATCGCTGAGGCTCGTGATAAGGGTGATTTAAGTGAGAATGCAGAGTACGATGCGGCGAAAGATGCGCAAGGGCTTTTGGAATTAAAGATTTCTAAAATGGAGGAAATTATTTCAGTAGCGCGTGTATTAGATGAATCCACCATCGATTTATCCGTGGTTTCCATCTATTCTATTGTTCAAATTAAGAATACGAAAAATGGAGCTGCCTTCACTTATACCATTGTATCAGAAGAAGAAGCTGATTTGAAAGCTGGAAAGATCTCGGTATCCTCTCCATTTGGCAAAGGATTATTGGGTAAGAAAGTAGGCGATTTAGCCGAAATTACAGCGCCAGCAGGTAAGCTAGAATTTGAGATCATGTCGTTAACTCGTTAGTGACGAGGGCCGTAGATGGCCGATCCCACGCGAACCAAGGTAGCACCTAGTGCAGCGGCGATCAAATAATCTCCAGACATACCCATGGATAATTCAATCCATTCCACAAGACCGGTCGAAACGCCGGTTTTGTTGTTTTTAAGCTTTTGGAAAAAATCAGCGAGACTTTGAAACTCCTGCCTAATCTGCTCTTCATCAGCTGTAAAGCTGGCCATCCCCATCAATCCCACGATTCGGATATGTTGTAATTCAGCAAAAGCGGGATCCTCCAATAAGGCTTCGGCTTCCGCAAAATCCAAGCCAAATTTACTCTCCTCCGTCGCAATATAAATTTGAAGTAAGCAATCGATCACCCGCTCATGTTTTGCTGCCTGTTTATTGATTTCCTTTAATAAATTCAATGAATCCACGGAATGGATCAGGTGGACAAAAGGAGCAATGTACTTTACTTTATTCGTTTGTAAGTGACCTATTTGATGCCAAAGAATGTCCTTAGGCAACACCGCCTGCTTTTCCACCATCTCCTGCACGCGATTTTCCCCAAATTCCAAGGCCCCCGCCGCATAGGTTTCTTGAAGCTCTTCGATACTTCTCGTCTTAGTTACCACAATAAGTCGAGCGTTGCTGTCGTTTAATTGCTTGTTAATCAAGGAAATTTGTTCTGCGATGGCCATGTTAGGGTAGGCTAAATTTTGTTAGGGCTAAAAAATATTATTAAAATTAATTTATTATTTTTGATTCAAGTCTAAAAGATTAAATAAAGCAGGTTAAATGGAATCGGAGAATACGAGGGGTAACGAAAGTAGTTTGAAGCGTCGCGTGACCCTGTTGACTATAGTGGTTGTTTTATTGCTGGGTTGGATTGCGGCGGATAAACTAGGTCTTTTGGATCGGTTTATGCAACCATCACAAGCCGAATTTGTGGAGAATGCACAAGTAAAGCTAGATTCCGTTGCAGAGCAATTGAATTTACGTTTAGTCCAAATCAAAAAATTAGGCGGTAAAGTCAGTGAATTAGAGAAAGCAAAGGCGCAGATTTTGGGAGACCAAAAACACCTAAGCGACATCGATCCAGCTGAATTCCAAAAGAAACTTTCCTATTACCTGCACCTCTTAGGACAAAAAGACGCCGAAATCAAAAAGCTTAAAAAGGAAAACGTTGTATTAATTCTTCGCAATGATTCCTTAAGCCGCGAAGCGCAAATATTAAAGGTGGGCTTAGTGAATATCCAAAAAGCCTTAGAGGATTCCAGCAAGACTTTTGGCCTAAAAGAAAGAGAATTAAGCGAGAAATCCCGTGTCCTAGAAATTCGCAACAAGGAATTATCCGAAAAAGTGAGTGCGGCTGCTGCCTTAAGAGCGGAAGGAGTGAATGTGTATAACATATCCTCGCGAGGCAGGGAGTCAGCTATCAACAATCAGAAGGCGAAAAAAGTGGATAAAATTCGCGTCATGTTTCACTTGCAGGAAAATACTTTGGCTAACAAGGAGATTAAAACGGTTTTCTTGCGCATCATCGAGCCTACCGGTACAACTATTTCAGATTATAACCTGGGTTCCGGGACCTTTGATTTCAAAGGCCGTGAGTTAACCTTCACAAGCCGCCAGCGTATTTTTTACGAAAACAACCACCAGTCGGTGGAATTTATCTATTCTAGACCCAATGGTTTCAAAGCAGGGAAGCACGAAATTGAGCTGTATGCAGAAGGCTATTTGATCGGTCTAGGCACCTTCGAAGTGCGCTAATCCTAAATTTTTGTTGTTAACGTTTTGATAGTGAAGGAATATTCGTACCTTTGCAGTCCAAATTTTTACCAGTTTTTAAACAACAATTTTTTTATGGAATTAAAAAACTATGAGACGGTGTTCATTTTAACTCCCGTTTTGTCTGAGCAACAGACAAAGGACACTGTTGAGAAATTCAAGAATCTGTTGGTAGAAAACGGTGCGCAAATCGTTCATGAAGACGCTTGGGGCTTACGTAAGTTAGCTTACCCGATTCAGAACAAGCACACTGGATACTATCAAATTTTCGAATTCGCAGCAGCTCCTACTTTAGTCGCTAAATTAGAATTAGAATACAAGCGTGATGAGCGCGTGATTCGTTTCTTAACTCTAGCGGTAGACAAGCACGCTTTAGCGTACAACGAAAAAAAGAGAAAAGGATTAGTAGGTAGAAAACCAGAAAAAACAGAAGCATAATATGACACTAGTTAACGAACCTGTAGATAAGAACGGAAACCGCAAAAAGTATTGCCGTTTCAAGAAATCTGGTATTCAATACATCGATTTCAAAAACCCAGACTATTTATTGAAGTTAGTGAATGAGCAAGGTAAAATCTTACCTCGTCGTATCACTGGAACTTCTTTGAAATTCCAACGTCGTGTGGCACAAGCTATCAAGCGTGCTCGTCACTTGGCTTTAATGCCTTACGTGGCTGACGGTTTAAAATAGTACCTTATCCAATAAACATTTGATTGTAAACATAAGATGGAAATTATATTAAAAACAGATATTGCTGGATTAGGTTACAAAAACGATATCGTTGCAGTGAAAGCTGGTTACGGTCGTAATTACTTAATTCCACAAGGATTCGCTATCATGGCGACTCCGTCTAACCGCAAGGTTGTAGCGGAAAACATCAAGCAAGCTGCTCACAAAGTGGAGAAAGTTCGTCAAGATGCATTCGATTTAGCTGCAGCTATCGGTGAAATGGCATTGATTATTCCTGCGAAGACAGGTGATAGCGGAAAAATCTTTGGTCGTGTGACTAGCCTTCAAATCTCAGAGATGTTGAAAGAAAAAGGCTTCGATATCGATCGTAAGAAAATTTCATTCGATACAGAAGTGAAGACTACCGGCGATTACGCTGCTACGCTTGACTTACACAAAGAAGTAAAACACAAGATTGCTTTCTCTGTGGTTTCAGAATAGTATTTGAAACAAAACGATAAGTAGAAATCGCGCTGAGCAATCGGCGCGATTTTTTTATTTTAAGCGGAGGCTTAAAATAAAAAAATCTAGTCGCTAGTCGCCGCGAAGCGGCGAAGTCGACTGCGTCTGAGTCGCCGCGAAGCGGCTTAGTCATCGCTGCGGGATTTAGTTGTCACTTCGTGACTTGGTCGCCACGAAGCGGCTTAGTCATCGCTGCGCGATTTAGTTGTCACTTCGTGACTTGGTCGCCGCGAAGCGGCTTAGTCATCGCTGCGCGATTTAGTCGTGACTGCGTCGCTTAGTCGAAAAAAAACAAAAAAAAATCCGGAAAGGAATTTCTTCCCCTCCGGACTTTTTGACTAAGTTGCGAAGCAACGACTAGGTCTCGCAGAGACGACTTTTATCCGACTAAGTCTCACAGAGACGACTTTTATCCGACTAAGTCTCGTAGAGACGACTAAGACGAAGTCGACTCAGCGACGAAGTCGCGACTTGAGCCGCCTGTGGCGATTACGCTAACGCTGCCTTCAAATTCGTATCTAAAGCCTCTAAGAACTCTTCTGTGTATAAGTAGTGCTCTCCGTGCTTCACTTTGTTGCCGTGGATACAAACTGCTAAGTCTTTGGTCATCTTACCAGATTCAACCGTAGCCACACACACTTTTTCTAATGTTTGGCAGAAATTAATCAACGCCGCATTGTTATCTAATTTACCACGGAACTCTAATCCACGAGTCCATGCGAAGATAGAGGCAATTGGGTTAGTCGATGTAGGCTTTCCCGCTTGGTGATCGCGGTAGTGACGAGTCACTGTTCCGTGAGCAGCTTCCGCTTCCATTACTTTTCCGTCTGGTGTAATTAAAACTGACGTCATTAAGCCTAATGAACCGAAACCTTGAGCAACGGTATCCGACTGAACGTCTCCGTCATAGTTCTTACAAGCCCAAACAAAGTTACCATTCCACTTCAAAGCAGAAGCAACCATGTCATCGATCAAACGGTGCTCGTAAACGATACCTGCTGCTTCGAATTGTGCTTTGTAATCTGCTTGGTAGATTTCTTCGAAAATGTCCTTGAAACGGCCATCGTATTTCTTCAAGATCGTGTTCTTAGTAGATAAATATAAAGGCCATCCTTTGCTCAATGCCATGTTAAAGCAAGAGTGTGCGAAACCTTTGATTGACTCATCTGTGTTGTACATGGTCATGGCAACGCCATCGCCTTTGAAGTTATATACTTCGAAAGTTTGAGCAGCACCACCATCTTCAGGTTGGAATGTAACTGTTAATTTACCTTTTCCTTTTGTAACGAAATCGGTTGCGCGGTATTGATCACCAAAAGCGTGGCGGCCGATCATGATCGGAGCAGTCCAGTTAGGAACTAAACGAGGAACGTTAGCACAAACGATTGGCTCACGGAAAACAGTACCATCTAGGATATTACGGATCGTTCCGTTAGGTGATTTCCACATTTGTTTTAAATCGAATTCCGTTACACGAGCCTCATCCGGAGTGATGGTAGCGCATTTGATACCTACACCGTATTTTTTGATTGCCTCAGCAGCCTCGATGGTTACTTGATCATTCGTCTCATCCCGGTATTCTACACCTAAGTCATAGTACTTAATGTCTAGATCTAAATAAGGCAAGATTAATTTATCCTTGATGAATTTCCAGATAATTCGAGTCATTTCATCGCCGTCTAATTCAACGACTGGGTTGGCAACTTTAATTTTTTCCATTTTTGTTATATCAAAATTTTGATAGGTTGTGATAATCTTGCAAAGGTAAAGACTAAATCTTTTTTACGTGAGTATTTTGGGGTATTTTTGTTGAAAATTATAGCTTTTTTTTGATGGAAACGGTAATTAAGATTGCGTGCAAGGATGAGAAGGGATTGGTTCACAAAATTACAGGCGTGTTATTTGCCAAATTGGTTAATGTTACGCAGACGAATGAATTTGTGGATGAGGTCGCAGATCGCTTTTTTATGCGCGTTTCATTTACAGGAATCGCTGATGTGAAGTCATTAAGGCAAGAGATTGTTGCGGTTTTGCCAGCAGACGCTGAGGTAGAAGTGATTCCGCCCGCAAAAAAGCGAGTGCTTATTTGTGTTACTAAAGAACACCATTGTTTGGGTGACTTATTGATTAAATCACAGTTTGAGGATATGCCTTTTTCAATTGTGGGAGTGGTGGGGAATCATGCGGTTTTAGCTCCGCTTTGTGCGCAGTTTTCAGTTCCATTTACCCACGTACCTGCTGAGGGTTTATCGCGGGAGGAACATGAGCAAAAATTGAAGGCGATTATTGATGGAGAAAACCCTGATCTAATAGTGTTAGCGAAGTATATGCGAATTTTGACTCCAGAGTTCGCCTCTGCCTATTTGGGAAAGATGATTAATATTCACCATTCCTTTTTACCGGCTTTTGTGGGTGCGAATCCGTATCAGCAAGCATTTCAGCGTGGGGTTAAGATCATTGGGGCTACGGCCCATTTTGTGACGGATGACTTAGATGAAGGGCCTATTATTTGCCAAAATATTGTACCCGTAAATCATTCTTACGATGCGAAACAAATGTCGAAGGCGGGGAAGGAAGTGGAAAAAACAGTTTTGGCCAAAGCCCTACAACTTGTCTTAGAAGATCGCGTCTTTATCCACGAAAACAAGACCATTTTATTTGATTAAAATTTGCCTGAAAAAGCGTAAATTGCAGTCCTTTTTTTAGATACTATGTTTGAGAATTTAAGTTCGAAGTTGACCACTGCCATGCGTACCCTGAAGGGGAACGGCAGAATTACGGATATTAACGTTGCCGCTACGGTGAAGGAAATTCGCCGCGCCCTGATGGATGCGGACGTGAACTATAAGGTGGCGAAAGAGATTACGGATCGGATTAAAGATCAGGCGATGGGCCAAAAAATCCTGATCGCTGTAGAACCAGGTCAATTATTAACTAAAATTGTACATGATGAACTAACCCAATTAATGGGTGGTCAAAAGCAAGAAATCAACTTAAAGGGGGATCCAGCTGTTGTTTTGATTGCTGGTTTACAGGGTTCTGGTAAGACGACTTTCTCAGGTAAGTTAGCTCAATACATTAAAAAAGGAGGACGCAATGTGCTTTTAGTAGCTTGCGATATTTACCGTCCTGCGGCGATCGACCAATTGAAAGTGTTGGGAGAGCAAGTAGGGGTGGAAGTATATGCTGAGCCAGAAAATAAGAATGCAGTAAGTATCGCGGAGAACGCGCTTTCGTATGCTCGCAAAATGGGTAAGAAAGTGGTGATTGTCGATACAGCGGGTCGTTTAGCCGTGGATGAGGCAATGATGAACGAGATTGCAGCGGTGAAAGAGGCGATTAAGCCGACCGAGATTTTATTCGTAGTGGATTCCATGACGGGTCAGGATGCGGTGAATACGGCGAAGACCTTTAATGATCGCTTGAATTTTGACGGCGTTGTTTTAACGAAATTAGATGGTGATTCCCGTGGTGGTGCGGCCCTTTCGATTCGTCAAATTGTCGATAAACCGATTAAATTCATCTCTACCGGGGAGAAAATGGAAGCCTTGGATCAGTTCTATCCTGATCGTATGGCAAACCGTATCCTGGGAATGGGTGATGTATTGTCTTTAGTGGAGCGTGCGCAGCAGGCTTTTGACGAAGATGAGGCAGCTCGTTTAAATAAGAAGATACGTCAAAACAACTTCACCTTTGAGGACTTCTATGCACAATTGCAGCAAATCAAAAAGATGGGTAACATCAAAGATTTGATGGGCATGGTACCGGGAATGAGCCAGGCGGTGAAAGATGTAGATATTTCCAATGATTCCTTTAAGCCGATTGAAGCAATCATCAGTTCGATGACTCCGAAGGAGCGTCAAAATCCAGATATTTTGAACCCATCACGCAAGAATCGCATTGTAGCTGGTTCTGGAACGTCGATTCAAGAGGTGAATAACCTATTGAAGCAGTTCGAGGACATGCGCAAAATGATGAAGATGATGAACAAGGTACAAGACGGAAAGATGAAGATGCCAAATTTAGGAGGCATGTTCAAGCGATAATTATTTTCTAATTATCGCTCCTATTTCCTTCTCGAAACCTTTCATTAAGCGATCCATCGTCGACTCAATGACCTTATCCGTTAAGGTCTGAGATTCGTCTTGTAGCGTGAAGCTAACAGAATAAGCTTTCTTGCCTTCCCCTAAGTTCTTGCCTTCGTACACATCGAAGATGGATACGTTTTTCAACAAGTTCTTCTCGTACTGCTCGGCTAGTTTTCTAATCGCCTGGTAGCTCACGGTTTTGTCAATCACCAATGATAAATCGCGACGTACCTCTGGGAACTTAGAAATCTCTTGGTAAACGAAGTCAGCTTTCTCTTGCTTCACCCAATAATCCCAATCGAAATCGGCGAAGAATACGTCTTGTTTTACTTCCCATTTGCTGGCTAGATTCGGGTGAATCATACCTAATTCAAGGCAAGCCTTTTTGTTGATGGAGATGCGTAAACCGAACGCGAATACACTCGAATTTTCGATCGTATCCGTCTCAAATTGAGTTATACCTAGCGAACGCATTAACTCGATGCTCACTTGGTATAAGTGGTGCAAAGCGGTTTTAGTAGGAGCGCTAGACCAGGTTTCTCCAGCCCATAATCCCGTTGTAAATAAGGCTAAATGTTTCTTTTCGATGTATTTAGGACCTTTTTTGTGGTAGGTTTTGCCAAATTCAAAGACTTTTAGATCTTTTTGGCGGCGATTAATATTATGTGCTAGCACCTCTAATCCGGCGAAAGACATATGCTGTCTCATAACACCTAAGTCCTCTGAAAGTCGATTTAAGATCTCTACCGTTTCGAATTGTAAATCTTTCTCGATGGCCTTGTGGGCATCAGCTTTTGTTAAAGAGTTGGTGATGATTTCTTGGAAACCTTTGGCCGTCAAAATCTGAGAGATATTCAACTGAACGCGTTCCTTATCTAACATAGGGAACTCCGAAATGAAGTTCGCACTCAAATGATCTGACAATGGAATATTATCCAAACCGTGGATACGCAAAATCTCCTCGATGATATCTGCCTCCCTCGTCACATCCACGCGGTAGGCAGGGGAGATAGCTACGAATTCGTCGCCTTTATCGGCTTCGATCTTGAAATCCAATAAGGTCAAAATTTCTTTAATTCGCTCAGCCGCTATTTCAATACCAATGTATTGTTGCACCCGACGAACGCTAACCGGAATTTCGACTAATGAAACCGGCGTTGGATAAAAATCGATCGGCTCAGACGTAATTTTACCGCCTGCTACTTCTTGAATTAATTGAGCTGCGTATTCTAAAGCAAATAGTTTCGCTTGGATATCTGTCCCGCGCTCAAAACGGAACGAAGCATCTGTTTTCAAGCCGTGAATTTGGCTGGCTTTACGGATACGCTCTGGTTTGAAGTGAGCCACTTCTAGGAAAATACGTGTCGTAGAATCTTTAATGCCTGAATCTTCACCCCCCATCACGCCGGCCATGCCGATCGCGCCTGAAGCGTCACAGATCATTAATTCCTCTCCGGTTAACTTGCGTTCAACGCCGTCCAAAGTTTTGAAAAGTGTTCCTGCAGGTAAAGAATCGACGATTAATTTTCCGCCTTTAATTTCATTCCAATCGTAGGCATGCATCGGCTGGCCTAATCCGTGGCAAATGAAATTGGTGATGTCGACCACGTTATTAATAGGACGCAATCCGATAGCAGATAAACGTTCTTGTAACCAAGTAGGTGATGGAGCGACTTGAATGCCATCGATGGTGATACCGCAGAAGCGGTCGCAACCAGCATCCTTAATTTCTACAGCGATCGGATGAGCATTGCTTTCAATCACCAAAGCAGGTGAAGGTAATTGAATCGGAAGACCTGTTACCGCTCTGATATCGCGCGCCACACCCCAGTGAGAGGCGGCATCCGCACGGTTTGGCGTTAATCCAATTTCTAAAACTAAATCACCAGAAATATCGAAAAAGGAAGCGGCTGGAGTTCCATTAGGCGCGTCCGTATCCAAGACTAAAATGCCGTCATGGGATGTCCCGATGCCGATTTCGTCTTCAGCACAGATCATACCTTCAGAGGGTTGACCGTATACTTTGCGCTTCTCGATTTTGAATAATTCTTTTCCCTCTTTGTCGTATAATTGGGTGCCAGGAGTGGCGACGATTACTTTTTGGCCGGCTGCTACGTTTGCTGCGCCACAAACGATAGTTAGGATTTCGTCTAAACCAGCATCCACTGTCGTTAGGCTTAAAGTTTTCTCTTTTACCTCGAATTTCTCGCAGGTCAAAACTTCACCTACCACAAAGCCTTTCAATCCACCCGGAATCTTATCGTGAGGTTCGATACCCTCCACTTCTAAGCCCGTGTTTGTTAATAAAACATCTAATTCTTCTGGGCTGCCTTGTGCAGGAAGCTTCGAAATATCAATAAAATCGCGTAACCAATTAAGGGAAATTTTCATCTGTCTAATTAACGGGTAAGTTTCATTTTGTAATCCACGGAAACTTTTCCTCGCGTGATATCACTTAACTTATTTTTGATAAGGCGCTTTTTTACCGGATTCAAATGATCTGTGAATAAAATGCCTTCGATATGATCGTATTCGTGTTGGATAATGCGGGCGGCTAAACTTTCGAACATGTCTGTTCTTTCCTCGCCTTGCTCTGTCCAATAGTGGATCTTAACGTATTCTGGGCGATACACCTCGCCGCGAATGCCTGGAATTGATAAACAACCTTCTTCAAAACCCCATTCATCTCCAGTTTCCTCTATAATGGTCGGGTTAACGAATACTTTTTTGAAGCCTACTAACGATTGATCCACATCCTCGTCCTTTTCTCCTTCGTTCATGGGTCTACCATCTACGACGAATAAACGAATGTCCATCCCGATTTGCGGTGCTGCTAAACCCACACCGCTGGCAGCGTACATGGTTTCAAACATATCTTCCGATAATTTGATTAAATCAATCGAACCTAATTCAATAGGTGCAGCGACTTTTCTTAAAACGGGGTCCCCGTAGGGAATAATTGGATAAATCATATCTATTAGCGCAATGCAAACAACAAATTTAGCAGAATTTATCCTTTGTTTTTCGTAATTTGCAGGGATTTTTAACCTAAGTAAGATTTAATAAAAAGATTATGAATAGAAACTTCTTTAAGGCACATCCTTGGCATGGCGTACAAATCGGCGACCAAATGCCTGAATTAGTGACCGCCTTTATTGAAATTGTTCCTACGGACACAGTAAAATACGAGATTGATAAGCAAACGGGTTATTTGAAAATTGATCGCCCGCAGAAATTCTCGAACATTGTGCCTGCTTTATATGGCTTTTTGCCACAAACCTATTGCTCAGATGGCATTGCAGAGCTTGCTCGCAAGTATTCGGGGAAAGATATTGAGAGAGGGGATGGCGATCCATTGGATATTTTAGTGCTTTCAGAGCGTGCCATTACGCACGGAGATATTTTATGTCAGGCGATTCCGATTGGTGGAATTCGCATGATTGATAAGGGTGAGGCGGATGATAAAATTATTGCGGTATTGAAGGATGATCCGATTTATGGCAAATGGAAAGACATTGCGGATGCCCCTAAGGATATCGTGGAGCGTTTGAGACACTATTTCTGGACTTATAAAATGTTGCCAGGAGAAACTACCTCAAATGCGGTAGATATTGATGATATTTATGGTCGTGATGTGGCGTTTGAAGTGATTCGCCAAGCACGCGAAGATTACCGTAAAAACTTTGGTTAGAAACCATTTAAATGTAAAGCTATGTGGCAATTTGTCAAGTATTCGTTAGCGACTGTTTTTGGACTATTTCTTTTTGTGATCGTCTCTCTGCTTCTTTTAGCCGGCGTTGGTGCGGCGATGGGAAGTGCTGATGAGGTCTATGATTTAAAGGATAATTCGGTTTTAAGATTAGATCTAAATCGTCCAATCGTAGAGAATGCGTCGACAGAGGAGAATCCATTCGCAGCTTTGACGGATATCTATTTTGCCCCGCCAGAAAATCTAGGTTTGATTCAAGTTTTGTCTGCTTTAGAGCGCGCGAAGGTGGATCCTAAAATCAAAGGCATCTATTTAGATGCGAGTTTCCCGATCGCAGGCTATGCACAGCTTTCGGAGATTCGGGAGGCGATTCAGAAGTTCCAAAAATCAGGCAAATTCGTCTATGCCTACGCTAATTCCTATACAGAAAAAGGCTATTATGTATCCTCTGTGGCAGATAAGACCTATTTGAATCCGAATGGTTTATTGGATTTCAATGGTATCAGCGTTCAATATACCTTCTACAAGAAGGCCCTAGATAAATTAGAGATTGAGCCTTTGGTATTCCGCGTGGGTACCTATAAGTCTGCCGTGGAGCCTTTCATTCGCGAGGACATGAGCGAGGAAAATAAGGCTCAAACCTCTTCTTTCTTACAATCGATTAACACCTATATTTTTGATAAAATTGCGCGATCTAAGAACATTCCGGTCCGTAAATTAGACCAGATTGCGGATAGCCTTCAGGCTTTTGAGCCTTCTAATGCAGAGAAATTAGGGATGGTGAAGCAAGGGTATTGGGATGAGTTTGAAGCTTTATTGAAAAAGGCCTCAGGCGAGAAGGAGAAAGTGATTTATGTGTCGGTGAATAATTATTTGAAGGCCAAAAATCCGATTGACGAAGTAGAAGGCAAAGATCGCATTGCTGTTTTAGTAGCAGAAGGAGAAATTTCTGGAACGAGAGCAAGCGAAGGTAATATCGGTTCAGATGATTTTGTGAAGGAGTTGAAAAGGCTTCGGGAGAGCAAATCAGTGAAGGCGATTGTGCTTCGTATTGATTCACCAGGCGGCTCTTCTTTAGCGTCTGATATCATGTGGCGCGAAATTGAATTAACGAAAAAAGTGAAGCCGATTATCTCTTCTATGTCGAATTATGCGGCATCTGGAGGTTATTATATGGCGATGGGGACGGATGCGATTGTAGCTCAACCCACTACCATCACCGGTTCGATTGGTATTTTTGCGGCTTGGTTTAACGTGGATAATTTCTTGAAAAATACGTTGGGAATTACTCAGGATCACGTGAATACGCATGCGAATTCGAATTTCATGAATTCAGCAGGTGCCTTGACCGATTTTCAGAAGTCGGTAGTCCAAAACTCCGTCAACAAAGGCTACCTATCCTTTACGACGAAAGCGGCGGCAGGTCGTAAGATGACATTGCAACGTTTGCAATCTTTAGCGGGTGGTCGTGTTTGGACAGGGGCTCAGGCAAAACAAATCGGATTAGTGGATGAGCTAGGCGGTTTAGATAAAGCGATTGAAATCGCAGCTGCAAAAGCAAAATTAAAGCCAGGTGCTTACAAGGTGGCGGTTTATCCGAAAGCCAAATCTTTTGTGGATGAATTATTAAGTTCAGCTACTTCGGAGTCTTCGATGACGGAGCGTTTTTTAGCTAAAAATATTCCTTGGTCTACTTCAGTTTTAGAAGTGAATCGTTGGAAAAAAAGAGAAGGCTTCTTAGCGATGATGCCTTATTTAATGGAATTTGAATAGAAATAAAGCTTATATGGTACGTAATAATTGGACTCGTGAAGAGGTAGAAAAAATATACAACCAACCCTTTTTAGACTTAGTCTATCAGGCGGCTACGGTACACCGCGAGAATTTTGACCCGAATGAGGTGCAAATCTCCACCCTACTTTCGATCAAGAC
>JACCDY010837505.1_pt1 | contig 14158 bp, 22 predicted proteins | sample 7446391 | NCBI WGS metagenome assembly JACCDY01 (sample SAMN15323451, study PRJNA562643) | freshwater metagenome | isolation source: river surface water | place: USA:Blue River Watershed | collected 2017-08-18 | reverse complement strand
TTATTTATACGATCTAACGCTGGTTTAGCAATATAAAATAAGTGTTGTGACAAAGGTTGGACCTTTGGCAACTCAGGAATGTTGTAAAAATAATTTTCTGTAAGAGTATGGAAATCAGTTCCACGACTAGTTGCTTTTCTGGTAATTCTATCTGCCTCTTCCTCTCCAACCCTTTTACGCCATTTGTTAAAGAAATCTTTTTTGTAGTGACTGATAACTGAGGTAATAGATACCAATTTTAGAGGAGAACTACTTTCACCATTCCCCTCTAAAACATCATAATATCTTACACCATCAATTACTACCCGTTGAAGTTTGGGTAGATTCAACTCAATATGTTTAAACATCAAAATCCTAATTTAATTTTTGCAGTAATGTATTCTTTAACTAAACCTGAGCGGACAATATCTTCAACTCCAAATTCAATAAGATCAAATGAGGGCATCACTCTCAAAATTTTCATAAAGTCAATGATGCCATTACGTTCATTTGTTTTTACCAAATCTGTTTGAGTTGCATCTCCACAGAAGACAATTTTACTGTCTTCTCCTACACGAGTAATTATAGAGTCTAATTCATGAAAATTCAAGTTTTGGAACTCATCAACAATAATGATTGATTTATCCAGAGTTGTACCACGAATAAAAGAAGTGCTCCAAAAACTAATAGTACCTTGAGTTTTAAGGTTTCCATACAACATTTCAAAAGAAGCATCATCTGGCATTTCAAACATATACTTTACCATATTCTTATAAGGAATCTGATAAAGAGAAGACTTATCTTCATGATCACCTGGAAGAAAACCAATCTCTCTTGTAGCAACTAATGATCTAACAAGATAGATTTTTTCATACGGACTACGCTCATCAAGAACATCTTGTAAAGCATTATACAATGCAATAAAAGTTTTACCTGTTCCTGCTGCACCGTATGCAACAATATTTTGATTTAAACCATAAGATTTAAAAAACTTTTCTTGGTTATCTGTAAGGGGATCAATGTCCCTCATCAGATCCATGTTGATTGGTTTTTTTCTCTTTATTTGTTTTGCAGTCATTCCAACACCAATTGGTTGATCAGTAGATTTTCTTCTTCTTGCCATGCAGTTCAATTGATAGGTTTTACTTTTGATCCAGGAACTTTAGAAACTTTATGAAGTACATCATTCCATCCAGAATGTGTCTTCATTAGTTTATCTTTCCATTCTCCAACTTCACCAACACTCGCACAACCTTTAGACCAATCCTTATCCCAGTCTGGGTTATCTTTTCTCCACTGCTCATATACCGAAATTGACATGACTAGTTCTTGCGTCTCGCCAGTTTTTTGATTGATTACAGGATACGTTGGCATAATTTAAAATTCTATATACGGATATTTATGGGATAATTACTGAAGGGGCGTCCACACATTCTGGACAATTTTCTTTTGGTTCCCAACCAAGTGCTTTGGCAATGTCTGGAAACTGGCAGATAAAGACGCAACGTGCTGCCTCTGCAATGTCCATATGCTCCTTCTGAGTGCCGTGAGCAGAGCGTAGATCAATATAATGGATCCATGACCTTACAGAGCCCTTCATGTAGATTCTGGTGGGGGTTGCGAGTGGAAGCACAAACCTTGCACATTCCTTTGCAACTCCTGCATCAAGCATCTTATCATAGAGACGTTGTGCTTCCTCAAAGTGCTGCTCAATCATTCCCTCAAATTTTTCTCTAACATGAATGTCTAGATCATTAGTTGAGTTCTGACGGTTCTTCTCATCCTGTCTACGAAGTTCAGGAACCTCAGGAAGATCAGTTAGAAGTTTTGTATCTGCGTAACGTTGTGAAAATTCTTGATATGTAAAGGACCTATGACGAAGCACTTGCGCTGCGATACCACGAGTCGTGTTAATCTCAAGGGTCATATCTGCTTGCTCGAAGATAGACCAATGATTTTGTTTAATACAATAACGCAAAAGTCCAGCAGCAGTATCAAATTTAAGTTGATTGCTTGGATTACTTACCCGAGCATTGTATGTAATTACTTCTTGTGCAGACTTACCCACAAGTTCTCCTGCACCTTGAGTAACAGCAATCAGTTTAACAATTGGATTCATTCTTCAGTCTCCCAAGTTTCTTTTTCTTTTTTACGAAGTTTTTTAAGTTCTTTCATCATTTCTTTAATTTCCTGATATGCAATTTCAGGACTCATTCTATTAGTAATTTCTAGTCCAACAATATATTGAACTTTATCACCAAATCTAGCAAGTGCTCTTTCAAAAGCAGTCAAATCTTCATACATTATACTTCCTCCGATGGATCAAAAATTTCATCATAATCTTCTAAATGTGGAGCAATTTCCTCGTACACATATTCATTTTTTTCTGGTTGATCAAGAATCTCTTCCTTGAGAGATTGGATAAGTAATTCCAAATTTCCAATGATCAACTCAATTTTATTCTTGTTCATCAAAAACACAATGACTATTATCATTCTACACAAAAAAAGGTGGGGAGTCAATCCCCACCTCTTAGATTTTTAAATTAAATTATCTATTACCAATAAGTTGTGCAATAGATGCTTTGTGACGACGATCTTCTTTTTGCTTTTTATCTTTAATTAATTGAAGTACATTAATACCTTTCATCACTTTACCTCCTTTACAAATTTAATACCACGATAGGTTTCATTGTATTGTTGAGGTTGTTGTTGTGCCTGCTGCTGTTGCTGGCGACGAACTTCAGTGTCATAGGCGACACCACGGTATACTACTTGTGACATTAGGGTTCTCCTTAAGTGTTAGGTTAAAGAGCGTTCCTTCAGTCGGCGTTTGCGTTTGCTATTTCCAAATAGCAAATGAACGATCCGTTCCGCGTCGGCTTACTTCCGTCCCATAGGGATGAACGTTAGGAGGTTATTATACCTCCATTCAATATATCTATGCAAATGACCTTGTAACAAATGTTACATTTTTGCATTAATTGCTTTATTAACCAAACTCTCCAATTCATTTACTCTGCTAAATTCTTTATATGAAGATTCTGATCTAGCGGAAAGAATCTCCAAAATATCATTTAGAATAACAACATTATCAACATAATTATCAAGGTAATTATCAAGTGCTTCTTTAAGATATCTTTTACGATGCCACTCTGGAGAATATGGTTTGTAATCCATGATAAAAAATAGTTGTATGAGGTTATTTTAGTTTGTATACTTTTAATTGTCAAGTTCTTTCAAATAGTCTATCCACCATTGAGGATCTTTTTGAACTTTCCATTTTGGAACTTCCATTCCATGATCAAAATACCATTGATTTATTGCATCATCAATTTTTTCAGAAATTTCAATCGTCTTCATTCTCTTCATCAAGATCTCCATACGGATCTTCCACGTAGGGTCCATGTGGTCGTTTGGCGTCTTCTCTGACATATTTGACTTCTGATACGCTAGAGGATAACCATAATGAAACCTTCATTATAACATAGATGATTGTGAGTGGTAAAAAACAAAGAGATAAAATAACCGCATGTTTCATTCATCAATCTCCCAACATTTTTCGAAATTATATCTTAATTGATTTAGTTTCATTTCTTCAGCGTATGTTAAGAGGTGCTGATTGATTTCCTTTTCTTGTTCAGTAAATTCTAAATGGTACTTGTGTTTAATAATAAAGAGTCTATCCATGTCATCCAAAAATGTTGTTGGTTGATCTAGAAACTCTTCGTATGTCATTTAGTCCCTTTGCCTCCAGTCATCTGGTTTGTCTTCGGTAAAGAAATCTATAATATCATCAACTGTATCAAATCTTTTTTTACCAAATCTTTCGTTACCCAATCCACCAATATCTAATTGATTTAGAAAATCATCCATATCGCCTTCTTGCATATTCGGATTCTCTGCCTTACGTCTTGCCTGACGTAACATAGTCCCAGCAGTGCGATTTACTTTGGCAAGTTTCTCTGCCCAGATCATGTCTTCCAAACTTACTTCTTCTTGGAGGACAATTTTTTTGCAAATACCTTCAAGACGCAGACGATATTGTGTAGAGAGCATGTGCAATCTCCATATAGGGTTATTTAGCATAAGATTATATCATCTTTCAATATAACTTAGTGTATGATTTGTTGCTTCCAATTGTGCAATAATAATATCACAACCAATTTTTGGATTACAATCACCGCATGTGTACACATCACATGCCGCCTTTCCTTCTTCTGGCCAAGTATGAATACTAATATGACTTTCTGATAAAAGACATATTACAGTTACTCCTTGTGGATCAAACTTTTTGAATATAGTTTGACACACTGTTGCTCCGCTTGCTGCTGCAGCATTTTCTAATAGATCCATAAGAAATTGCTCGTTGTTCAGAAGAACAAACGAGCAACCGTACAAATTTAAAAGATAATGTTTACCCATCTTCGATTTCCTTCAGTAAATCACTAACAACTTTTTCGGTTCCGTCCAAGTTTTTAATAGTGAATACTGGAGACCGCATATATTTTTTAATTTTTTTGTATTTTTTTAAGAGTTTAGATACCTCATTGTTATTTAAAGATACTCTAATCTTATCATCATCAAATCCTTCGCTCATCTTTTTTTCTTTTTCTCTGGTGCTTTATATCCCCATAGTTTGGGACTTGTTCTTCCATATCCAAAATCAATTTTTTGAACTGCTCCTGGACCATACTTATCATAGTACATATCAAATATACGTACACGACTTCCTCTTGTCAAGTCAATATGGGTTTTCCCATCTACATTATACCAAATTAAATATGCATCATTAGGAAAAGAAGTGTCCTTTGCTTTATCAAGAGTTGTTTTCTCTAATAAAATGTCACACCCATAAGTACCAGGCAGAACAGTTCTTTCTTCTTTTCCATACTCTGCCATATCTTTCTCCGTATCTAATGCCGCCTTCATGTACGATTGCCCCACTGAATATCAGGATATGCTTCCTTCACATTATCAAATGTTATCTTATATTTATCAGTAAGACGCTTATCCTTTACAAGGCATAATAGTTCTGCCTCAAGGGGATGAAGTCCTTGAAGTAGATTGATGAACATAGTCTCCTTTCTAATCTGAGACAATTCACTATTTCCACCCTTTACATAAATGTAAAAATTTTGATACTCATTTCGAATAGAAGTCTTCATAGTTTCTTCTACGAATTCTTCCGTTCCAAAGTAACCAGTAGATTTTACATTATCATTTTTTGCCTTACTATCAATCAGTTCCGTAAGGTTTCCTCCAATTGAAGTCTGTCCATTGGCGTTAGCGTAAGGAACTGGACCTTCTGGAATTGCACTAGAAATGCTTGGATCAAAATTCCAAATTAAAATGGTAACAAGACCATCATTTCTATATTGATTTAAAATTTCAATCTTTTTTGCGTTTGATCTCTGTTTAGATGCAAGTGCAAGAATTTCGTGTTGAAATGGATTTGGTTGAAGAGTTTCAACCTGAGGTTCAACTGTCCTCGTCTTCTTCGTCTTCGTCGTAGTCATAATCGTTTTCAAATCTCACTGCTAAAATTTCGTCTGGAATTACATTCCCATTCTCATCAAACATTTCTGGATGCATTGAAGAAATATAACTTCTCTCATAGAAATGCTGCTTTGCCGTCCACCCTATCACTCCCCCAACAAAAAAGAACATTATTGAAATTAGTGTAGTAATGGTGAGAGTTACTGCTAACATCTTTTTTCTCCCGAGAGTTACTTTTTTCTAATATCTAAAAAGAAATCAATTTGAAAATGTATCTCTCTTTTTAGGAGAGACAACATCTTACCAAAACGTATCTGAAATGTTTTTGGTGTTGATGGTTTTTCCCTCCTATTATGCTGACGTAACATCAATTCAAATCCTCTATTAATATGAGGATCGCTATCATTATTTAGTTTGCTTTTTCCGTCTTCCTGGTCTTTTATCATAGATATATCTCCTTGCATCTTCCAAGATTGCATACAAATAATTTTTTATTTTTCTTGCTTGCGGTTTTGGAATGTGCCCGTATGCCTCACGAAGTTGTTTGTGATCATTATCAGATCCACCTTCAATGTAGTTTTCAAGATCTGCCACAAGTTCACTAATGTTTTTTGCGGTCTTGCTTTGAATAAATTCTTCTACTTCTTTTCTTAGAACTCCTTTGATTTTCAAATAATCATAAAATTTTAACACAAAATGCCCCTCAAAAGCAAGGTCAATTGCTCTTTCGACATCATAATAAACTTCGTTAAAAGTGCTGTTCATTTAAAAAATTTTTTTCTCTTGAAGATATTTAATAGTATCCACACATCCACCAAGATGTTCTTGATCATTCAAAATTACTTGAGGAAATGTGGAACCTTCACCAAATTCTGAATAAAATTGTTCTGGAGTAAAGTCATCAAAAAGTTTATAAACTTTATGCTCCAAGTTTAGCATCTGCAATACATTTTGAACCTTGCTGCAATATGGGCAACCATCTTTCGAATAAATTGTAAATTTCATAAAGATTTGTAAAGAACATATTCCTATTTAGAGTATAGTCATTTACAAATCGAAAGTCAACTTATGCCTGACTTTCTTGCCAAGAAACACGACCTGAAACTGAAAGTGGTGAGTTAATTGTAATACCAGTAGTATTTAAAGGAGCAATTGCAAGAGTTAGAATATCTGGACCATCAGGATAAACACCATCTCCACCTAAAATTGAATTACCTAAGTTAAGCAAAGTTGAAATGTCTGCACTAAATGCGTTTGCAGTTCTTTTTCCAGAAGAGTCTGGTGGATTACCTGCTGCTCGGAAAGAGAAAATTGCAACTCCACCAGTTACAGTATCAAAAGCATTATGAGAAATCAACTGAGACAAACTTGGAACACCTTGAGATTTCCATGAAACGTTATCTAACTGACCATTCAATACCAATCTAACCTCAACGTCATGTGTTGTCAAAATTCCAAGAGAATTCAAAGCCAATTGCATTCTTGTAATAATATCCTTTTCTCCTATCACACCTGTAATACCACCGTCAACAGATGGTGCTAATCTTAGAGAAATAATAGGAATCAAATCAGGAACTGGAGTTATACTACCAAAGGTATGAGTCAATGCAGAAGTTGTTGATGCAGGAATAAATCCAGTAGTTGCTAGTGGGTTTGTTTGATCTTGCTCAAAGAAAAAGTCTACAACGGCAGTTCCTGTTGCTGTTCCCGATGAAATACGATAAACATAAGCAGTTCCTCTTGTATCAATTTCCGAAGAACTAATTTTAGTACCAAAAGAAATATTACCAATTTTTGCAAATCCTGCAGAGTCTGTAACAAATCTATGAATTAAACGTTCACCAAAACCTGTAATATTTGTTTTAGATATTGTAAACTGGAAATTTGATCGAATTGTATGAGTTCCAGTTCCAGCAGTTGTTAAGTTAATTGCTGTACCCGCAAGAGCAGCAGCAAAACTTTCCGCCAATCTAAATGTGTTTGTAGAAACGTTTATGACATAATAATAATTTCCATTTACTAATGGTTGTTGAGCATTTCCAGTTGTTTGATAACGAACAAGTGTTCCAGTAGAATAACCATGACTGTTAATCGTTATAGTTTCTTGAGCAGTATCAAAAGAACTTATAGTTTTTGTTGTAAATGTTGTAATACCAGTTGTAGTTGTACCATTAGGGTTTACATAAATGTATTGGGAAGAACCAGCACCAACGTTACCATCAGCAGTTTGAGTAGATCCGTCAAAAGTTAAGAATGAAGAAGACGCAGTAAACAAATATGCATCATCATCATCAAATTTTCCATCCATTTGAACCGTAGTTCCCCAGTGAGCAAGAGATGGTGCAAAGGCAGGGGAAACGCTATTAGCAATTTCATATCTTGCTGGCAAATTACCAGATCTGATAAACGCTTCATTTTTTCTATTATTATGCTTAAACTCATGCACATAAATTACTTCACCATCCCTATCCTTAAATCCAAAACGTATCTTACCAGCACCATACCAAGAATAATCCATATATGCCATTTGAATTCTGGTAACATCTAAATTATAACCAGACTGTCCATTTCCATCACATTTATCAATACTCCAATTTGCTTGAGATACTCTTGTATCAATGGTCTTAGAAATAATTGCAGCAGTAGTAGATGTTCCACGATATGCTGGTTGTACATGCATCGTGGTGTTGCTATCAATATTAACAACTTTATAACTTTGACCCCTCAAAACAATCATATCACCATTAGAAAATTGTTCTAAGAATCTTGTTCCAGAACCAGTTATCAAATTACTTCTATATGTTGCAGTAACAGTTCCAGATGCTTGGTTTACACTATCTCTTCTTACGCAATAAATGTTTGTTCCATCATACTCAAAGAACATTCCATTTTGAAAATCAAACATTCCAGCACGCATTAATGAACCATTCCAATCTCTAACAACAACTTGAGGAAATCCTCTTGCATTAATATCTTGAGGAGATCCTCCCAATGAATAAGTGAATGATGTTGAACTTGGAACAGAAGTAATTGTATATTGTCCATTATAATAATTAGTTCCAAATCCAACTTCTGCTTCACGAATAATTACCGTTTGTGATGTTGTTAAACCATGAGCATATCTAGTTGTCGCAGTTGCTGTTGTTCCAGAAGCAACAATAGACATTACATCAAGAGGTGGATTGAAGTTAATTGCAAATTGAGATGCCAAACCTTTACCAGATTGATATCTAAAATATCTTCTAGTTTGGCGGACAATTTGAGAATCTGCATTAAATCCAGCATTAATATCTACACCACCATCAAATGGTCTATGTACACCAAATGCATTTGATTTAATATACAAACTGGTTTTAGTTAGATATGCGGCATTTGAAGTACTTACTCCAGCATCTGAAGTAAGTTTTAATGAAGTATCACTTAGTACTGTTTGAATATTTCCTTCATATACAGAAGTTGTTGATATTCCTACAATAATAGGATCTCCAGATTTAAATATTTGAGTAAATTTAGTATCATATCCCGTTACAACATCACTATCAGTAGATAATGAAACTGTACCAATTCCAGTTGCTTCTCCAGAAAGACTAGAACTTGTAAATGACTGAGTTCCCGATCCTAGAGAAGATATATTAATTGCAGAGTTAATCCCAGCATTTGAAGCACTTGTTGCCAATTTAAACAGGTTTGGCGCCATTCTAATCACATAATATGTTGAATTATTAGTAAGTCCCCCAATCGTAGTTCCTCCACCATTATTATAAGATACAGCAGTTCCTGTAGCAAATCTATGAGATGGAATATAAACTGCATCAATATCTGGATAAACATCTACAGATCCAGAAAATGATCTCGTAACTTTAGAGATTGTTAAACTCTGCGTATTAAGAGAAAATGTGTTTAAACCAACGACACTTTTTAAAGAATAAGTTCCATCAAAAACACCTTCAATAAGTGTTTGGAAAGTATGAATACCAACACCAACAGAAGTAAAATTAATTGCAGATCCTGCTTGAGATGCTGTTAATCTAAATCTATCAGTACTAGCATCTCTTACAAAATAAGTAGTTCCATTTACTAATCCACCAACAGATGTTCCTCCACCAACTTGATATACAACTTCAGTATTATCACTTAATCCGTGAGCAGTTGCAAAGACAGTATTTTTAGTGGGATTATCACGATTATAATAGAAAGAATGTGCAACTCCAGTTGCATTATATCCAGTTAAATTAATTCTAGATCCACCCTCAGTTGCTTTTAATCCAAACTGATTTTCACTAATATAATCAATATAATATACAGTATTATGTGTCAAACCTGCAATTGAAGTTCCTCCACCATTTGAATATGTAAATGGTTCATTTGATAAGAATCCATGACTTGGAATATAAATTGAGTTTCCTGTTGTATTTTGAGTAAGAGGGACCAATAAAGTATCTGGAGCAAGATCAAAAAATCTTGCTGGTTGGTTTGCTGTAGCAGTCTGAACTGGATAATTTAAAGTTAAAAGATTTCCATTAATACCAGTCACTCTTGTTCCAGGCAAAAATCTAGCACCAGACACAATTGCTTGCCCAATACGGATTCCTGTAGCGTTAGAAACTGTTGCGGTCATAACTCCAACAGGAGTTGACCATATGTTCGGTGTTGCTGCTGTTGCCCAAGTCCATGGAGTTCCCCCACCGTTTACATCGGTTCTTACAGTAACACTAGTTCCTATACCAACTCCACCAAAATAATACAAAGTAGAAGAGGTTCCATCATAAGTATATCTTGTAATTGCCTTTGTTGGGGGAGTAACAAGACCTAAACCAATAAGAGAAGTTGTTGCTGCTCCAGAACTAACCAACATCAAAGGAGTGCTTGTGCTTAAATTTACATCATCATTATTTTTATTTAAACTTAAAGTAGTATCTGTTCCCGAGTAAGCAGTAATAGCATACCCAACCATTAATCCACAAACACCTGTTCCAGAGTTGGCAGTAATTGGGGCAAAAAATGTTATAATACCAGATACTGCTCCTATATTATTTACAGATAATGTTAATTGTCTTGTAGATAAACTATAGTTACTTACTGTTGCTCCAGATCCAATGTTTGTTCCAATAACGGCAAGACCAGTTTGAATTCCAATCAAACCAGCACAGTTTGTTGTTGTAGCAATACCTACGGTTGTTGTAGCGTTTGCACCATAGGCAGCACTGTAGGAATATAAAGTTGGTTTTAAACGAATATTATTAGCATCAACAACGTTTACAAAATATCCTCTATCTGTTGATAAACCAGTTGGAACAGTAGATCCTGCAGGAGCAATCAAAGTAACGGGATCATTTTCATTAAATCCATGAGATGGAATATTAATTTGATTTGCAGTTCCAAGTGCTCCGCCGCTTCCGCACTTAAAAAATCTACCAGAAAATTGTGTTGTTATTCCACTCGTAAAATCCCAAATATCAGTATTTCGAATAAGTGTAGTGTTTGTGGTGATTCCAGTTACGGAAGTTGAATTGGGGTCAAAGTTTGTTTGACTAATTAAATTCGTTTCTGCAATATCAACCTGACTTGAATCAAATGTCAAACTTTGAGTTCCAAGAGTATTGATAACATAAAATTCAGTTAAAGTTCTAAAACCGTGCGGATAAGTTGTTGTAACCGTTACAGTAGATGGGGATAACCCATCAGTTTCTAGTCTATCATAATTAATTTGAGATCCTGCATAAAATTTACCAGGAATCAAATAGGTATATGGTCCACTAATTGTTCCAGTATTAACAGAGATTGATTTACCAATAAATGTAAATGAATCTTCTCCAGGAACTGAGTTAATAATATAACTTCCATCAAGGTTTGGTTGAATCAAACCACGAACATCAAATGGAGTTCCTACAATTAATCCATGACCAACTGCATTAACAGTAATCAAACTACTTCCAGAGTTAGCAGTAATGCTTGTAACTCTTAATGGAGTATCACCAGTTCTTGAGAAAAATCCTGGAATATTATTTACAAGTTCTAGTGTTTCCCATTTTGTTGATTGAAGACCATATTCAAAATCAGTATCAATAAGAGTCTGTGCTTCAGATATTCTAAACTTTGATACTGGGTCCGTATATGTTTGGTCTGGTCTAAATTCTACCGCATCCTCTTCAATAAAAATCTGAAGAGAATCAGTAGAGCTCATGGCAGAGCAATCATATTTAAGTACAACTGTTGTTGACTCTGTAAATTCATCAAAAGTTACAGATAATGCTCCAAGATTTGGATCACCAAAATTATAAATTATACGATTGTCTGTGACATTCGTAATCAATAACAATCTTATTCTATGAATATTACCTTCTACAATAACCGTATTAGTTGAAGGAACAAAAGTATATCTATGTTGAAGTTTTTTTGCCATGAGTTTTTATATACTTTTCTAATTTTAGATTCCCATTGCAACAGCAAATGCAATTGCATCGGTCGATTTTGCTAATTCGGTTCCACCTTGAGTTGAACCATCATGTGTTACAACTGTTTTCTTATCAATATCATAAGTAATTTCACCTTCTGCTCCAGTAAAAACAGAGTGCTGTTCCGTACTTCCTCTTCTTATCTGGACCTGTTTTGTCATATCTATAAGAAATGTCTATGCTTTATTTATAGTAAAGATCAACCAATATTTCCAATATTATTTCCTCTCCCCATACAACTTACTTTAAGATAAGAGTTTGTCAATGCGCTTATAGTTGCAGTAGAACTAAAGGCAAGTAAATCCAATCTTGAATTCGATGCTGGTTGAACTAAACCTTTAATATGAACAGCATAAGAAAGACCTGCAGTTAATGATCCAGTAGCAGGGAATGATACTGGACTTACTGTTCCTGCAATAATATGTTGTCCACTTGATAATGTTGGCATATGTAAAGTAGCAAAAGTAAAGTTACCTGTTGATAAAGAAAGTTGTAAAGTTAATGTTCCAGAGTTTGTCACTTTAGTAACATAAAGAACTGCATCAATTTCATATATTGTACCTGCCAATAATGCTGGGCGTGTAGTTGCTCCAAAAACTGATGTTCCTGGTGTTGCCTGGTCATTGATCGATAAATCAGATGTTCTACGGACAAATTGTATTCCAGGAATTATTGTCCTACCACTTCCATTTGTAATATCATTTGGAGTATGATATAAATTAAGATTATCATACTCAATTGCATCTGCCTCTGGTGTTGCAAGCATAAATGTGCTTGCAACAGAAACTTTAATTGGCGCAGATCCTGCTGTTGAAGTTCCTGGACCAACAATGTGCAAGTCTGCTGTTGGGTTTGTAGATGATATTCCAACATTACTAGCAAAATAGGCACCACTATTTACTTGAAGTGCTTGTGTTGCAGTTCCTGTTGAAGTTGCAGACCCTATAAGAAAATTACCAGAACCATCAATAACTGATCTTATTGCTGCATTACTAACATCAATAAAACGAAGACTTGGTGTTGAAGTATTACCATAAACATCAATATACCAACCAGTCGCATTATCAGTTGCTCTACCAAAACTTACCTGACCCCCCTCATTACCAGTATCAACTCTACCTGCTTTGATCTCTCCACCAACAACTTCAAGTTTTTGCGATGGATTTGTTATCCCTATACCAACAGAACCACTAAAATAACCACCACCAGTAACCTGAAGTGGTTGTGATGCGGTTCCTGTTGAAGTTGCTGAACCAATCAATACAGGATAATTTGCAAAAATAGAATTTCCTGTAGAATCAAATCTCAACAAACTACCATTTTGTGCAGTGCTATAAAAACCAAAATCTTTAGTACCATTTCCATTAGTATCTAAAACAATTTGCCAATCTGGAGATTGATTTCCTAGTGTTCCTCCAATAGCGATTGATGCTCTTCTTGAAGTTGCATGTAATGTTGAAAGAACTTGTAAAGATTGTGGAAACTGTATTGTTTCTCCACCAATTACAAATCTATTTGTTGGATTTGTAATTCCTACTCCAACATTTCCCGCTGCAGTCAAACTCATTCTCAAGTGAGATGAATTCAGATTGGAAGTATTTGAACCACTATCGCCCGCAAAGAAATCTAATCTTTGTCCAACACCAGATACATTAACACATCCAAATCCAACAGAGTATCTTGGATTTGTCTCATCTGGAAGGATGAGAGATGGTGAAGGGGAAGAAACAGGAGTGACTCCATTAATACTAAACTTTGATAATGGGTTAGTAAATCCGATTCCAATATTACCACCATTCAAAATTCTCATATATTCAGACGCACCTTGACCAAGTGCTATTCCATAATTAGATCCAAGTGGATTAAATTCAATATAACCTTGTTCTGTTACATCAATTACATTGACAATTTTCGTTGATGCAGTAGTCCAATCACTACCAGTTGCGTTTCTTGCTGCTTTAATTCTTAAATATGAAGCATTTCCATTTGAGTGATAAAATTGAGAAACTGTAAATGCTACCCCAACCGTAGAACTTAATGAAGTAGTTCCTTGATTACTAATGTTACCTGTTGATGGTAATTGTAAGGTTATAGTTGGATTTGTCACTCCAATTCCAACAAGACCATTAAAGTAAGCACCGCCATTAACTTGAAGTGGTTGTGATGCTGTTCCTGTTGAGGTTGCTGTTGCTACTAAAATAGTCTTATTTGTTAGAGTTTGAGTTG
>JACCDY011196267.1_pt1 | contig 14162 bp, 11 predicted proteins | sample 7446391 | NCBI WGS metagenome assembly JACCDY01 (sample SAMN15323451, study PRJNA562643) | freshwater metagenome | isolation source: river surface water | place: USA:Blue River Watershed | collected 2017-08-18 | reverse complement strand
GCCCTTCAATATTGATCACGCGTGCATTAGCGCGAATTTCAACTCCAGCAGTTGCAGAGCCAACAATGTCGAGTGCTGAATGAGTCAGGAATGTTGTCTCACCTGCATCGAGATACTCTGATAGAGATGCAACGCAGGCATTCTCCATCAGCGTTAAGTAATGAGAGGCAGCTGCGACAGGAAGATCAGATACACCCATCGTTACGCAGGTATCTCCGGGGCGAATTGTCATGACAGAGAAGCCAACTGCTCCTAAGACTTCTTCGGCCGGTTTCATGCCTTGAAGATTAGTCCTCGTCGTCGATGAAGTGTTGGATATGTGTCTGTTCTATTTGAATTTCACGGTGTTCGACATTTCCAAATTCATCGATCTCAATTGAGATTTCAGTCATGCTGAATTGGGTTACAACACCTGTACTTGCTTGTCCTGCCATCTGGGCGCGAATTTGGCGATGGATGCTCTGATGTAAATCTTCCGGAGCTTGCTCATCACAGGAGCGCTTAAGAACATCTTGAAGCATCTGCTGCATCAAGCGTTCGTGTGCGATTTCGGCGGAGCAAGGGGCGCATGTAGAAAGGTGTGAGTTGATTGCATCTGCTTGAGGCAGAGCTTGTTGCTCGCCTTCAATAATAAAGATGACGGAGGAGAGAACTTCGCCGCATTGAATCTCAATAAAACTCATTTCTCGCCTCCCTTCTCTTTAGGGGTGGCTACTGAGTAACCGAGTTCTTGGGCATAGCTAGCGAGCTTCTCGCGAAGTTGTTTTCTTCCGCGGTGAAGTCGAGACATCACAGTGCCGGCAGGTGCGCCAACAATTTCTGCAATCTCTTTATAGGAAAATCCTTCGACATCTGCAAGATAGACAACGATACGAAATTCTTCAGGAATCTCTTGGAGAGCTCTCTTAATATCGCTATCTGGCAAGTTTTCGAGTGCAACAGTCTCGGCAGATTTTCCTTGATCACTTGTGTGGCTCTGGGCTTCAGCAACCTGCCAGTCTTCAAGTTCATTATCTGCAATCAGCGGACGACGTTGATCTTTTCGGTAAGAGTTAATAAAGGTAGTTGTCAGTACACGGTAGAGCCAGGCACGAAGGTTTGTTCCCTCTTCAAATTGATGGAAGGAGGTAAATGCCTTGAGGTATGTATCTTGAACTAAGTCACGCGCATCTTCAGGATTCTTTGTATAACGAAGAGCTGCTGCATAAAGCTGATTGGTAAAGAGCAGCGCATCGCGCTCGAAGCGGATCGTGCGATCAGCTTCGCTCTCTAGGACCAAATCTTTCGATGACATTGACAAAAGGTTATATCAAAAAAGAGTTTCGGGCTCCCCGAGCTCAATCGGGGCAATCAACTCAGGGCCATTGTTGGCAACGAGATTTACGCGTGGTGAAACGGGTACCGCTTGTAATCCGGCATCGGGCTCATCTAAAACCATCGCTTTCACCAAGCGGTTAATATCTCGGGCTTCGGTATCGAGCCAACTCTCCCAACGATCTTCGGGCATAAAGACCGGCATGCGACTGTGAATGGTTGCAAGTTCTCCAACTGCTTCGCGAGTAATGATTGCAGCGCTCTGAATTACTTCACCGCTTTCGCTCTGCCATGAACTCCAGATACCTGCAATCGATAGCTGCTTGCCATCGCGATTGGAAATATAGAAAGGTTGTTTCGGTGCATACTTTCCAAGCGATGTCGCCCATTCGTAATACCCCGTTGCTGGAATTAAGCATCGCGAAGTTCTAAAGGCATGTCGAAAAGTTGGTTTCTCGTGAATCGATTCGCTGCGTGCATTGATTGCATGTGATTGTGAAGCGCGAGCATCGCCAATTTTCTTATGCCACGGAGCGATAATCCCCCACGATGCAGAATCAAGAATCCGTGATTGGGCTTCACTTCTAATTATGTAGATTTCATTTGTTGGAGCGATATTCCAATTAAGTGGAAGAGATTGATCAAGGGTTGAGCCCGCTAAATCAAAGGCTTCAACAATCTCTTCTGCGCCGAGAGTTTGCGCATATCGTCCGCACATACCGGTAATCCTAACTTCCTCTGCACGCGTTAGACTCAGCTCATGACCGGTAAGAGCTCGGAAGAGATGGACTTGTGGCCCGCGCCATTTCGAGGCGCTCACGCTGTCGATGCCACCGTCACAATTCCTGGTTCAAAATCTGTAACAAATAGAGCGCTCATCCTTGCAGCACAGGCAAAGACCCCTTCCATCTTGCGTAAACCGCTTATCTCTCGCGATTCAGAGTTGATGTCAGCTGGTCTGCAATCACTCGGTATTGCAATCACTGGAAGCCAAGTTACTGGTAAAGATGAAAGTTGGGTTATTACTCCAGCAGCGCTTAAGGGACCAGCAAAGATTGATGTAGGAAATGCCGGCACGGTAATGCGTTTTCTTCCACCACTTGCAGCCCTTGCAAATGGTGAAATTTCATTCGATGGCGATCCCCGTTCTTATGAACGCCCAATCGGCCCAGTTATTTCAGCTTTGGAAGAACTTGGAATTGAGATAGATCATGAAGGTCGATACTCACTTCCCTTAACTATTAAGGCAAAGGGAGCGATTCCTGGCGGCGAGCTAATAATTGATGCAAGTAAGTCGAGCCAATTCTTATCTGCGCTCTTACTTGTCGCTCCAAGTATGGAAAATGGAATCACAGTTCGTCACGAAGGTGGCACTCTTCCTTCTATTCCTCATATCGATATGACGGTTCAGATGCTCCGCGATTTCGGCGCCGTTGTTCACGTTGATAAGGGTGCGCAGACCTGGCGTGTAGAACCGGGTGCGCTTTCTGGACTAGATCTCACCATCGAGCCCGATCTATCTAACGCTTCACCATTTCTTTCAATCGCCATGGTCTGCGGCGGAAAAATCACGATTGCAGATTGGCCTAAAGTTACAACTCAGCCCGGTGATCAATTGCGAGATATCTTCACTCAAATGGGTGCGCACGTTGAATTTACCGCTGCTGGTTTAACACTTACTGGAGGTAAATCTATTCATGGGATAGATATTGATCTTCACGATGTTGGCGAGCTAACGCCATCAATTGCTGCCCTTGCTGCCCTTGCAGATTCACCATCACATCTGCGCGGCATCGGACACTTGCGCCTTCACGAGACAGATCGACTTGCAGCCCTTACTCGCGAGATAAATTCTCTCGGCGGAAACGTTGTTGAAGATGAGACTTCATTACACATTACTCCAGCGCCATTGCATGGTGGAACTTTCCATACATATGAAGATCATCGCTTAGCCACCGCTGGCGCTGTTATTGGTCTAGTTACTCCTGATGTATTGATCGAAAACGTTACAACTACTCGTAAGACCCTGCCAGATTTCCCCGGGCTCTGGAATAGTTTGGTCATATGACCCCTCGCGAATATGACGAATCAGATGCTCGAATTCGACCATCTCGAACTACTCGCAGGCGTACCAAAGATCGTCCCACCCACTCTGATTCAATAACTGCTTTTGTCACCACAGTAGATCGAGGTCGCACAACATGCGTCACCGATGATGGAGTCATCATCACGGCCATGAAGGCACGTGAACTTGGACCTAAATCTGTAGTTGTAGGTGACCTCGTTGAAATCGTTGGAGACGTATCCGGAACTGAAGGATCACTTGCCCGAATCGTTGTGGTTAATGAGCGTACAAATTCACTGAGCAGAACTGTCGATGATGCAGCTCGAGTCGAAAGAACGATTGTTGCAAATATTGATCAGCTCCTTATTGTTGTTGCATCAGCTAATCCAGAACCGCGTCGCGGATTGATTGATAGATTCTTGGTAAGCGCATTTCATGAATCCATCAAGCCCATCATTGTTGTCACCAAGGTAGATGTCTCGCCGGTTCCAGATTTCATCCAAGAGTACAAGGCACTGGGCGTGGAGATCTTTACAACTTCCTCAAAGCTAGAAGGACGTAAGGAAGATATCGATAAGTTACTTGAAATTCTCGACGATAAAATCTCAGTACTTGTTGGCCACTCTGGCGTTGGAAAGTCCACACTGATTAATGAATTGGTTCCAAATGCAGATCGAATGACTGGCGATGTTAACGATGTCACCGGTCGTGGTCGCCACACATCATCCAGCGCGATTGCTCTGCCACTTGCCAATGGTGGTTGGATTATCGATACGCCGGGAATTCGAGCATTTGGTCTATCGCATCTCAACAGAGATCGAATCATTGAATCCTTCCCAGATATCTACCAAGTTATTCAAAGGTGTATGCCGAACTGTTCACACCACGAAAATTCTTGTGCGCTAGGTCCATGGATTGAATCAGAACCAGAGTTCCGCGCAGAGCGATTAACTCGAGTCACTAGCCTTCGTTCACTTCTTGAAGTGAAACCCGCTGAATCTGATGCTCCTGAGGATGGGCGATAGACTCACACAATGAGCCATAGTCGCGGAGAAGATCTCGCACTTGCCCATCGTCTAGCTGATGCTGCCGATGCAATTACTCTCACCCGCTATCAGGCCCTTGATCTCACCGTCACAACGAAGCCAGATAACACCCCTGTTACCGATGCTGATAAATCTGCAGAGAGTGCAATCAGAGCGCTACTTCATGCCCATCGTCCTGATGATGGAATTGTTGGTGAAGAGTTTGGCGATGAAGGTCTAGAGAAGCAGCGCTACTGGGTTATTGATCCAATTGATGGCACAAAGGATTTTCTCCGCGTCGTTCCAACCTGGGCAACACTTATCGCCTTAGTTGAGAAGAGTGCAAACGGAGATCAGAAGGTCACAGTCGGAGTAGTTAGCGCACCTGCGCTCTTTCGTCGTTGGTATGCCCACGAAGGTGCAGGGGCATTTGTTGTAGTTAATTCAGGAATTCCAAAGAAAATCTCTGTCTCTCAAGTTTCGAAGATGGAAGATGCATCAATATCTCACTCAGATTTCATCGGATGGGGCAATCGCTTAGGTGCATTTAATTTACTTCTGTCATCTGCTTGGCGCACTCGCGCACATGGTGATTTCTGGTCACATATGTTGGTCGCAGAAGGCGCAGTTGATATTGCGATTGAACCAGAGCTTGCTCTCTGGGATATGGCGGCGCTCGACATCATCGTTCGTGAAGCTGGCGGAAGATTTTCCAATCTCGATGGCGTTGATGGAATTCACGGCGGCAACGGTCTGTCTACAAATGGGTTACTCCACCCTACTGTTGTCGATGCGATAAGAGTTAAGGGCTAGGGAAAAAATGGCTGATATCTACATCGATCTTGACCGACATAAAACTCCGGAACTTAACACCTCTGTTGATTTAGCAAAGGAACAAATTACTCCCCTGACTTTTTCGATTTCTGGAATGACCTGCAGTTCATGCGTTAACAGCGTTGAGCGCGCGGTAAACGAAATCCCCGGAGTCTCCGCTACCGTGAACTTCGCATCCGAAACTCTGCATCTGCTTGCACCCTCTGGCCTTGATGCAAAAGTGGTCATCAAGCAAGTTAAATCTGCAGGTTATGAGGCACGTTTGCTTGAAGATCAGAGCAACCCAGCCCTTCATAGAAAAGGCGCTGCTCGAGCACTTATCGCTGCAGCGCTCTTTGCGATTCCAGCGATAGCAATCTCGATGGTGATGAGCTGGCATCCGGCGATTAACGAGTGGTTGATCTCGACTTTTGAAAGTTATAACTGGCCCCTGCCACCGCATGCAGATCACAACTTCGTATCGTGGCTTGTTCTAGCAATTACAACCCCACTCATTCTCTTTGTTGCTTGGCCAATTCACCGTGCAGCAATCCGTAACATCTTCCATCCGACGATGGACACCTTGGTATCACTCGGCGCCTTTAGCGCTTACCTCTGGTCAATATATGCAACGTATTCAAATACTGGTGAGCCATATACCGAAGTTGCAGCGGGAGTTCTCTTCTTCGTCATCCTCGGTCGCTACCTTGAATCACGCGCAAAGCGACGTGCAAGTAGTGCACTCTCATCACTTCTCGCTCTCGGCGAGAAAGAGGTTGCTGTCATGCGAGCAGGAGTTGAGGTAATCCTTCCCATCTCCCAGTTGATCGTCGGTGATGAATTCGTCGTTAAACCAGGTTCACGCATTGCAACAGATGTCGTTGTCATATCTGGCACTAGTTCAGTAGATAACTCGATGATTACTGGTGAATCAGTTCCGATCGAGGTAGCACCTGGATCTCGCGTAATTGGTTCTGCGATGAATAACAATGGTCGCCTTATTGTCCGTGCAACTCGAGTCGGAAGCGATACAGAGTTAGCACGCATTACATCGATGGTTGTCGCAGCACAAGGAGGTAAAACTCCAATACAGGCTAAGGCAGATAAAATCGCTGCTTACTTTGTTCCTATTGTTACCGTCATTGCAGCGCTCACCTTCGAGGGTTGGTACTTATTTGGCGGCAAGTCACTGACTTTCTCAATATCAACAGCAATTACCGTTCTCGTTATTGCTTGTCCATGTGCGCTAGGGCTTGCTACTCCTGTCGCTCTCTTAGTTGCATCAGGACGAGGAGCTCTGCGCGGAATAGTTCTGCGAAATCCACGCGCCTTAGAAGCTTCTCAAGGTATCGATGTAGCAGTGCTTGATAAGACAGGAACGCTGACCGAGGGTGAGATGTCGGTACGTGACTTCACTCTTTCACCATCAGCCAGCAAAGTTCTTGGCGCGGAATTTAGCAACCTACTGAATGAGAAGAACATCCTCTCGAGCGCCCTTGCTCTCGAAAGTCAGAGCGATCACCCAACTGCAAAATCAATCGCAACATTTGCTCTCACTCAAGGAGCAACTCAACTTCCTGTAGATCAACTTACTCAAACACCTGGCGTAGGTGTCGCTGCGCGTGTGAATATCGGTGGGAAATCACCAGTTGTCCTGATTGGCTCTCCAGTTTCAGTTGCACATAGTTGTATTCCATTTGATTCAGAGATTACGGCTGCAATTCAGAGCGCTGAAGGCAATTCATATGCAGTTTCAGTCCTTGCTTGGGACGGTGTTGCGTTAGCTGTCTTTGCATCTGGCGATATTGTGAAGAGTGATGCAGCAGCGACTTTGCAAGAGTTACATAAGCGTGGAATTACAACCTGGTTAATCTCGGGTGACAATGAGCAGAGCGCTACCAATATCGGCGCTAAAGTCGGGATAACGGCTACAAATATCATCGCAAACGCTTTGCCTGAAGATAAGTTAACGAAGATCAAATCGCTGCAAGAACAAGGCCATCGAGTCTTAATGATCGGTGACGGCGTCAACGATGCAGCAGCTCTCGCTCAAGCAGATTTAAGTATCGCAATGGGAACCGGCACAGATGTTGCAATGTCCAGCGCCGATATCACTTTGATGCGACCACAGCTTGCGGCGGTCGTTGAAGCGCTAGATCTATCGAAGAAGACGCTCTCAACAATTAAGGGAAATCTCACTTGGGCATTTGCCTATAACGTCATTGGCCTGCCGATTGCAGCGCTTGGTCTTGCAACACCGATATATGCAGCAGCTGCGATGGCTATCAGTAGCCTCTTTGTTGTTAGTAACTCCCTGCGCCTAAAGTAGTTCAGCGTTTAAGGTAAAGGCGCACGGAAAAGAGAAAAGGCGCTGATATCAGCGCCTTTTTCATTCTAGATACTTACTTCTTGCCTACATTGGTAGCGGGGGCAGGATTTGAACCTACGACCTCTGGGTTATGAGCCCAGCGAGCTACCGAGCTGCTCCACCCCGCGTCGGAAGTGCAATCATAGGCGTAACAGCCTTGCTTCACCAAATCCGTTACAGATGCGAGAAATTACTTACGTGATTGCGCAGCAATCGCCGCAGCAAGTGCTGCCTTGAGTCGATCTTGTGCGCGACCGTATGCAGCAAAGTCTCCCTTTGCAAGTGCAGCTTGACCATCAGAGAGAGCTTGCTTTGCACGTTGTAATGCACTTGCAAGATCTGCTGAACTGTTATTGGTCGTTGCATCTGGATTAGAAGTTGTCGATGAAGATGTTCCGGAGTTTCCACCGAATACTTGATCGAGCGCACCCTTAAGTGAACTATCAAATCCAATTACATCTCCAAATGAGACAAGTACTTTCTGTAAAAGTGGATATGCCGCTGAGTTAGCAGTGGCCCTTACATAGACAGGTTGTACATAGAGCAGACCATTTCCAACCGGCAAGGTCAGTAGGTTTCCGAGTACAACATCTGATCCACCTTGACGAAGAAGTGAAAGTGTATTTGCAACTTCTGGCTTAGCTTCGAAGTTAGATGCCACCTGAGATGGACCTGCGATATTTGTGCTTCGTGGAAGTTGAAGTACAGAAATCTTTCCGTAGTCAGGTCCTGCAGTCGAATTCACAGCAGCAAATGCTGACAAGTTCTCTCGTCCACCACGAGGTACAAATGGTGTGGTCAATGAGAATGCCGGAGTCTTTGAACCAGGCATCTGCAGAGTCATGTAATACGGAGGTTGAGCTCCCGCATTTGCACCAAATGTTGATGGATCAGTTGGTACGCGCCAGAAATCTTGACCGCCGTAGAAGGCATCAGAGTTCTTGACGTGATACGAGCTCAAGATCTCGCGCTGAACTCGGAAGATATCTTCTGGATAGCGCACATGGTCGAGAAGGTCCTTAGAGATAGCGCTCTTTGGCTTCACGCTATTTGGGAACGCCTTCATCCAAGTCTTCAGGACAGGATCTTTCTGATCCCACTGGTAAAGGTTCACTGTTCCGTCATACGCATCAACAGTTGCTTTCACAGAGTTACGAATGTAATTCACAGTTGTATTTGATTGCGCTGTCACCGCTGTTGAATTTGCAGTCAGTGCATCTGCTGTCGAAGTCGAGAGCGATGTAGTTCTTGCATATGGGTAACCAGCGCTCGTTGTGTAGCCATCGATGATCCAGAGGATCTTGCCATCGACGATAGCTGGATATGGATCTCCATCGAGGGTCAGCCACGGAGCTACCTTTGCTACGCGCTCACGTGGCTCGCGGTTATAGAGAATCTTTGAATCAGCGTTGATCAAGTTAGAGAGAAGAATTCTCTGCTCTTGATACTTAACTGCGAAGAGCAACTTATTGAGAAGACTTCCTACGGGCACTCCACCAGTCCCGGTATATGTGTAATTCTTCTGACCGTTAGCTGATGCATCATCTGGGTAATCGAATTCGACTGGGTTATTCGTCTTCTTTCCACCAATAATTGAGTAATCAGGAACGTTCTCACCGAAGTAGATTCGAGGCTGGAAATCACCTAGACCCTTTGTTGGTGGAAGATCGCCAACTGCAAAGTTTGGTTTTCCATCAGCATCGACTGTATTTCCATAAGCTGCAACAAAACCAAAGCCGTGTGTATAGACAAGGTGATCGTTGATCCAGTTACGGCTTGGGTTGCCTTCAATATTTAACTCACGAACCGCAACAACAGTGTCGCGTGAGACTCCGTTGATCTTGTAGCGATCGACATCAAGTGACTGTGGGAAGGTGTAATAAGGCTTAATCTGCTGAAGTTGTCTAAATGTCGCAGAAACAACATTTGGATCCATCAATCTAATGTTTGCAATAGTTGCTGCATCATCAGCAAGTTGGCCAGCACTCGTAGATAGGGTGGCGTTGTAATCCTTGATATCAACATCTGCCAAGCCATATGCAGCGCGGGTAGCGTCGATATTGCGCTGAATAAATGGTGCTTCCTTAGAGGATTCTGATGGCTTTACCTGGAACTGCTGAATAGCAGCTGGATAAACTCCTGCGATAAGTACGGATGAAATCACCAAGAGCGCTGTTCCGGCCGCTGGCAATAGCCATGAGCGACGCACGATATTGGCGAAGAAGAGTAGAGCGCAGACAACTGCAATGGCAGAGAGAATTGCCTTGGCAGGAAGTAGTGCATTCACATCTGTGTACTTCAGACCAGTGATCAGGCTGCTCTCCTTGAGCGAAAGCGCATAGCGATCAAACCAATAAGCAACAGCCTTGATCAGAACGATAAGACCTAAGAGGATAGAAATCTGAACTCGCGCCGCAACAGTGGTGCGATCACTCTGGACATTGGTACGAATTCCACCGTACATGTAGTGAACAAAGGCGCTAGCAATTGCTGCAAGTATCAGCGTTGAAATTCCCCAACCGATAATTGCTTGGTACATCGGTAGCTTAAAGACGAAGAAGGAGACATCGAGTCCGAACTGTGGATCCTTAACGCCGAAAGTTGTTGAATTTGTGAAGAGAAGCCAGTCGCGCCAGAAAGCCATTCCTGATGAACCAGCAAAGTATGCGAGGACTGCAGCAATACCGATGAAGACCCACATGCGGATTGGTTCGATCTGACCGCGGAGTCTTTCAACGCCATTAATCTCAATACTTGTTGGAACATAGAGAGGGCGGCGCTTGTACGCGATATAGATATTGAGCGAGATAACTAATGAGGTAAGTAAGCCGACGAGCAAGAAGAGTTGAATCTTTGTTGTGAGAACCGTGGTCCACACAGATGTGAAGTCGACTGAGTTGAACCAGAGCCAATCGATATAGAAACCGCTGAAGTAGACGATAAGGGCACCGAGTGCAAACAAAATTCCTGCAGTAATTACAAGCGGGCTACGATTTCTATTCATGAATCTAGATTAGTGCACCCCTTCACGCCTTGAAAATTTGAATCCTGTGAATTTATAAGGACTTTATAAGCTTCTTCGAGGGTTGAGACGGCAATCACTCGGACCCCCTCTACCTTCTCGGGAACTTCATCACAATTTTCTCGGGATATGAAGATGATCTCTGTTCCAGTCTTTCGGGCCGCTGTGATCTTCTCTTCCACGCCTCCGATTGGACCCACCTTGCCCTGCGCCGAAATAGTTCCGGTAGCTGCAACCTTGCGGCCGCGCAGAATGTTTTCAGGGGTGAGAAGGTCTGTAAGACCAAGAGCGAAGATCAATCCACCACTTGGGCCGCCAGTGTTCTTAAGTGAAAGTTTTATCGATGCATCTGTCATCTGACTGAGATCAATATCTGAGTGATACTTTGCAATGAGCTGCTTCGCTGCAAGAAGCGCAGTGCTTTGAGATTTAGCCATCTCCTTCTTCCCGGTCGCAATCTCAGTTTTATCATCTGTCTCTCGCTGATACACAACTGAACGAGGAACAACTACGCAATCCTTCAAAGCCCAGCAGTGCAGAACGCGGTAACCGAGAATCTCTGTTTCGGGATTAGTTACCCAGATTGAAAGTAGATACATCTGTCCATCAACAGGATATGTAGTTACAGGTGATGCAGAAGTTGATTGGATATTGAGTAATTTAGGAAAGAGCGGGTTTCCTTCGCCGGGATTGATTAGAACGAAGTTAACGGGAAGTACGAGAGGAAGTGTGAGAACAAGAGTAAGTAGGAGTTTTACTAATCGCGGCGTATGGTTGAAGCGAACGGGCATTGCTATTACTTCTAAGCCCGATTATCTGGGTTATCTGAATTGTTGGGCTGATCCTTCTGCTCTTCTCGGAATGATTCTTGAAAGCGTTGGAACTGGCCAACAGAACGAGAGGTCTCTGATTCAAACTTTCCCTTAAATTTTGATACCCAAACAACATACCCAATTCCACCCAGAAGCCCTGCAACTGGAACTACCCACCAAATCAGGGCGGCAAAGGCGCTGCTACCTGCGGCATAGGCTGCAGTTACTTCCATGGAGGGGCTCAAAAGCAAAGGCATAAAAAGAGCCTACCCTTTCCGGGAAGAAAGTGCCCACTCGCATGGTTATAGATACTGGGTTATACGAGTTAGTTACAATCGCATACCGTCGTAAATGAGAGCTAAAGGAGTTTTTCGATGTCACCTTTTGGATTTACTCCAGATGATGCAAACGATGACGGTCAAAAGCCTGAAGATTTCTCAGCGATGATGCGACAGATACAGGAACAGATTCAGAAGCAATTTGAACAAATGGGGATCAACCCCGCTGGTTTTATAAATCCATTTGCTGCCTTCACAGGTGGCACCAATGAATCCTTGCCGAAGAACGTTGTGCGCGATACCGCAAAGAAGATTGTTCAGCTTCAGGGTTCGCAGCCAATCGGAACTAAAGATGTCTCCGTTATCGACAACGCATTTGAGATTGCAGATTTATGGCTCAATGAGGCGACAGTATTTCCAGCCACAGATGCAACAACTGCCCCACGTGCAATCAGCCGCCTAGATTGGATCGACCTCACTGTTGCCGGATGGCACGACACTATGGAGCCGCTCGCCACAGGGCTCTCTTCTGCGATTTCAGGGCTCCTCGATCAAGCAGCTGGCGATTCTGATGAACTCAATAACTCTATGGGAGCAATTACTGGCCTCTTAAGAACATTTATCGGTTCGATGATTGCAACGCAATTGGGCCAGGCTATTGGCGCAATCTCCACATCTGCGACAGGTGCACATGATGTGGGCCTTCCGCTTTTAGAGCCAGCACAACCAGTGTTAATTCCTGAAAATATTGAGTTGTGGAGTAAAGAGTTAGAGATTCCAAAGACAGAGATTTATATCTTCCATGCTCTGCGAGAAGCAGCAATAGCGCGTTTATTCGCCCATAACCCATGGATTGTTTCTTATATTCGAAGTGCAATCGTTGATTACGGCCGCGGAATTCGAATTGATATGGATGCAATTCAACGTCAAGCAGAAGAGTTAATGACTAACTTTGATCCTGCACAACAGAATCCAGAATCAGGGGAAAATAATTTCTCTATCGCACTCAATAATGGAGTTTTCACACCTGAAGAAACTCCAGAACAGAGAGCAGCTCTTTCAAAGTTAGAGACTGCACTTGCACTTGTTGATGGTTGGGCCGATGAAGTTGCAGCACTTGCCGCAGGTGAACGTCTTCCTGCACTTGCATCAATGAGAGAAATATTTAGACGTCAACGTGCAACGAGCGCTCCATCACAACAACTCTTTAAATCACTTCTTGGACTTCAAGTTTCACCGCGACTTGCACGTGAGGCGAGCGCCTTCTGGCAGAAAGCTCGAGAGATTAAAGATATTTCTGCACGCGATCAGATCTGGAGTGGAATCTTGCCAAGTGCTGAGGAGCTCCTTGATCCTGAGAAGTTCATAAAGTCGGCGCAGATTCCTGATGATCTCAGCGGGCTTCTCTAGGTCGATCAAAAAATTCGATCGGGAATAGCTTCTAGGAAAAGCGAAGTCCCCGGGCGCACATTTTAATATCTGCCTTCCCCTTGCAGATATCAAACGGTTATCCGAGGACTTCGTAAGCGCAAAGTACGAGAGATTTAACGCAGAATCAAATGTAAATGACTAAGACACAACAAAAATTTCTTGTCAAGAATTCAACTATCACCGCGATTTTTCACCACTTTCCAATACATTTCCTCAATGACAACTCGAGACTTTTCACCCGCAGATGGTGAGGGTGAAAATCTCACACTCCCTGGGGTCGATGAAGGTGAGATTGTTGTAATCCGCTCTACTCGTCGCAAGAAAAGTATTTCCGCATATCGCCAAGGTGGACGAATAGTCATCTCTATCCCAGCAAGGCTCTCTAAAGCTGACGAGCGGGCTATCGTCCCCGAGATGATCGCCAAGATTCGTGACCAGGAGGCATCAAAAACCCTAGGTGAGGCCCAGCTGGCTGCGAGAATCGACCAATTGCTGTCCGAGTTGGCCCCTGAGATAACCGCTCGCCCCGCATCTGTGGTCTGGCGCCCCATGAGAGAGCGCTGGGGCTCCTGCACGAGCGTCGATCGCAGTATCCGTATCTCAGATCGCCTCAAATTTGCGCCGGAGTATGCCCTCGACTACGTCTTATTCCATGAAGCGATCCACCTTCAATATTTCGACCATGGAGATGAGTTCACAGAGGTTCTCAATAGATTCGAGGACTCCGAGCTCGCCAGCGCCTATCTCGATGGATATGAGGCTGCCGAGAGGGCCTTACTGCCGCCTGTGGAGCTAAAGAAACTCTCATAAGCCCCGTGTGGAAACGGTATTTTGAGCGTGAGTGAGAGTATGGTTTAGAGCAGTACGCATGGCGCCAAGCTCATGGGTCGAACGGAGGCAAAAATGGCAGAGGTAGAGACATACAAGGGTGACGCTTACTGCGTGAAGTGCAAAGAGAAGCGTGATTTCGAGGGAACTGTAAAGATCTCAGACTCTGGTCGTCGCATGGCACAGGGCATCTGCCCAGTGTGTGG
>JACCDY010908128.1_pt1 | contig 14165 bp, 17 predicted proteins | sample 7446391 | NCBI WGS metagenome assembly JACCDY01 (sample SAMN15323451, study PRJNA562643) | freshwater metagenome | isolation source: river surface water | place: USA:Blue River Watershed | collected 2017-08-18 | reverse complement strand
TGTAGGCGCCGGCGTTGAGGATGACGCCCGCCGCCTTGCCTTCGGCCTGCGCCTTGCCCGCCTCGTGGATCCAGGTCACCAGCTCGCCTTCGTGGTTGCTCTGGCGGAAGTCCAGGGCCAGGCCGTGTTTCGCGCAGGCCTCGCGGCACAGGGCCTCGACGTCGGCGAGGGTCTGGGAGCCATAGACCTGGGGCTCGCGGGTGCCCAGCAGGTTGAGGTTGGGGCCGTTGAAGACGTAGGCGGTTTTCATGGTGCGTCGATCGGGATGGGTGCGAGGCGCCGGAAGGCGGCTGGCCCGCCGGGCAGGCCCGGGCAGGCGTGAACGACCGGAGGGTAGCAGACTCGCCCGGGCGGCCTGATCCCGGACGGGGGCGGGGAGGACGGGAGCCTAGGGCAGGCTGCGGGCACAGCGGAAGCCGATGTAGACCACCGCGGTGTCACGCGGCTTGGACTGCAGGTGCTCGCGGTGCATCTGCGCCGGCCCGTACCACCAGGAGCCGCCCCGGGTCGGGCGCTCCGGCCCCGGGGCGCCGTCGTCCGTCCACTCCCACACGTTCGCGCCCATCTCGTGCAGGCCGTTGACCCCGGCGCGGGTGCTGCCGGCCAGGGCATGGCCGCGCCCCCGCGAGGTGGCCTGGCGCGGGTCGGCCAGCACCGTCGGCACTGCGCCGCAGCCTTCGGCGCAGTTGGCGCCCTGCGGGCTGTCGCCAGTGGGGTAAGGGTGGCTGCGGCCATTCGTGAACCCCACCGGGGGCTGAGGCCGCCGCTCGGTGTAGGCCGCCTCCATCCATTCAGCGTCGGTGGGGAGGCGCTTGCCCGCCCAGCGGCAGTAGCCCTGGGCCTCGTCGAAGGTGAGGTGCACCGCGGGCTCGGTGTCGGCCGCGGGCTGGCCATAGGGCGCGCGCCAGGTCCAGCCCCGGCGCTGCACCCAGCCGCCCTCGAATGTAGAGCCGCCGCCTGCGCGCTCGGCCTGGGACACGAAGCCGGTGGCCTGGGCATAGCGCCGGAAGGCGCCGACGGTGACCTCGGTGCGGTCGATCTCGAAGCGGCCGATGCGCTGCATGGCCTCAGAGCCGGGCCCTTGTGCCGCCAGCGGGCTGGCGGCCAGGCATGCGGCGACGAGGAGAAGTGTGCGACGCAGGCGATCGTTCACGCCGAGGACTCCCGGGGCTGGCTTGCCTTGCCGCCGTAGGTGGCCTCTAGCCGTTGCCGAAGATGCTCGGCAGCGGTGATGGGCGGGTGACGTGGCGATTCGCCCGCTGGCACGCAGCCGGGCAGGGCGCTCACCAGCGCGTCGGGGTTGGGGTCGAGGAAGAAGGCGATGGAGTGGCGCAGGCGCGGCGGCGGGCCGACCCGGTGCGGGGTCGATACGTACACGTCGTTGGACCAGCGCATGAGGCAGTCGCCGATGTTGCACAGGAAGGCGCCGGGCAGGTGCGGCGCGTCGATCCAGCGGCCGTCCCGGCTTTGCACCTGCAGCCCGGGCACGCCGTCGGTGGCCAGCAGGGTGACGTTGCCGTAGTCGGTGTGGGCGCCGGCACCGGCCTGGGCCGCCGCTGCCTCGGGGGTGGCGGGGGCAGACGCAGACCCGGCCGCCAGGGCGGGCGGGTAGCGCAGCAGGCGCAGCGTGGCCATCGGCCGGTCCAGCTTGTCGGCGAAGAAGTCTTCGGGCAGGCCCAGGTCCAGGGCGAAGGCGCGGTGCAGCCGCCGGCCCACGTCCAGGGCGGCGTCGAAATAGGCCTGGGCCTGCTCGCGCCAACCTGGAAGCGGCGGCCAGACGTTAGGTGGCCGACCCGGCTCGCCGTCCCAGACCAGGTTGTAGGCCTCCTTCAGGTCGGGCGCGGCCTTTTCGTTGAGTGACTCCACGCCCAGCGCCACATAGCCCCGGTTGTGGCCGTGGCGGCGGATGGAGAGCGCCTCCTTGGCCTCGGCCGGCAGCGCGAACAGCTGGTGGGCGGCGGCGAAGGTGGCCTGCAACCGGTCAGCCGGGATGCCGTGGCCGGTGATGGCAAAAAAGCCGATGTCACGGCAGGCAGAGCCCACCTGCCGGGCGACGGCGGCACGCTGCGCGGTATCGTCGCTCGCCAGTACGCCGATGTCGATGACCGGCAGGTGCGTCGACATGGCCGTCATGGCCCTCAGTTGGGCAAGGAGACGCGCTTGGTATCCAGCGAGCGCAGGACCTCGGGCGCGAAAGCCCTGCGGTAAAGGGCCGTGCTGGGCTCGCCTTCCTTGACCAGGCCATTAGCCTTGAGCCACTTGCCTTCACGCACCATCAGGTCCAGCGTGCTGGCATCGAGCTTGATGCGGAACTCGTACTCGGGCCAGGCCGTGCGAACCGCGTCAACGGTGGTGGCTCCACCGACAAAGCGGGCCGTGACCTCCTGCGACTCGCTGGCGTTCTTGCCGATGAATTCCTCGCCCTTGATCAAGGCGGCCAGCACGCGCTTGGTCAGCGCCGGGTTGGCCGATACCTTTTCGGAGGCGGCCAGCACGAAGCTGCTGGCGTATTCGGGTAGGTTGATTTCCTGGTATTGCGCACCCAGGACCTTCTTGGCGTTTCCATAGCCACTGGGGAAAGTCATGATCGCGTCGACATCGCCGCGGGCCAAGGCGACGGCCATTTCGGGCGGCGGCACGTTGACTAACTCGGCCTTCACGCCCAGTTTCTCCATCGCCTCGGCGACGATGAAGTGAACGTTGGTGCCCACCGGCACCGCCACCTTCTTGCCGGCCAGCGATTTGAGGTCCACCGGCTTGTCGCTCTTGGCGATCACTCGGAAGGCCTTGTACTGCGAGAGCACGCCGACGATCGAGAACTTCAGGCCGCGCATGACGCCAGAGACGGCGGGAAATTCGGCCATGACGGCGTAGTCGACCTGGCCACCGATCAGGGCCTCGAAGCCGGCGCGACCGCTGGCGAAGGGGATGATCTTGGCGTCGATCTTCTCGGCAGCCCACAGCTTCTTGTCGGCGGCCTGAGCGATCTGCGGCACGTCGGGGTAGGCGCCCCAGCCGATGGTCACGGGGGTGAGTTCTTGTGCGAGGGAGGCGCCGGTGGCGGCAGCCAGTGACAGGGCGAGGGCAGATTGCAGGAATTGGCGGCGCATGAAAAGTACTCCAGGAGCGTTGTGAATCAGTGGTTGTGTCCGCTGGCGCGCAGAAGCTGCAGCATGCGCGCGCGGTGGGCGATGAAGTCGGCGTCGATCACTTCGATCGAACGCGGTCGGGGGCTGGCGACACCCAGGGTGTCGACGATGCGTCCGGGGGCGGCGGACATCACCAGCACACGATCCGACAGGATCAGGGCCTCATCGATGTCGTGGGTGATGAACAGCACCGTGGTGCGATGAGCGTCCCAAACCCGCAGCAGCAGCTCCTGCATCGACATGCGCGTCTGCGCGTCGAGCGCGCCGAAGGGTTCGTCCATCAGCAGCACGTCGGGCCGCGCGGCCAGGGTGCGTGCCAGCGCCACGCGCTGGCGCATGCCCCCCGAGAGCTGTCCGGGGTAATGGTCGGCCTTGTCTGCCAGGCCAACTTCGGCCAGGGCCGCCAGCGCCGCTCGCTGGCGTTCGGGGCGGCTCATGCCGAATCGCTTGAGGGCGAAGGCCACGTTGGCCTCGGCGGTGAACCAGGGAAACAGGGCGTATTGCTGGAACATCACGCCCACGCGGGGCGACGGTCCGGCGACCGTGATGCCGTCGACGGTGATACGCCCGCCGGTGGGCGGCGTGAAGCCAGCGATGGCGTTGAGCAGTGTCGACTTGCCACAGCCCGAAGGGCCGATGACCGCGGTGAAGGAGCCGGGTGACAGCTGCAGCGACAAGGGCGCGAGCGCCTGCACGCTGCGACCACGCTGGCCGAAGGTGACCTCCGCCTCGTCGATGACGACATGGCCTCGAAGCGGCGTCTGCGTCATGTGCTTTCCCAGTGCACCACCCGGCGGCTGATGCGCACGAAGCAGTAATCGAGCAAGCCGCCTAGCACGCCCAGTTCCACCAGGCCGACGAACATGCGGTCGGTGCGGAAGAACTGTCGCGACTCCTGAATGCGGTAGCCGATGCCGGCCGAGGCGCCGGTCAGTTCGGCCGCCACCAGGCTGAGGAAGGCCAGCGCTGCGCCCAGGCGCAGGCCCGAGACGATGTGCGGCGCCGACGCCGGCACGATCACCTCCCAGAACTCGCGCCACAGGCCTGCACCCAGGGAGCGCGAGGCGCGGATGTAGGTCTGCGCGACGTGCGAGGCGCCATGGTCGGTGTTGAGCCACACGGCCAGGAAGACGGTGTAGGTGATCAGGAAGTATTTGGACGATTCGCCGATGCCAAACCAGACGATGGCCACCGGCGCCAGGGCGATGGCGGGAATGGGGCGCAGGATGTTGAGGATCGGGTGCAGCACATAGCCAACGCTGCGCAGACGCGCAGTGAGCAGGCCCAGCACCACACCGAGCGAGGCGCCCAGCACAAAGCCGACGGCGGCACGTTTGAACGACACCGACAGGTCCGACAGCAGAACGCCGTCGCCGTAGAGCTCCATGGCGGCGCGGGCGATGGTCAGCGGCGAAGGAACGAAGTCGGGGTTGGCCAGGCCGGTGACGGACGCGGCCGTCCATGCCAGCAGGGCCAGGCCCACTGAGACGAGCAATTGCGCGAGTCGGTCGATGCTGCTGCTCATCGCCGGGCCAGCCAGGGTACCTGGTCCGCCTGGTAGCGGAAGGTCTGGAACACAGTATTGAGCATGCCGCCACCGGTCTTGCGCGCGGCCTCGTCGGGGTAAGGAGCGAACCAGGGCAGGATGAATTCCCACACCACCTCGCCCGCAGGCGTCACCTCGAACAACCGGCCGGTGGACGACTCGGTGATGTGCGTGTTGCCATTAGGCAGGCGCTGCGCATTGCCCATGAAGGGTGTGAAGAAGGAGGTAACCACCGAGTCGGCGTAGGACCACGCCACGCTGTTGGTAGCCGGGTCGATGTCGACCACACGGCAAAAAGCCACATGGGCGCCGGTGCGGAAGTTGCCGTTGTCGAACGCCAGGATATGGCCGTTGGCCAGGGGTACCGGAGCGTGCTGGTGCGAGACCACGCTGGGCGGGATGTGCAGGGTGACTGCGCCGTCGGCCTTGTTGACGCCGATGATGCCGGCGGTGGTGCGCAGGCTCATGAGGACGGTGCCGTCGGCCATCACGCCCAGGCCGTTGACCAGAGGCCAGTGGTAGCGGCCGAAGCCGGGGTGGATGGGAAACTGCGCCGGGTCCAGGTGCTCCCAGGCCTTCCACTCCCACACCAGATCGCCCTGGCGATTGACCTCGCGGATCACGTCACCGTACATCACTTCATCGGGGCCATGGGCGGTGCCGCCCGCCACGCGCTCGGCAAACCCCTTGGGCACCGGCGCGCAGCCGGCGTACAGCAAGTTGCCATTGGGCAGCCATTGGGCGTCATGGTGGTGGGTGACGTCTTCGTAGCGCCAGACCACCTCGCCCTCGGGCGTGACCTCGTAGAAGTCGCCGCCATGCCACATGGACCAGGGGGCATAGAGGTCGGGCGAGTTGGCGTGATTGCCGTTGTAGCCCAGGTTGCCATTGGGCAGGATCACCGCGTGACGTCCGGCGCGCACGGGCATCTGCCACTGGTGCACCACCTCGCCCTGAATGTCGATCAGGTAGACCTTGCCGCCAGCAGTTTGCGGGGCGATCAGGGTGTAGCCGCCGCAGGACAGGGCGGGATCGTGGGCGATGAGGCCAACGCCACGGCGGCGTTGGGTGACCTGGTCGACGGTACTGGAAGGCAAGGACAAAACTCCTGAGCGAAAGCACGACTGTAGCGTTTGGAACGTGTCCGCAATAGCTGCTTTTTTCGATTAAGGCGTTAAAAAAAATCTTACACTCGTACATGCCCGCCATCTCCCAGGCTTTCCGCTGCTTCGACGAGGTCGCCCGGCGCGGCTCGATCCGCAAGGCCGCCGAGAGCCTTTACCTGACCCCTGCTGCCGTCAATCAGCAGATCCTCAACCTCGAGGCCCAGGTAGGCATGCCCCTGTTCGACCGTCTGCCTCGCGGCGTGCAACTCACAAGCGCCGGCGAAATCATGCTTGCCTCGGTGCGTCGCAGCCAGCGTGATTTCGACAACGCACTGACCCAGGTGGAAGACCTGCGCTCACTGCGGCGCGGCCATGTCAACGTGGGGGTGTCGCATTCGACGGCGGAATACCTCTTGCCCCAGGTGATTGAGCGGGTCCTGACCACCCACCCGGGCCTGACCTTCAGCGTGCGCGCCGGCAATGGTGAGTCGCTGCTGCGATGGGTGGCCAACGGCGAGGTTGACGTGGCTTATTGCCTGCGGCGTCCGCCGCCCCCGGGTGTGCACGAGGTGCGGTCCTGGCCGCAGCCGCTGGGCGTTGCCATGGCGCCAGAACACCCGCTGGCCCGGGAGCGCACCAGCCTGGGCATTCGCGACTGCCTGGACCACCGGCTGGTGCTGATGGCGCCCGACATGGAGCTGCGCACTGTGCTCGAGCGGCTCAACCCGCGCCTGCAGCGGCTAGGTCGGCCGGTGGTAGAGACCAGCTCGGTGGCCATGGCCAGCCGCCTGGTCCAGGGCTCGGATGCCATCTCCTTCCTGATTCCCGAGAGCGTGGCCCACCAGTCCGAGGCGGGCTCGCTGGTCTGGCGGCCCTTGAGCGATGCCGGCGCGCAATTGCACACCTGCCTGTATCAGCGCGTGGGCTACACCACGGCCGTGGCCATGGGCTTGTTCCTCGAGGCGCTCGAGAGCGCTCTGGATGAAATGCGGCAACGCTTTTCGTCACCCGGCTCGCTCAGAGCTCCTGCGCGAGCAGGTAGGCCAGCTCCGCGTCGCTAAAGCCTGCGCGTTTGCGGGCCGCTTGGTTGAACGGGGGGTGCAGGCGCGGCGCCGCGTGGCGCGCGGTCAGGACGCCGTAGTGGGCCACTGGATCGAACCCCTCGCGCACGCAGAGCCACCGGTACCAGTGGTTGCCGATCGCCACATGCCCGACTTCGTCGCGCAAAATGATGTCCAGCACCGCCACCGCCTCCAGCGCCAGCGGCGTGCCGACGGCGCGCAGCTTGTCCTGAATTTGCGGTGTGGCGTCCAGGCCCCGTGCCTCCAGCGTGCGTGGCACCAGGGCCATGCGGGCGACGATGTCGTCCTGCGTCTTCACGCACATGGACCAGAGGTTGTCATGGGCGTCGAAGTCACCGTAGGCATGGCCCATCTTCGCCAGCAGGTCGGCCAGCAGGCCGTGGTGGTAGGCCTCTTCGGCGGCGACGCGCACCCAGTCTTGGTAGAAGGCCTCGGGCATGCCGTCAAAGCGCCAGGCGGCGTCGAGCGCGAGGTTGATCGCATTGAACTCGATGTGCGCAATGGCATGCAGCAGTGCCGCCAGGCCTTCGGGCTTGTGCGGCGAGCGCCGGGGCACCCGGGCGGGGTGGACGAGGCGGGGTAGGGCCGGCCGACCAGGCAGCTCGCCGGTGCAGGGCGGGCGTTGTTCGGCCAGCGTCAGAGGCGGGTCTGCGGCGTCCTCTTCGCCTCCTGCGAACCCCTTGACCTGCCGATTGGCAGGCCCGTCCGCGGCCTGGGCGCCCTTCCAGGCCTGGGCCCGCGCATGCAGGGCCTGCGCCCGCGCGGACTTGGCCGCCGGATCGGGCTCGAGCAGGGCCGAAAGGGCCAGGGCGCGTAGTTCGGACAAGGGTTTGGGAGAAAGGTGCTTCGGGGCGAGCGCGTCGAGATTGTGGCATTGCAGCCCACCCCGATTGGCCAGGTCAGCGGGGCCTGGCTGCCTACAATCGAGGCCTTCCCCTCTCCAGACGAAATCTCCCATGGCTCTCTACGAACTCGACGGAAAATCCCCTCGCCTCGGCGCCGGCGCCTGGGTCGCCGACAGCGCCGACGTGGTCGGCGACGTGGAGCTGGGCGAGAACGCCAGCGTCTGGTTCGGCGTGGTCATTCGCGGCGACAACGAGACCGTCCGCATCGGCAAGGGCAGCAACGTCCAGGACCTGTCGGTGCTGCACTCCGACCATGGCAAGCCGCTCACCATCGGCGAGAACGTGACCCTGGGCCACCAGGTCATGGTCCACGGCTGCACCATCGGCGACAACAGCCTCATCGGCATCGGCGCCATCGTCCTGAACGGCGCGGTCATCGGCCGCAACTGCATCGTCGGCGCCGGCAGCGTGGTGACCGAGGGCAAGGAATTCCCGGACAACTCCCTCATCATCGGCAGCCCCGCCAAGGTGGTGCGCGCCCTCGACGACGCCGCGGCCGCCAAGCTGGCCGCCAGCGCCGAGAACTACATCGCCAACAGCCACCGCTTCGCGCGTGGCCTCAAGAAGGTCGGCTGACAACCCGCAGAGTGTTCCCTTGAGCGAGCTCCACAAGTTTCTATTCGACGGCCTGCCGGTCCGCGGCATCATCGTGCGCCTGACCGACGCCTGGACCGAGGTGCTGCAGCGGCGCCAGGGCAATTCCGCCACCGGCCCCTGGCCGCCCGAGGTCGCCGAGCTGATGGGGCAGATGGCCGCCGCCGGCGCCCTGATGCAGTCCAACATCAAGTTCAACGGCGCGTTGGTCCTGCAGATCTTCGGGGACGGCCCGGTCAAGGTGGCAGTCGCCGAGGTGCAGCCCGACCTGTCCCTGCGCGCCACCGCCAAGGTGGTGGGCGAGGTGGCCGCCGGCGCCCGCCTGTCCGAGCTGGTCAATGTGACCAACCACGGCCGCTGTGCGATCACCCTGGACCCCAAGGACAAGTTCCCCGGCCAGCAGCCGTACCAGGGCGTGGTGCCCCTGCATGGCGATCACCAGGAAAAACTCGAGCGCCTGTCCCAGGTGCTGGAGCACTACATGTTGCAGTCCGAGCAGCTGGACACCAAGCTGGTGCTGGCCGCCGACGAGAAGGTGGCCGCGGGCCTGTTGATCCAGCGCCTTCCGGTTGAGGGCGAGGGCAACCTCGCCGGCTCGCTGGTGAGCCGCGCCAACGAGGACGCCATCGGCGCCGACGAGGACTACAACCGCATCGCCACGCTGGCGGCCAGCCTCACCGCGCAGGAGCTGCTGGAGCTGGACGTGGACACCATCCTGCGCCGGCTGTTCTGGGAGGAGCAGGTCCTGCGCTTTCCGGCACAGACCCCGAAGTTCGCCTGCAGCTGCAGCCGCGAGCGGGTGGCCGGCATGATCCGCAGCCTCGGCGCGCAGGAGGCCGAGGAGATCCTGGCCGAGCGCGGCGAGATCGAGGTGGGCTGCGACTTCTGCGGCCACCAGTACCGCTTCGATGCGGTCGACGCGGCGAGGCTCTTCACTTCGCCGGGGGATCAGCCGCCGGTGACGTCGGTGGTGCAGTAAGCAGCCGCCAACGCGCGGTGCGGTGGCATCAGCCCTGGGCCGCCTTGTTTGCCAGGGCGTGGGCCACGACCGCGTTCGCATGCCCATGGCCCATGCCGTGCTCAGACTTGAGCCACGCCACCAGCTCCATGTGTTTCATCCCCTGGCGTTTCTCGACCAGGCCTAGCCAATGCGCGATCGGGTGGCCGTACTTTTTCTCGATCGAGGGGAAGTAGGACGCGGGGCCCTTCACCTTGGCTGCTTCTGTCATCGCTCGCTCTGTGTAGGCAATATGCACATGATGTGAGAAGGTCGACCCGGATCACGCCAGGCGGCATTCGCACAGCATAAACCTGAGGCCTGTCCCTCAGCTCTCTGGGTCGTAGCCGAACTCGCGCAGTTCCTGCGGACAGCGGCAGGCCTTCGCGATCTTCGCCGCCCACTGGACAGCCGCTTCCCGCGAAGGAAGCTCCAGGACGCAGAAGCCGCCATCGAATTCTCGTGTTTGGGGGTAGGTCGAGAATGAGACGGTGCCGTTGGCTGCGACCCTCTGTGGCACGACGCTCTTGTTGATGCCCCCGCCGAACACATAGACGCCGGCGGCCTTCGCTTCCCGAATGACGGCACGCGCCGCATCGCTGACGGCCGCCATGTCCTCGGCAGGAATGTCCATGGCCGATTCGGGGAAGGAGATCAGGTACTTGGTCATCGTCGGGTCACCCGGGCAGAGTCCCTTGCCGCGCCCATCATGGCACGAGCCGCCCGGTGAACAAGCGGTGCTCGCACGCCGCATCCCCGCACTTCTCGCAGTTGGCCTGCAGCCGCTGCCAGCGGCCCGCCTCGGCCTCGCTCACCGTGGCCTGCCAGGCCCAGGGCGCAACCTCGGCCACCGCCTGCAAGGCATTGCCCAGTCGCTCGGTGCCCTGTCCATAGACCACTCGCCAGCCCAGGCCCGCCACCTGCAGGGCCTGGCGCAGCGCGCTGTCCTGCCGGGCCTGTTCGGCCGGAGGGAGATCGGAAGAGGGAAGGTCCAGCCCAGTCAGGAGGACCAGATCGAACGGAAAAGCGGAAGCGGACATGAGCTGGCCCAGGTCGACTTCGGCAGGGAGGATGCGGTCACTGGCTGCGGCCAGTTCGCTCACCAGGCGGCTGCGCCCGCTGCGGGCGGCGCCCAGGACGGCGACACGCAGGCGTCGCTCGTTCGATGGCTCAAGAGCGCGAGGGCTCAAGGGGGGAGTGCTTCGGAGCGCAAGCGCGCTCAGTTGGCGGCGCGTGCTGCGGCCGCGGCCGCCGGCAGGGTGACCTGCACGTAGACCTCGTTGGGCTTGACCATGCCCAGCTCGGTGCGGGCCTTCTCTTCGACCATCTCCAGGCCCTCGCGCAGGTCACGGACCTCGTTGGTCATGCGCTCGTTGGCCTGCTGCGACTGCAGGTTGGTCACCTTCTGCGCGTCGAGCTTGCGCTGCATCCTGGCCACGTCCATCACGCTGCCGCGGCCGAACCAGATCTGCGCCTGCAGCACGAGCAGCAGGGCGGTCAGGAGGCCGGCGACGACGCGGGAGGACATGGCTGGGCGGGAATGTAACCCGAAATGATGGTCAAGTCGACAAAGGTGCGCTTATCGAAGGTTGTAGAAGGCCGCGCGGCCGGGGTAGCTGGCCACGTCGCCCAGGTCTTCTTCGATGCGCAGGAGCTGGTTGTACTTGGCCATGCGGTCCGAGCGCGAGAGCGAGCCGGTCTTGATCTGGCCGGCGTTGGTGCCCACCGCGATGTCGGCGATGGTGCTGTCCTCGGTCTCGCCGGAGCGGTGGCTGATGACGGCGGTGTAGTTGGCGCGCTTGGCCATCTCGATGGCGGCGAAGGTTTCGGTCAGGGTGCCGATCTGGTTGATCTTGATCAGGATCGAGTTGGCGATGTTCTTCTCGATGCCTTCCTTCAGGATCTTGGTGTTGGTGACGAACAGGTCGTCGCCCACCAGCTGCACCTTCTTGCCCAGGCGCTCGGTGAGGGTCTTCCAGCCGTCCCAGTCACCCTCGGCCATGCCGTCCTCGATGCTGATGATCGGGTACTTGTCGGCCCAGGTGGCCAGGATGTCGGTCCACTCGGCGGCGGCCAGCACCTTGCCTTCGGCTTCCACGTGGTACTTGCCGTCCTTGTAGAACTCGCTGGCGGCGCAGTCCAGGCCCAGGGCGATGTCCTCGCCCGGACGGTAGCCGGCGGCCTCGATGGCCTGCAGGATCATGCCCAGCGCGGCTTCGTGGTTTTCGACGTTGGGGGCGAAGCCGCCCTCGTCGCCGACGGCGATGCTCATGCCCTTGTCGTGGATGATCTTCTTGAGGGCGTGGAACACCTCGGCGCCCTGGCGCAGGGCCTCGCGGAAGCTCGGCGCGCCCACGGGGATGATCATCAGCTCCTGCAGGTCGAGGTTGTTGTTCGCGTGCGCGCCGCCGTTGACGACGTTCATCATCGGCACCGGCATCTGCATGCCGCCCATGCCGCCGAAGTAGCGGTACAGGGGCAGGCCCGATTCCTCGGCGGCGGCGCGGGCCACGGCCATCGAGACGGCCAGCATCGCGTTGGCGCCCAGGCGGCTCTTGTTGTCGGTGCCGTCCAGGTCGATCAGGGTCTTGTCCAGGAAGGCCTGCTCGGAGGCGTCCAGGCCCAGCACGGCCTCGGAGATTTCGGTGTTGACGTGTTCGACGGCTTTCAGCACGCCCTTGCCCAGGTAGCGGGACTTGTCGCCGTCGCGCAGCTCGATGGCTTCGCGCGAACCGGTGGAGGCGCCCGAGGGCACCGCGGCGCGGCCCATGGTGCCGGACTCCAGCAGCACGTCGCATTCGACGGTGGGGTTGCCGCGCGAGTCGAGGATTTCGCGGCCGACGATGTCAACGATGGCACTCATGGGGGATCTCTCCGGGAAGTTGTTGAATGTTTGAAATCGGAATGTGGGAGGCGGGAGGCCGCTTCAGTCGAAGTGGTCTTCCAGGTAGCCGTTCTTCTTGGTGACCGCGTCGAGCGCCACCAGGGTCTCGAGCAGGGCCTTCATGTGCTTGAGGGGCACCGCGTTGGGGCCGTCGCACAGGGCGCGGGCCGGGTCGGGGTGCGTCTCCATGAACACGCCGGACACGCCGACCGCGATGGCCGCGCGCGCCAGCACCGGCACGAACTCGCGCGCGCCGCCGCTGCTGGTGCCCAGGCCGCCGGGCAGCTGCACGCTGTGGGTGGCGTCGAACACCACCGGGGCGCCGATGTCGCGCATGATGGCCAGCGAGCGCATGTCGGAGACCAGGTTGTTGTAGCCGAAGGTCACGCCGCGTTCGCAGGCCATGAAGGCGTCGGTGGGCAGGCCCGCCTCCTGGGCGGCGGCGCGGGCCTTGGCGATCACGTTCTTCATGTCGCCGGGCGCCATGAACTGGCCCTTCTTGATGTTCACCGGCTTGCCGCTGCGGGCGACGGCCTTGATGAAGTCGGTCTGGCGGGCCAGCAGGGCGGGGGTCTGGAGCACGTCGACCACCGAAGCCACCTGGGCGACTTCGTCTTCACGGTGCACGTCGGTCAGCACCGGCACGCCGATCTCCTTGCGCACCTTGGCCAGGATCTCGAGGCCCTTGTCCATGCCCAGGCCGCGGAAACCCGAGTCGCTGGAGCGGTTGGCCTTGTCGAAGCTGCTCTTGAAGATGAAGGGAATGCCCAGCGCCTGGGTCATCTCCTTCAGCTGGCCGGCGGCGTCCATCTGGAGCTGCTCGCTCTCGACCACGCAGGGGCCGGCGATCAGGAAGAAGGGCTTGTCCAGCCCGACGTCGAATCCGCAAAGCTTCATGGCGAACCTGCCCTCAGGCCACGGCCTTGAGCTTGGCGCCCGAGCCCTGGTGGTCGACCGCCGCCTTCACGAAGGCGTTGAACAGCGGGTGGCCGTCCCAGGGGGTGGACTTGAACTCGGGGTGGAACTGCACGCCCATGAACCAGGGGTGCTGCTCCTGCGGCAGTTCGACGATCTCGGTGAGCTGCTCGCGCTGGGTCAGCGCCGAGATCACCAGGCCGGCCTTGCGCAGGGTGTCCAGGTACTCGACGTTGGCTTCGTAGCGGTGGCGGTGGCGCTCGGTGACCACGTCGCCGTAGATCTTGTGCGCCAGGGTGCCCTTGGCAACGTCGGAGCTCTGCGCGCCCAGGCGCATGGTGCCGCCCAGGTCGGAGTTGGCGTCGCGGGTCTTGATGGAGCCGTCGGCGTCCTTCCACTCGGTGATGAGGGCGATGACCGGGTGCGGGCACTGGGGCTCGAATTCGGTGCTGTTGGCGTCCTTCAGGCCGGCCACGTGGCGGGCGTACTCGATGGTCGCCACCTGCATGCCCAGGCAGATGCCCAGGTAGGGCAGCTTGTTCTCGCGGGCGAAGCGGGCGGCGTTGATCTTGCCCTCGATGCCGCGCTTGCCGAAGCCGCCGGGCACCAGGATGGCGTCGTACTTGGCCAGCTGGGCGAGGTTGCTGCCGTCGGTGAGGGTCTCGGAGTCGACGTAGTCGATCTTGACCCGCACATGGTTCTTCATGCCGCCGTGGCGCAGGGCCTCGTTGACCGACTTGTAGCTGTCGGACAGGGCGACGTACTTGCCGACCATGGCGATGGTCACTTCGCCTTGCGGGTGGTCGGTTTCGTAGACCAGGTCGTCCTAGCGCTTGAGGTTGGCGGGCGGGGTGTTCAGGCGCAGCTTGTCGCAGATCAGGCCGTCGGGCCCCTGCTCGTGCAGGATGCGCGGCACCTTGTAGGGCGTGTGCAAGTCCCACATGGAGAGCACGCGCCACGCGGGCACGTTGGTGAACAGGGAGATCT
>JACCDY011246173.1_pt1 | contig 14168 bp, 14 predicted proteins | sample 7446391 | NCBI WGS metagenome assembly JACCDY01 (sample SAMN15323451, study PRJNA562643) | freshwater metagenome | isolation source: river surface water | place: USA:Blue River Watershed | collected 2017-08-18 | reverse complement strand
TGCTTCTTGGATTCCTTCCGACAATGGAAGCGAATCGAAGCGAATTTTTTCACTCATTTGATATATTTAATTACGATGCCCGAACACATCCGTAATTTAACTCCTGCCGATAGCCTTTGAAAAAAGGGAAAAAGAGAGTTCCTGCGGATGTATTTAATAAACAAAGCACAAAAGTACCGCTTATTAAATTAGCATCCAATAAAATTGTACTATTTTAATGAAGAACGCTTCTTAAAGCTGAAAATGATTTGATTATTCGAGGAATTAGGTAAAGTTGCCACAGTAATGCGCTTCGGATTTAAACCTTCTCCTACCAAGCGATTTTTTAACACATACGCATGTTCTTTAGCAACTCCTGCCCCTTTATCCGAAGCAACTTGAACTTGCACATCCACCTCTTTGAACTTATTTAAGCCCGTTGTAATTTGCTTAAATAAATAGGTTTTAGGAGAAGCCAGCAACTCCGTCTTATCACTAAAGTCAAGTTCATTACACGTTAATTCCAAAGGTGTAACTACAGTAGAATCAGTTACATAGGCATGAAATGCAACCACGATTGACTCCTTAGGCACTTGAAACGGCTTTCCTTCAGGCCAGGTTAATGAAACCAATGAATCAGAGGATGCTTTGACTGAATCAACCACCGCCTTCGTTAGACTATCATTTAGCTTATTGAGACTATCAATTGGAATAATTTGATCCGTATCATCTTTCACTACCACCTCCTCTGTCCCACCACTTCGTAAGACAAAAAATAAGCCAATGGCCACAACAACAATTCCTGCGATCACACCAGCAATTAACTTATAATTTCGAGCAGGACGATCATCCGCTGCCACAAATGGCTCATCAAAAACGAAGTTGTCTCCCTTTAAAACATCTTTTAGGACTAGAACATCCACTAATGCTACTTGAATTTTAGCTGGAGCTAAGGTATAGAAATCACTAGTGGCTGGCAGATAATACTCCCCAAAAGATTTATAATCACGTAATGCATCGTAATCAAACTCCTTCAATCGGAAACCATACAAAGCATAACTTAATGTCAATCCCTTAATGATAGTTGAACTTTTGGCCCCTAATTGACCTCCTAATAGAGTTGCAATCGCACTTTTTTTATCAGGCAATAAGATACCCATCATTCCTTCCCCAAAACGATACATTACTTCGTAATCGGGCATTCCTTTCCCAGAACTTAACAATTTAGCCACATCCTCCTGAGGTGCTGATTTAGCTAACATGAAATTGTAGAGCGCATTAAATCGGATCCGGTTTCTAAATAGTTTCAACACACTACCTAATACAACGGCTTCAAAGGCAGGAATCAATTCTATCACCTTCTCCTGCTTCTCTGTACAAAGATCGGCAAGACGCTTAGCAAAAAATGCTTTTTCTTCGGGAGTAATTAAAGTAAAAACCTGGCTCATATGGATTATTTCTAGCGCAAAATTACCTTATTTTTTTTATTTGCTTACCTTTGTAACATGAAAAAGGTGTTATTTATTGACAGAGATGGGACTTTAATTGAAGAACCTAAAATTGACCAGCAAGTTGATAGCTTTGAAAAGCTAGCATTCTTACCTGAAGTCATCTCTAATCTCAAGAAAATTAACAGCATAACTGACTTCGATTTAGTCATGGTGACCAATCAGGATGGATTAGGCACCGACTCCTTTCCAGAAGAGTCCTTTTGGCCAGTACACCAAAAAATGTTAGATATCTTCTCTTCAGAAGGTATCATCTTCCAGCAAATACACATTGACCGTAGTTTTGCACACGAAAATAAACCGACGCGTAAACCGGGTATTGGTTTATTAGGTGAATATTTCACTAACGATTATGATCTAGCAAATTCATATGTCATCGGAGATCGTTTGACAGATATTGAATTAGCGAAGAATTTAGGGGCCAAAGGTATTTTCATCGGTGACCTTGAAATCCCTTCTGAATTACAAACCTATACGGCATTACAATGTACAAATTGGAACGACATTCACGAATTCTTCCTTTTGCCTGCTAGACGTGTGTTACACGAGCGCAACACCCATGAAACAAAAATCACCATTGATTTAAATCTAGATGGTAAAGGAGCAGCGAAGAACGAAACAGGCTTAGGTTTTTTTGATCACATGTTAGATCAAATTGCAAAGCATGGAAACCTCGATTTAGCTGTTAAGGTGGATGGGGATTTGCATATTGATGAGCACCACACCATAGAAGATACAGGCATTGCCTTAGGTGAGGCATTCGCATTAGCCTTAGGCAACAAGAAAGGAATAGAACGTTATGGCTTTTTATTACCAATGGATGATTGCTTAGCGCAAGTCGCTATCGATTTCTCTGGCCGTAATTGGTTAGTTTGGGAGGCCTCGTTTAAACGTGAAATGATAGGAGAAATGCCAACAGAGATGTTTCATCACTTCTTTAAATCCTTCTCTGATGGGGCGAAATGTAATTTAAATATCCAGGCCACAGGCGAAAACGAGCATCATAAAATTGAAGCCATTTTTAAAGGTTTTGCTAAAGCCATCAAAATAGCTGTCAATCGAGATAGAAAAAATTTAGATTCTTTGCCTAGCACGAAAGGACTTCTTTAAATTTATTCGTAAATTTGCATCATTAAACAACAATACAATGGGATATTCAGGAGCAGCATTTTTTATCATCTTATTTGCAATTTCATTTGTGGTAGGAGCTAAACTTCAAAAAATCTATAAAGAGAGAGGAAAATAAACCTCTCTCTTTTAGTTTAATTTACCTTCGTCAGCAAAAGAATAAAAGCTAGACGCCCCCACGATGAGGTGATCGACCACATCGATATCAAATATCTTACCAGCCTTCACTACCTGTCTTGTTAATTCAATATCAGACCTACTAGGGCGCATTTGATCACTCGGATGATTATGAGCCAGAATTATGGACGATGTTAAACGTTCTAAGGCAGACTTGTATAATAAGCGTATATCAACCGTCGTACCAGAAACACCGCCTATACTTAATTTCTCAGCTAATACGACTGTGGAAGCTCGATTAAGATGAAACACCCAAAACTCTTCTCTTATTAAATCTGCCAAATAAGGTTTTATTAAACTGTAGGCATCTACTGAATTCCGAATCACTAGCTTGGAACTAGATTCATAAATCTGTCTTCGTCGTCCTAATTCAAGAGCTGCCACTAGTAAAGCTGCCTTAGCAGGACCAATTCCCTTCAATTTCCTGAAATCAAACGAATTATAGCGAGCTAACACAGACAAATCACCTTCAATATCGGTTAGTAATTGCTTTGCTAAATCTGAGGCTGAATGTTCTGCAAAACCAGAACCGATGAGAATGGTCAAGATCTCGACCAACGACATATCACTTGCTCCTAATCGAGCTAACTTTTCCCGAGGCATATCCTCCTTCTTGGTGATTTTCATTCAAGAAAGGTATACCTTATAAACGAATAAACCCCTCTTGTGGAGGGGTTTATCACTATCTTGATAATCTAAAATTAAGCAGCTACTTTGTTTACTAACTTAGCTAATTTAGATTTTTGATTTGCAGCTTTATTCTTGTGGATAATGTTTTTCTTAGCCAATTTATCCAAAGAAGAAGATACTTGCTTGAAAAGCTCTACCACCACAGACTTATCAGTCGTCAATCTCAATTTCTTGATCAAAGTACGAGTTGATTTGTGTTGGTAACGATTACGTAAACGTTTTGCTTCGTTAGAACGGATACGCTTTAGTGCTGATTTATGATTTGCCATCTGTTAAATAAAATTCTCTTTTTACAAAATTGAAATGCAAAAGTAACTAATATGAAATTAAATAACAAGGGTCTGCTTAAAATTTATCTGTTAATGTCATTGATGCAGACCGCTCAAGGTACATCTTATGTTACTTGGGGATTTTTTGGCCATCGAAAAATCAACTTACTGGCTATTTATACCCTTCCTCCTCCCCTGCATGCATTTTACCGTCGACATCAAAAGGAAATTCAAGAATTAGCCGTTCTACCAGATGCGCGCCGCTACATTTTAGATGTAGAAGCTGCTAGACATAACATTGACTTAGATAAATACGATCTAAATCAAATTATCTTCAGTAGCTTGGAGCAAATGTTACGAAAGAAATCTGAGGATTCACTTAGAAAGCATGGAATTGTACCGTGGCATATACCGATCGTTTATCAGCGATTAGTTTACGCATTTATAGCAAAGGATACCATTAAAATCATCAAACTATCTGCAGAATTAGGACATTACGTGGCAGATGCCCATGTACCCTTACATACAAGTTCGAACTACGATGGCCAAAAAACCGGGCAAGGCGGCTTACATAGTTTTTGGGAATCTCGTATACCTGAGATACTTGGCAATCGGTTAGATCAATTTAGTGGACCTGCAACGTTCATTAATAATGTTCAAAATAGCGCCTGGACTTGGGTGCTTGCTTCCCATAAACAGTTACCGCTCTTGTTTTCAATGGCCACCCTAGTGAGTACCTCTCTGAAAGAGAGTGAAAAATATAGCTTTGAACAAAAAGGACAAACTTTGGTCAAAACCCCAAGCCTTAAATTTAGCCTAGCTTATCACAAAGCTCTAAATGGACAGATTGAATCTCGATTTATAGCAGCTGTTCAACATGTAGGAGATCTTTGGTATTCAGCCTGGGTAACAGCGGGACAACCATCTTTCGAATAAATTTTGCATTTTTGCAGAATGAAATCCACTCTTTTTATTCAATTAAAGCCGGGGAAAGATGCTCCGGTGAAACGTTTTCACCCCTGGGTATTTTCTGGAGCGATTGCGAAACAAAGTCCAAACCTACAAGATGGAGACTGGGTAAATGTTTACAGTTCTAGGGAAGAATTCCTCGGAACGGGACACTACCACAATGGAAGTATTGCGGTGAAAATAATCTCCTTTCAAGAAATTGAAACGAAAAGTACTTTCTGGGAAAAGCGAATCCAAAATGCTTGGGACCTACGGGCCCTTTTACCTTTAGAAAAAACCAATGCCTTTCGCCTTATTCATGGGGAAGGTGACGGCTGCCCGGGCTTGATTATGGATTTATATAAAGATGTTCTAGTTTTTCAAGCACATACCATCGGAATGCACCGCGATCGAGATGAGATTGTGGAAGCAATTAAACAAGTATTAGGCAAAAAAATAAAGGCGATTTATGATAAAAGCCGCGAAACATTGCCCACGGAGTATGCGCAAAACTGTACGAATGGCTATGTTTTTGGCGAAGTAGCGGTTCCTTACACGGTAAAAGAAAATGGAATATCATTCTCCATCAACTGGATTACAGGCCAAAAAACAGGATTCTTCATTGACCAACGCGAAAACAGAGCTTTACTAGCGAAATACGCTAAAGGCAAATCGGTTCTAAACACCTTCTGTTATTCTGGTGGTTTCTCATTATACGCCTTGGAAGCAGGCGCTGCATCTGTTATTTCTTTAGATGCGTCGGCTAAAGCCATTGATTTAGTCAAGGCTAATATTGAATTAAATAAGATGCAAGGATTACAGCACGAGGCCATTGTAGGCGAAACTCTTCCCTATTTAAAGTCCAATGAAGATGAATTTGACATAATCGTGTTAGATCCGCCAGCATTTGCAAAATCAATGAATGCAAAACACAAGGCGCTACAAGGATATCAAAAGATCAACGAATTAGCTTTAAAGAAAATCAAGAAAAACGGATTGCTTTTTACTTATTCTTGTTCACAAGTTATCACGCGTGATTTGTTTTATAACATGCTCGTAGCCGCTGGAATCGCGGTTGGGAGAGAAATTCAAGTCATTCACCAGATGACACAATCACCTGATCATCCCATCAACCTTTTTCACCCAGAAAGTAATTACTTAAAGGGATTTGTTTTGAAAGTGTTATAATCAAAAAAGGCAGCTTATGAGCTGCCTTTTTTACTAATCTACAAATCTAAATATTCGATTCCATCGAATCTTATTCCAAGAAATCAAAGGCTTATTCGGATCAATCGACATCCAAACAAAGAATGCTTTACCTACGATGTGGTCTGAAGGCACAAAGCCCCAGAAACGAGAATCTGCTGAGTTGTGGCGATTATCCCCCAACATAAAATAATAATCCTGCGTGAAGGTATACGAAGTAATGGCTTTGCCACCGATGGTTATTTGGTAACCATTAACGACTACATTCTTATTTCCTTCGTATTTCTGGATCGCCTCACTGTATAAAGCCACATTTCCTGGAGTTAATGGAACTGTCAAACCCTTTGAAGGCACTTTCAGTGGACCATAAAAATCACGATTCCACTTAAATAAAGTCGTATCATGAGGGAAAATATCAATGAACGTAACACCCTTAGGATCCTTGAATAAGTTCACATCGAAAGATTTTTTGAATGGCAAAGCTTGAATCTCCTCCATCATCGCTTTTGAGGTATTTAATTTATAACCCCAAAGTACGTTTTGGGAATCTGGTTCAGCTAAAGGCAACCAATCAGCGGAATCATAACTCGCTTCAGGCGAATTGCGAATACCATATTCTTCAAAAAACTTATCCTCTAAATTCTCCTTCGTCTTCATGAAAATAGGGTGCTGAAGACGGACTGGATTTTCCATTGCTTTTCCATTCACGATCACTTGTTGATCACGAACTTCTAACACATCGCCAGGAGTCGCGACACAACGCTTCACATAAAAAGTACGTAAATCCACAGGAGCATCACCATCCTCTTCAAAGTTAGGTACGTTGAAAACAACAGCATCCCCTTGCTTGACAGAGGAGAACCCCGGAAGACGGAAAATAGGTAAGTCTAACCAACGTAAATAGGACGGAATATCGGTAAACCAAATCTTTTGATGCGTCAAGGGTAATTGTAACGGCGTTTTAGGCGTGCGAACCCCATAGTGCAACTTGCTTACAAAAAGGAAGTCGCCTACCATCAATGAACTCTCCATCGAGGGAGTAGGAATGGTATAAGCTTCGAATACAAAAAAACGAATTAATGTCGCCGCTACCACCGCGAATGCTACTGAATCCAACCACTCTCTAAAGGCTGACTTTTGTTTTTTAGGTGTCTCTTTCATCTTACTTTAACATATCGTCCATACCTAGGACTCCTTTTTTATCTTTAACCCACTCTGCTGCAATAACAGCTCCTAAGGCGAAACCCTCCCGGCTAAATGCCTCATGAGTAATTTCAATTTGATCTACTTTGGAAATATACTTTACCGTATGTGTTCCTGGTTTAATGGACTCCCGCTGTGACCAAATGGCCACCTCGTTTGCAGCTGGAATTTCATTGTTAACCCAGTTATCCTTAGAGGTATAGGCATCAATTATACCCTCGGCAATCGTGATTGCCGTTCCGCTAGGAGAATCTTTCTTCTCTAAATGATGTATCTCATTAGTATAGATATCATAGGCTGGGTGTGGCGCCATCAACTGTGCCAGCCATTTATTCAAACGGAAAAACAAATTAACCCCGATCGAATAATTAGAGGCATAAAAGAAAGTTGAATTCTTTTCTTTCGTCAAAGCCTCTACTTCAGCCTTCTTCTCTAACCAACCAGTCGTACCACAAACTACTGGAATCTGTTTGTTAATGCAAGTTAGTATATTGGAATAAGCAGAGGCAGGATTAGAGAATTCAATCGCTACATCAGCATCTGCCGATGTTAAAGCCTGTAAGTCTGCCTGATTATCCACATCTATTTTAGCTACGACAGTATGGCCACGACCTAACGCTAAGCGTTCGATCTCCTTGCCCATTTTACCATAACCAATTAAAACTATCTTCATTCTATTTAAAATTAAATGATAAAGTGACTCCCGACACCAAGCTTTGCGAAAATGGTTGGTAATCTACTTTGGGTTTAACTTGCAAGCTTATATCATCTGATACATCGAACGTTTTTAAATGAGCACTCACATTCGCATCAATCACATTTAATGTCCAAGCTAACACCATGCCTATGTAGGTATAGTCCCGATTTCTTCGATAACCATCGGTTAATCGTTTCAATTGATTTACATCCAAATCACGGATAGTACCGTCTTCATACGGTACCTCAATCGTAGCGGGTGGTATGTACTTAGGATCCGATACCCGGGGTGAAACGATGTAATAATAACCTCGGTACTTAGTATACCGTACATTATTCCAATTCGCAATCAAGCCTAACGTAACAAAGGCACCTGCCACAAGTGGCAATTTCCAATATTGCCGATTATAGAGTTGCCCCCAACCTGGAATAATAGCTGATTTTATGGTGGCTTGTCTAGGGATAATCTTAAAAGGTTTTACCTCAGTCTTCAAGATCAATGAATCCTTTATCTCCAAAGATTCTTCCCTTGAATACAAACTTAAAGGCAACAATAAAAAGAATAGTATAATCCGAAAGTACATTATTGAACTTTGTTAAGAATGGCTAATAATTCTTCTTTCGATTTAAAACTTAATTTAATCTCCCCTTCCCCTTTCTCATTCATTTTCAATGCCACCGGTGCTTTAAAGAAGGATTTCAGCGTAGCCTGCCACGCTTGCAGCTCTTGAGCAGAAACCTTTATAGTACTAGATCCAACGGCAGGAGTGTCCATATTACCGGACTGGCGAACGGCATCCTCTAACCGACGCACTGACCAATCCTCTGCTAGGGCTTTCTGAAATAAGGAATTCTGCAAGTTTGTATCTGCCAATGAAATCAAACAACGCGCGTGACCCATGGAAAGCTTATTATCACGAATCGCCACCTGAATATGTGGTGGCAATTTCAATAAACGCATATAATTAGTTACTGTCGACCTATTCTTTCCTACTCGCGCCCCTAAATCTTCTTGCTTCAAATTACATTCCTCCATTAATCGCTTGTAGGAAAGTGCAATCTCGATGGCATTCAAGTTTTCTCGTTGAATATTCTCGATTAGCGCCATCTCAATCATTTGTTGATCATCAGCCGTCCTCACATACGCCGGTATCGTCTTTAATCCTGCTATCTTTGATGCCTGAAAACGACGCTCACCAGAAATCAATTGATATTTTTTAGCTGAAACCTTACGTACTGTAATCGGTTGAATAATTCCCTGAACACGAATTGATTCCGCTAATTCTTGCAAAGCCTCAGGTGCAAAAAATTCACGTGGCTGAAAAGGATTAGTATCTATGAGCTCTAAAGAAATCTCATCCATTAGATTCACCCCTTCTAAACTCCCGGCAAAATCAGATGGATGACGCGATTGCAAACCTCCATCAGAATCCTCCAATAAAGCTCCTAATCCTCGTCCTAATCCCGTTCTCTTCTTTGCGTTATCTTGCTTTGCACTCATATTTCAGAACCTATATAGTCACTAGTAAACCATTTTTACGAATGATCTCTTTGGCCAAATTTAAATAACTTATCGCCCCTTTACTTTCAGCATCATGTAAAATAGCTGGAACACCAAAACTAGGGGATTCAGATAACCGTACATTTCGTGGTATGATCGTATCAAAAACCATATTCTTGAAATGAGAATTTACTTCATTCACGACCTGATTTGATAAACGTAATCTTAAATCATACATCGTCAATAAAATACCCTCAATCACTAAAGAGGTATTTAAACGCGATTGAATAATCTTGATGGTATTCAACAACTTTCCTAAACCTTCCAAAGCATAATATTCACATTGTACCGGAATAATTACCGAATCAGCTGCCGTAAGACTATTAATCGTAATTAAACCCAAAGAAGGTGAGCAATCCATAATGATAAAATCATATTGATCTTTTACTACCTCTAAGGCATCTTTCATTTTGCGCTCCCGGTTATTTAAATTAATCATTTCAATCTCCGCTCCCACTAAATCAATGTGCGATGGAATGATATCTAAAAAGGGAATCTCGGTAGGCAAAATGCTTTCCTGCACACTAGAAAGACCTACCATACATTCGTAAATGCTATTCTTCACTTCCTTTGGATTAAATCCAAGTCCTGAAGTAGAATTCGCCTGTGGATCTGCATCTATCAACAAAGTCTTAAACTCAAAAGCAGCTAAACTAGCAGCTAAATTAATAGCTGTCGTTGTTTTCCCTACTCCTCCTTTTTGATTTGCAATAGCGATAGTTTTGCCCATAGGATGATTAACAAAATGAATTAACAATATTACAAAAAAGGTTTCACATCTATCTCGAAATTAGATTACATTCTTGTATCTTGTCATCAAAATTTCATCAAACCTATATGGAAGCAACTAGTACCTCACACCCTAAAGGGCTCTATTTTCTTTATTCCACGGAGATGTGGGAGCGTTTCAATTTCTATGGAATGCGTGCCATACTATCATTATTTTTAGTTAGTGCACTATCATTCAAACAAGACGAAGCCGCCATTCTTTACGGAGGATTTTTAGGCCTTAGCTATTTAACCCCTATGTTAGGCGGCTATATTTCGGACCGCTACATTGGCAATCGGAATAGTATTGTCTGGGGTGGTTTCGGCATGGCGATTGGTCAATTGCTCTTGTTTAGTTCTGCTAGCACGTTTGCGACCGATATTCCGTTAGCTACGAACCTCATGTGGGGAGGATTAGTGTTTTTGATTTTTGGAAATGGTTTCTTTAAACCTAACATTTCCTCTATGGTGGGTCAATTGTATGAAAAAGGAGATAACCGCCTAGACGCAGCCTTTACTATCTTCTACATGGGTATTAACACGGGTGCTATGCTAGGTATGCTTATTTGTCCCTGGTTAGGGGATGTAAAAGTGGATGGTGTACGAGTTATTGAAGCGTTCAAGTGGGGTTTTTTAGCCGCAGGAGTTGCGATGCTAATCGGTACCCTATCATTTTTTCTTTTCAAAAGCGTGTTTCTAAAAGCACCGGATGGCAGTGACATCGGTTTAGCACCTACATTTAGCGATGTAAAAAGCGCCGAAAAAGAAACAGAAAAAGCAGAGTTTTCAACTCAATCTATCATCATAACTTGCATTTTGTTTGTCGGCCTCATTTTAGGTTTTCACTATTTGTTTGTCACCGAAGTGGCTAATCCCATCAAAGACTGGATTTACCCCATCATTTACTCGGCGGGTATCAGTCTTGCCTTTTTAATTATGAGTGATAAGACCTTAACTAAGATCGAAAGGGATCGAATTTGGGTGATGTATTTTGTGGCCTTTTTTGTGATTTTCTTTTGGGCAGCCTATGAACAGGCCGGGTCTTCTTTGACCTTTATTGCAGATCAACAAACTGATTTAAATTTCTTTGGCATTCAATTACCACCTAGTTCGGTTCAAAATGCCAATTCATTTTTTATCATCTTGTTAGCCTTTCCTTTTTCTTGGATTTGGATTCGACTATCTAAAAAAGGAATCGAACCCAATTCGCCGGGAAAACAAGCAATTGGACTGCTACTTTTAGCTATTGGCTATTTGATCATTGCCATGAAGGTAAAAGATTTAGGCAATGAAAAATTAGGGGTGATTTGGCTATTCATCATGTATTTATTTCATACGATGGGCGAATTATGCCTTTCACCTATTGGTTTATCATTAGTTTCGAAATTAGCTCCTAAACGCTTTTCGTCCTTGTTAATGGGTGTTTGGTTTTTAGCGAATGCAGCTGGTTATGCATTAGCTGGTACATTAGGAGCTCTTTTACCTCCTGCCACTGCCGTAATAGGCCAGACTGTTTTCCCAAGTTTCTTAGGCTTCGAGATTAAAAATCTCTATGATTTCTTTATTGTTTTTGTAATTATGGCAGGGATTGCCTCCGTAATTTTGTTTGGACTAGCTAATGGGCCGCTTAAACGTATGATGCACGGCATCCGATAATATGAATTCACACGATCATCACCTACACGAAAAACATTTAAAAAGTTCTGACTTTATAACAGATGTCGTTATCGGGATGTCAGATGGATTAACCGTTCCGTTTGCTCTAGCCGCAGGACTTTCCGGAGCTGTGGCATCCGCCTCCATCGTAACCACTGCCGGAATTGCTGAGATTGTGGCTGGATCCATCGCGATGGGATTAGGTGGATTTTTAGCAGGCCAAACAGAACAAGAACACTACGAGTCGGAATTAAAACGTGAATACGAGGAGGTAGAACGTGTCCCAGAACGGGAAAAACAAGAGATTAGGGATGTTTTTGCAGATTATGGTTTAAGTTCTGAGGCTCAGGAAATCGTGGTAGAATGCATATCTAAAGACAAAGACAAATGGGTCGATTTTATGATGCGCTTTGAATTAGGACTAGAACGTCCTAATCCTAATCGCGCACGAAATTCTGCTCTTACAATCGGCATATCCTATATTGTAGGGGGATTCATTCCCCTTCTAGCCTACTTTTATGTAAATAAACCTGAGGAAGGTTTACTTTATTCTGCAGAAGTAACCATACTTGCTTTGCTTGTATTTGGCTACTTTAAGAGCAAGGTAACGGGACAAAATCCAATCATTGGCTCTTTAAAAGTTACTTCTATTGGTGCAGCCGCAGCAGCGGCAGCCTATTTTGTGGCTACTCTATTTCAATAAGCAGATACCGTATCGTCACCACGGGAATCTGCACCGCCCTGCAATTTACCCGATGGAAGTACTAATATTCCTTCTACTAAACCAATGGCAGAAACCGGAGAAAAGGTATAGCCCTTCATTTGCAGACGATTGAGTTGCTCATCTGAAAAACGTTTCGGTTCGGCTGTAATTTTATCTGGCATCCATTGGTGATGGAAACGCGGATACTCTACCGCTTCCTGCATATTCATCCCCATTTCTAAGGTATTCAAGACAACTTGAAAGACACTCGTAATGATAGTGGATCCACCCGGCGTACCTACCACCATTTTCAACTTACCATTTTCCTCCACAATCGTAGGGGTCATACTCGAAAGCATTCGCTTATTTGGTTGAATCTCATTAGCCTTTGAACCGATTAATCCATATAAATTAGGAGCACCTGCTTTAGCAGAAAAATCATCCATCTCATCATTTAATAAGAACCCAGCCCCACCAACAAATACTTTAGAACCATAAGAATTATTTAACGTAGTTGTAATTGAAACCGCATTACCTTCGCCATCAACAATGCTATAATGTGTTGTTTCAGGACTCTCGTAACCAGGAAAATCACCGGCTTGAATATCCGAACTCTTCGTAGCTTGGGTAAAATTCATTGATTTCATTCGTGAACTGGTATAGGATGGATCGATTAATTCAGACAGCGGTACTTTAACAAAATCAGGATCCCCTAACCATTTGGAGCGATCCGCATAAACACGCCTCTCTGCTTCGATCATTACTTGAATAGTAGAATCTGAAGTAGGACCCCATTTATTCAATGAATAAGGAGCAACCATTTGCAAAAGTTGCGCTAGAGCTACTCCTCCACTGCTTGGTGGTGGCATGCCAATAATTTGGTAATTTTTATATTGACTTTTAACCGGAGTACGCCAAACAGCCCGGTAATTTTTGAGGTCTTTTTTAGATATCAAACCCTTTTGCGCTTTCATTTCATTTGCAATTAATCGAGCCGTTTTACCTGTATAAAATCCAGCCGATTTCTTCTTTAAAATCAACTCTAAGGTGTTCGCTAGATCCGTTTGTATCAACATCTCTCCCGCTTTCCATTCTTTCCCCTCCGCCGATACAAGATAATTTTTTCCTGGATTCTCTTTTAAAAATTCTGCTCGCTGACGATTTAACCCCCTAGCCTCCTTTTCAGTAAGCACTAAACCATTTCTAGCTAAATCAACCGCAGGTTGCAATAGAACCGACCAAGGTAATTTCCCTAATTTATCATGCATCTCTTGCATTCCTGCCACTGTACCAGGAACACCTACAGAGAAAATACCCGTCATACTTTTACCCGGAATAATTTTTCCCTCAGCATCTAAGTACATATCTCTGCTGGCTGCAGCTGGCGCTTTTTCACGGTAATCCAACGCCTTAACGTTTCCAGCTTTATCTCGATAGACTAAAAATCCACCTCCACCAATATTTCCTGCCGATGGATGACATACAGCTAAAGCAAAATTCACTGCTACCGCTGCATCGATCGCATTCCCCCCTTTTTTTAATATAGCTAAACCTACATCAGAAGCCACGGGATGGGTTGTGACTACCATACCTTGATAACCTTCCACTAGAGGTTTTTGGGATGTTTGAGCAAAAAGGGAGAAAGAGACTAGAAAAAGGAAAAAAAACTTAGCCAT
>JACCDY010127897.1_pt1 | contig 14181 bp, 6 predicted proteins | sample 7446391 | NCBI WGS metagenome assembly JACCDY01 (sample SAMN15323451, study PRJNA562643) | freshwater metagenome | isolation source: river surface water | place: USA:Blue River Watershed | collected 2017-08-18 | reverse complement strand
GCGAAGCAAAGGCTCTAGTTGATGGTGCACCTGCAACCATTCTTGAGGGCGCAAACAAGGACGCTGCTGACAAGGCAAAGGCTGCTCTAGAGGGCGCTGGCGCAAAGGTTACCCTTAAGTAATCTGCTACTTACAGCTACAAAGACTCCCTCAGGCCGTGGCCTGGGGGAGTTTTTCTATATTCTGAGGCTGGCATTTCTGCCAAATATGCCTAGGCGAATGTTCGGGTGACCCGAACATAAAGAATATTCGAAATTCGCACTTTTTAGACTTAAAACAACTCTGATCCCCAGTGTTTCCCTAAGGAGTGCCCCTTGCACCGCAAGTTTGACGTTCGTCGTTACCTCACCGCTTTTTTCATCGGCATTTTTGCCGTGGTGGGGTCGATTGTTGCAATCGATGCACCTGCACGAGCAGCGGTTGCCGGCGATACATCAGAAATTGACTGGGCTGGATCTTTCACGGGAACGAATACTGGACCAAGTTCTTCATCAATAACTCCAATTAGTACCAGCGACACTACGTTTTCCACTGAGATGTGGATTAAGCCTGGTGCTCGCAGCGGAGACAGCTACATGATGCTTTTGGGGCAGGCTCTGCCAACATCGGGTTGCCCGACCGGCAGGTACGCTCTGTCGCTACATTCAACTACAGACGATAACTGGCAAATTCATTACGCGATGAATAGTTGTGGTGTGACCACCACAGAGCGCCTTGTTCCCAAAAATGCTTGGACACATCTTGCTCACGTAGTTGACGGCAATACCTCAAAAATTTACATAAATGGCCAGTTGGCATTCACTGACACAACATCATGGACAGGTCCGTTTAGTACTGGTGTGGTACTCGCATCTGCACTGGATGGCGTACACAAATATATCGGTTTGATGGACCAAGTTAAGGTCTGGGATTTTCCGCTTACTGAGTCTCAGGTCGAATCAAGCATGCACACCTTTGCTGCGCCTTCAGGGCTGGCATCAAATTTGAAGGCACACTTCGATTTCAATGAAGGCTCTGGCGATACGATTTACAACCGAGTAGACACGACAAAATCTGTCACTGGCACATCAATTGCTAGAGAAGATGTTAAATCGAAGTCACGTAAGAATGGAAAAACCATTGTTACATTTCCAAGAACTTACTTAACTCCTCTCAATGGCTGGACAATCCCATCTGGTGCGGTCACGGCAAATGTCTTGGCTGTGGCTGGTGGAGGTGCTGGTGGTTCTAGACATGCCGGTGGTGGTGGAGCTGGTGAGCTAAGGGAGTTTTCAAATTACTCGCTAACTCCAACCTCTGTGTTGCCTATTAAGGTTGGCCAAGGAGGGCGAGGTCTACTAGCAACAACTGTGAATCCACAGGGAAACAAACCAAGAAACGGACAATCAACAACCTTTGGCGCAGTCGAGCTTGCCGGTGGTGGTGCTGGTGCAGCTAATGATTCGGTGACCAATGGTGCGGGGCAAAACGGTGGATCTGGTGGAGGTAGCACCTACTACCTGAACGCTGCAGGTGCTTCGGTGAAGACGGGTTCCGGTTTAGGTAACGCGGGTGGTGCGGGTTCACCAGCAGGTTCGTACCACGGTGGTGGTGGAGGTGGTGCCGGCGGCGCAGGCGCAAATGCAACTTCGGGAGGACCTGGCAACGGAGGCGCAGGGTACGAGTCAAGTATCGAAGGCGATTTGAAGTGTTACGCAGCCGGCGGTGGTGGTGGCGCAAGCACAAACGTAACCCCTGGTCAAGCGGGTTCATGTGCAACAGCGACAAGTCGAGCATCGGCCGGTACCTTCAACACCGATGCGTTGCCAGCAGGTGCTAACTCAGGATCCGGCGGTGGTGCAGGTGGGCTTAGCGGCTCGACCAACATGGGTTCCGGTGCTGGCGGTTCGGGAATTGTCGTAATCGCTTATGCAGAAAAAAATGACACGGCTCTCGATTTTCCAGCCAGCGTTGACGCTCAATATGTAGCGACCAATGAGCAAGTAGTTCCATCCCAAGCATCATTTACATTTGAAACTTGGTTTAACGCCGATGCCCTAAGGTCAGGGAATAACTGGAATGACATTTTCAGACAACAAGCAACAGGCTCAAACTATGAAGCATTTGGACTTGGCGTTTACAACGGACAAATCCAATTTATCCATTCTGTTGAGAGTACGGGACCCGGAACCTTAAATACTGCCGACGTAACAAATAATCTTCTTAAGATTTCCACCGGATCTTGGTACCACGTTGCTTTAACAAGTACATATTCTGTTTCAGGTTCTAACCGAATCTACGACTGGAACGTATATGTAAACGGCCAGCTTGCATTAACAAAGACCTATACAACTGCTTCACCATCTGTCTTGGGTAAAGCTCAGCTATCTATTGGCAACCTTTATGGCAATACCAATACCAGGAACTGGGACGGCAAGCTTGATCAAATTAAGGTTTGGAATGGTGCGCTCACCCAGGCAGAGATTCAAAAGTCTATGCACACTTATGGAGCGCAAAACGTTGTTTCCTCTTCATCTTCGACATTGCGAGCTCATTTTGACTTCAATTCGACTGACACTTCCACTCTTTTCGATCAAACAGGCAATGGTTATGACTTTGCTTTGAAATCAGGTGCCACCGCTCCAAGTCTTTACCAACTTGCTCAACAAACTTCGTCAACATACAAGTTTGATCGTTCATTTCTTACTACTTGGGGCGGGTGGATTTCACCTAGCGCAGTATCGGATTCCCGAATCTTAATCGTCGCGGGTGGTGGCGGTGGTGGTCGTGCTGATGTGAATAACAGTGGTGGCGGTGGTGGTGCTGGCGCTGTTTACACTGCCACGGGAGCTTCCATTCCGGTTTCGCCAATCCCAGTGACTGTGGGCCAGGGTGGTTTCTACGGAACATCAGCAACTAATGCCGGTTCAAACGGACAAGACTCTTTGTTTGGAACTTTGCTTGTCGGTGGCGGTGGCGGTGGAAACGGATGGAACTCTTCACTAGCCACTCCTGCAGGTAGGGGCGGTAGCGGTTATGTCGCAGGAGGTAACGGTGGTGGTGGCCGAGGGGAGGCGGGCGCCTCATCGGCGGTTTATGGGCTTGGTGGTTCCGGAGGAACGGCAGCAACACAAACTTTTAATGGAGTTTCGTTTACTTCACAGGCGGGTGTAGCTGGAAACGACGAATACTCCGGCGATGCCGGTAGTGGCGGACTCGGCGGTGCCAATCTGTTATCAGTTCGAACATCTTCCATCAGCGGCAGCTCGGTAATTTATGGAAAGCCTGGACCATTCTCTCCGTACACTGCTGGTGCTCAAACACCGGGCTCCGGTGGCTCAACAAACTACAGTTACGGTGGAACAGTCGTAGATGCGGGTTCAGGTGCGAACGGCGTAATTTTTGTCTCTTTAGCAACTGCGGCAACTCCAACAATTAGTTCTCACCCGGCTAACATCACGAAGTCGGCCGGCGAGACCGCAACCTTTAGCGTGACAGCTAGCACTTCTGATGCCGGAACTTTGAGCTACCAGTGGGAGGTTTCTGCAAATAACGGTTCTACTTGGATGAATGTATCTGGTGGAACAGGTTCAACCACAAGTAGTTACACAACTCCTAGTTTGGTTAGTGCAGATTTGGGTAAGCAGTACAGGGTGGTTGTGACCAATTCTTTGAGCGGGGCAACAGCTACCGCCACTTCAAATGCGGCCACGCTAACTATTGGTCTGGACAAGATCAATGTTAATTTTGATGAACTAAATTTTGACTACGCAAACGTTTCGCACATTGTTGGCACGAACGGAAAGTCACAAGGCAATAAAGTTCTGTTCTTGAATGTGACAACCAAAAACGGAGTTCAGGTTGACGCGCTTGTGACAACCGAAACCCTCACTAACGCCACAATTACCAACTACGAAACTGGTGCGCGAGCCGGTGGTGCAAACAGTTACTTCCAAACTGACGTGGACTTTTCAGCGGGTAATGGTTTCGCACAATTCAAATTTGACTTCTATAAGCACGGTGTTGCTGGTTCTGCCGGTAATCCTTGTACTACAGCTAACCCAACTTGTAGCGGGGCTACCAAGGTTGTTATTCAAAACGTTAATGTCAGCGCGATCGACATTGACTACTACCAGTGGAATGACTTTACGCAGGCAGAAAGCTACTCGCTAGCTGGAAACACAAAGCTAAAAGAATGTTTGATTAGCGTGGCTAACGCTGCTGTTGGCGGTACCTGTACCGCACGTACCGCACCTAGTACCTTCCCTGCTGACATGCGATTCCAAGGCTCACCGGATACTGCTAGAACAAACGACCCGGTTGACATGGCAATCGTCACCTATGCAGATATCGAAACTTTCCGCATCAAGTTTGGTCGAGATCGTGCCGGTAGCCCAAACTACTACGGTGTTGCCTTCAAGGCCTTGGACTGGGGAACCACAACTCCGCAGACAACCGGTGGTACCAATTACACAATTTCTTATGACGTGAATGGCGCTTCATCTGGTTCGCAGTCCGGAACTCACGTGGGAGCGGCTGGATCGCTGTTTACCGTGCTGAGTGCAGGTACTGCAGTTCGCACTGGTTACACATTTGCCGGCTGGGCCACCACCGCAAATGCAACCACTGCTACCTACACGGGTTCCAGCAAGGTGACCATGCCGGGTAGCAACCTAACGCTTTACGCTGTTTGGACACCGATAAAGTACACGCTGACCTATAACGTGAACGGAGGTACCGCTGCGCCGGCTGCAGGTTCATTTGAGACCGGCACAAATAACGTAACGCTTTCCTCCACCGTTCCAACTCGCACGGGTTTTGTATTCGGCGGCTGGGACACGGTTGTTAACAGTGGATCTGGAAATGTGAATTACTCATCGGGTGCCACATATTCGATGCCTGCCTCAAACGTGACGCTCTACGCAAAGTGGACCGCTGCAAATGGCACACTTTCATATAATGCCAACGGCGGTTCCACAACTCAGGCAGATGTAACTGCTGCGGGCGGGTCAACTACTACCGTTGCAAACGGATCAAATACCACTCGCACCGGATACGACTTTGTTGGTTGGAACTCAAAGGCAGATGGCACGGGAACCTCTTACGCGGTGGGTTCTACATTCACCCTCACCGCAAATGTGACGACAACCATTTACGCGCAGTGGACGCTTTCTAAGTACACCTTGGTTTTCAATGTGAATGGTGGAGTTGGTACTCCGCAGTCTCAAAGCTATGTTCAGGGTGCTACTACAACGATGCCGGTTTCAAACCCAACTCGCTCCGGGTTCACTTTCGCAGGTTGGAATTCACAGGCTGACGGTAACGGCACCGCGTACAACGGTTCATTCTTGATGCCTGGAAATAACCTCACACTTTATGCAAAGTGGACGGCGATCACCTACAACGTGATTTACAACAACAACTCGGCTACTTATTCTGGTGCTACCGGGACCGTAACAGACTCCACTAACTACACCGCCGCACAATCAGTGACTGTGGCCGCTGGAACAGGACTAAGTAATACAACGGGTTCAACCACTTACGTGTTCACCGGTTGGAACACCGCGGCTGACGGTTCAGGAACTGACTTTGTGCCAAGTAGCACCTTCTCAATGCCAGCCGGAAACCGCACACTCTATGCAATGTGGGTAGATGCGAGCATCGAAATTGCTTACAACGCAAACGGTGGTTCCGGTGCTCCAGCGAATGCCAACACAACCCTGAACTCTACTTTCACGATTAGTTCTACGGTTCCTGTTCGAGCCGGTTACACCTTTGCTGGTTGGAATGTTCAAGACGGTAACCCGGGCGGCGGGCCGCACTCAGCTGGTGGAACAATTACGCCAAATAGCAATGAGGTTTTGGTTGCTCAGTGGACTGCGGTTAATTACACCGTCACTTTTGATACCGATGGTGGATCAACCGCTCCTAGTCAGCAGACTAATAAGAACATTGGTAACACGATAAGTATTAGTGCGACTGCCCCAACTAAGACTGGTTACACCTTCCTTGGTTGGAAGGATGCTGCGGGCAATGTTTATCCAGCTGGTGGCTCATTCATCATGGGTGCTGGAAATGTCACTCTCACAGCACAGTGGCAAGGCAACGCTTACACGCTGACCTATGACGCTAACGGTGGTTCTGGCGCCCCGGTTGCTGAGTCGAGAAACTACACAGCCTCGGCGAACCTATCTGCAACTCAGCCAACTCGCACTGGTTACACCTTCCAGGGTTGGAACACTTTGGTCGGTGGCGGAGGAACTGCTTACAACGCGAGTGATTCCTTCACAATGCCAAACAGTAATTCAACGCTTTACGCACAGTGGACTGCAAACTCGTACGTTTTGGCTTACAACACTCAGGGTGGTTCAACAGCCCCTTCTAGTTCAAACAAGAGTTACAACTCGACCGTGACTGTTTCTAGCAGTACTCCTACCCGCACTGGATTTACCTTTGCTGGTTGGAACACTGTTGCTGCTGGAACAGGCACCACCTACCTGCCTAGCGGAACATTCAGCATGCCTGATGCGAATGTGACTCTTTATTCGCAGTGGACCAAAACCGCATTCACTTTGTATTACAACACCAACGGTGGTCAGGGAGTGTTCTCGTCGCAGCCCGTGAAGTACGGCGAGAGCGTTACCGTTGACAGCACCGCGCCAACCAAAACCGGATACACCTTCAGCGGTTGGAATACTGCTGCCGATGGTTCGGGTTTTGATTACAGTCCTCGAATGACTTTCACGCTAAACGTTGAAGCGAATGTGACTTTGTTTGCTAAGTGGACTGCGATCAGTTACAGCTTGGCCTACAACGCAAATGGCGGTAGTGGTGCTCCATCGGGTGGTTCATACAACTTCGGCGCAACCGTGACCACGGCTTCAAAGGGGTCAATGGCCTTGAGCGGTTACCGTTTTATTGGTTGGAACGATCGTGCCGATGGCACAGGCACCACCTACCTTGAAGGTGCTACATTCTCGATGCCAGCTGAAAATGTAATTCTTTACGCTCAGTGGATTGATGCACTATTTGAAATTGCCTACAACGCAAATGGTGGATCGGGTGGACCGGATGGTGCCGACGTTCCAGATGGAACTTCTTACACGGTTGATCCGATTCAACCGGTAAGGCCTGGTTATACCTTTAGTGGTTGGAAGATTGCCGATGGCACTCCAACAACATCTACGTATAAGGCTGGAACTTCAACTCAGACTTTCACAATTTCTGGAAACGAAGTACTGGTTGCTCAGTGGACTATTAAGACCATCACGGTTACCTATGACCTAAACGGCGGCGGGGGCACAACACCAACCGCCGGATCAGGCAATTACAACAGCAACATCACGTTGGCAAGTTCATCGGGTGTTAGTCGTTCAAACTTCCAGTTTGTAGGTTGGTCGACCACCCCTGATGGAACCGGCACAACCTATGTTGATGGCAGCAGTTATAAACTGCCGGCAAACGATGTGATCTTGTATGCCAAGTGGGCGCCGGTTTACTACGTGATTGAATACAACGCCGCTGGTGGTACGGGCGAACCTGCCGACCAGTTTGCAACCCCAAGTTCTACAGTTGCAATTGCAACCCAGGAACCAACTAAGACCGGGTACGAGTTCGATAAGTGGACTGAAGTATCTCAAGGAACAGACTTCACGCCTGGTGCTTCGCTAACTATGCCGAGCAGCAACGTTGTGTTGGTAGCTAACTACACAGTTCGTACAGCTGGTGTTCCAGGTTCTGGTTCTGGTTCGAACACAGGTGTTGTTGATCCGGGAACTAAGCCAATCTCCAAGCCAAAAGAACTTGTGCTGTCTGTTTACTTCCGAGGTGATTCGCCGGTACTTACCGAACGTGCAAAAATGCACCTGCGCAAGTTGGCAGCTACCGCTAAGTCTTATGGCAGGGCAAATAACATCACCATTTATGGTCGGGTAAAAGAAACCAACGACAAGAGTTATGACCTAAGGCTCTCCAGGGCTCGCGCGGCGAACGTTGCCGCCTACCTGAAGAAGTACGGCGTTACTGGTGTATTCAAGGTTTACGCAAAGGGTATTTCACCGGAGAACACCTTTAAGTCTCGAAGAGTGGACATGAAGCTTTGGTGGGCTAAGTAGGGATTACGTTGACAAGTCGCCTAGGCTTGTAAAGTGTCCAGCCCATCAATCACCCAGCGCGAGCGCTGGAAGTTCATTCTTATTATTGGTGGCCTGCAGACCCTTCAGCCTTTTTCGCTAGACCCATACTTGCCTTCTGGTCCCATCATTGCGCGTGGCTTTGATGTTCCGGATTCAATGATTCAACTAACGCTCAGTGCACTAACGCTTGGATTTGCCCTTGGTCAGTTGATTGCCGGCCCACTGAGCGATTCCATTGGTCGCAGACGGCCTATGCTGATTGGCTCTGCTCTTTACGTGTTGGCAAGTGCCTTCGTTGCCATGGCACCAAATATTGAGATGTTCTTTGTTTCAAGATTCATTCAGGGAATTGCCGGTGCCGCCGTGCTGGTAGTCGGCAACGCCGTAATGCGCGATCTATACGATGGACTACCGCTGCTGAAGGTCATGGGGCGCGTCCTTCTGATTCAGGCGCTTGCTTGGTTTATTGGCCCATTTGCAGGTTCGCAGCTGTTGCAAATAATGGATTGGCGCGGAGTATCACTGGTACTCGGAACCTTTGCCGTAATCATGCTTACCCTGGCGGTTCGCTTTCTACCCGAAACACTTAAGCATGAAGATCGTCGCGATCAGATATTCGCCGGAATGGCAAGTCGTTTCGTTCACGTTCTAAAAGACCGTATTTACGTTGGACTGCTGATTATCTCTATGTTTAATGGTGTTGCTCTCTGGGCGTATCTGGTTGTTATGCCATTTGTTCTTACTAATCAATACGGCCTAACGCCAGCTGAATTTGGTTTGATACTCACGGCAAATTCATTCGGCGCTTACCTGGGCGTTCAGTTTTCATCGAAGATTGCCCAGCGAATTCCTGCACAGTGGATATTGGTTGGCCTGCATGTGGCGAGCATAATTTTAGGAATCGCCCTGCTCGTGGTCTCGTTCGCTCAGCCACCACTCTGGCTGATTGTTGGCTTGGTTTGGATTTTCGTGTTCTGCTTTGGAATGACCGTGACACCCATAGGCGCCCTATCTCTTGCACCGCATGGTGAAGAAGCAGGCACTGCCGCTTCACTGATGGCCGTGCTCAACTCGCTGGCAATCACCGCTGCCGGGCCACTCTATACAACTCTGTCTAAGTCAGATATGACAGGAGTGGGAGCGACCATCGCTGCCTCGCACGGTCTAGCTCTATTGGCCATGGTAACAATTGTTAATCCAAGAAAAGTGCCAGACCTAAAGTAATAGTCTGTTGTCATGGCTCGCGTATTGATAATGCACGGTTGGACAAACCGCAGACAAGAAAACACTTGGCACCGGATTCTCACCGCTGCACTTCGCAAGCAGGGTCACCAGGTGTTGTATCCGCAATTTCCAAACACCGATGCCCCTCATCACAATGACTGGCAAGAACTTCTCTTAGCCGAGCTGGCGCTGCTTGAAGAAGCTGGCGAGGGAGAAAAGATTGTGATTGGTCACAGTCTTGGATGTGTGAACTTTATTCGTGCCGCGGTGGATGGAAAAATTAGCAATCCGGTGGATCGCCTGCTTTTAGTAGCTCCCGCCGACCCAAACTTGCTAGATGAGGTGCCTGGCTTCAAGGTTGACCTAGCCAAATCTGCCACCAAAGCCGCCTTGGCTGCAGCAGTGAAGTCGCTTACCATTGTGGGCAGCGACGCCGACCCATGGAGCCCAGAAGGTGTTCAAGAAACCTTTGGTAAACACCTGGGCGTTGAGGCAATCATTATTGAAGGCGCTCAGCACTTCAGGGCCGATGAGGGCTGGGGACAGTGGCAGGGGCTGCTTGATTGGGTCAATGATCCGGCCGCTGACATTACTGTCCGTTAGACACGACTTATTTGCTGGCCCACAACGCTTTCCGAAAAGCCTAGGTAGGCTAATGGAGTGCTCCCGATTTGCCCCAGGGACAAACTTCTAATTTAGGAATTTAACGATGCGTATTCTGCTCGTTGGTGCTGGTGGTGTTGGTGACGCAATCGCCAAAATCGCCGCTACTCGCAACTTTTATGAACTATTCGTGGTCTCTGACTACGACCTCTCGCGCGCTGAGCGCACAATCGAATGGATTGCCAATCGACACGGCCGCGATGTTGCTGCCAAGTTCTTGGCAGCCAAGATTGATGCATCGAGTGCTTCAAATGTGACCGAGCTTTGCAAGGCGCACAAAGTTGATTTTGTGATCAACGCCGTTGAACCAAAATTCTTGCCCACCGTTTTCTCTGGTGCTTTCACTGCTGGGGTCAACTACCTTGACATGGCCATGAGTCTTTCTGAGCCGCACGAGGCTGACCCATTCCACTTACCGGGTATCAAACTTGGCGATGCTCAGTACGCACTGCACGATCAGTGGGAACGCGCGGGAAAACTTGCGCTGGTTGGTATGGGTGTTGAGCCGGGGCTATCCAATGTTTTTGCGCGCTACGCCCAGGATTACCTATTCAGCGAAATCGATGAGTTGAGCATCAAAGACGGTGGCAATCTAACCGTGGTTGATGATCAGGGTAACGAAATTTTTGCGCCGTCATTCTCAATATGGACCACCATCGAGGAATGCCTAAACCCGCCAACTATCTATGAGCGGTCAAAGGGTTGGTACACCACCCGTCCGTTTAGTGAGCCAGAGATTTTTGAATTTCCTGCCGGGATTGGTGCGGTGGAATGTGTGAACGTTGAACACGAAGAAATTTCAATGTTGCCAAGAAACATCAAGGCCAACCGGGTCACTTTTAAGTACGGTCTGGGCGAGGAGTTCATCGGTGTTTTGAAGACTCTGCACAAGCTGGGACTTGATGCAACCAAGTTGCAGCGCGTGCGTTCGGCGCAGGGTCCGGTTGATGTTGCGCCACGCGATATGGTGGCGGCGGTGTTGCCAGATCCGGCGACCATTGGGCCACGCATGACCGGAAAGACCTGTGCCGGATTGTTGGTGACTGGTAAAGATAAGGACGGCCGCGACCGTGCGACCTACCTGTATCACGTTGCCGATAACGCCGAGACAATGGCCGACATTGAGGCGCAGTGCGTTGTTGCCCAAACGGCCTTCAACCCGCTTATTGCGCTTGAACTAATTGCTGAAGGAACCTGGAAGGGCGCCGGAGTTATGGGGCCAGAGGAGTTTGATGCCAAGCCTTTCCTTGATTTGATGAGTTCGTCTACCGGCTACAACATCAAGTGGGAGGCGCAGGAGCGCCTACCGGCAAGCCCGCTTCGTCACCCGTAGTTATTTTGCCGGGGTGAAGACAACGCCCCAGCTAGCTTTGAAGACCTGACCTGGTTCAAGCCAGATTAGGTCTTCTTTGCTATTGAAAGCATTTGCCGGCCCGGTCTGTGGCTCAATCGCGATGGCCTTGCGAAGGGTTGGGTCAGCGTTGTTGTAAAAATTGTCCGGGGTGAAAATAAACGAGTACTTGAACTCCGCTGATTGCCAAATGTCCAGCATTGAACCATCTGGGCTGCGCAAGAAGTGATGGGCAAGTCCGGAATCATCAAAAACTAGATCACCAAAGCCGTGATCAAAATCACAAGTTGAGAGTTTGCGCCAATCGGAAATGTCGTATTCGGTTCCAGCGGTTGCAGTTTTCTTGATTGGTATCTTGCGCTCGTTTACCAGGTGCACTGATCTTGCCGCCGACTTGATTTCAAGTTCCTGGGTTGGCGTTCCAGAAATTTGAAATAAGGGGTGCGCACCAACTACAAAAGGTGCCTTTGCGGCACTGTGGTTTACTGCACTCTGGATCACTGTAATTCCAGTATCAGTGAGTTGATAAGAAATCGAAACGGTCAATTCAAATGGATAGCCAGCGCTAGCCGCCAGGCGGTAGCCAAGTTTCAGGTGAGACTCGCTCTGTTCGTCGATTTCAAAAATGACCTGACTAACCAATCCGTGAATTGCGTTATCTAGTTCGGAATCGGTAATTTCAAGCTGCAAATCCTTTCCGTCTAGATTCCACTTGCCCTGGTCAACGCGATTTGCCCACGGGGCCATGACGATTCCGTCAGCGTATGGGTTTAGGTCGTGACCAGTGGTTGGCGTGATTATTTCAGTGCCAGAAACCGAGAGATTCTTTAGCGCCGCACCAACATTTGAGACGGTTGCTGTGACTTTGGATTTATCGGTGACTAGTGAAAGTTCAATAAATTTAGGCGCCGACATTTAGTTCAGATCATCCTAGGTAAAAGTTTGCGTATTTTTTGTATTGGGCAAGCGCAGGGCCTTGGCCAGTGGTTGGAATTTGTGCCAGGGTTTCAATTTTCCAATCGGGCGCTGAGCCAAGCAGGATTGAAGCTGCCTGTCGCGCTGCTCCGTTGGCAACGTATTCACCCGGGGCAGGAACTGTGATGGGTGCGCCAAATACCTCTGCGGCAATTTGTTGCACGGCCGGGTTGGCGGCGGCGCCACCAACCAAAATCACACGCTCAGTCTTTACGCCTGCCGCCGCAAGAGCCTCCAGGCCTGCGGCCAAACCACAGAGCATGCCTTCTATTGCGGCTCGCGCAATGTTGGCTCTGGTGTTGTTCTTTAGGGTCAAGCCATGCAAGCCAGCTTTTGCATCTGGCAGGTTTGGTGTGCGCTCGCCCTCAAAGTAGGGAACCAGCACAACCCCATCGGCTCCAGGTTCTGCCTGCAGGGCAAGTGCGCCAAGTTCGTTGTGGTCCACGCCAAGCATGCTGCACATGCTGTCTAGCACGCGAGCCGCATTGAGAGTGCAGACCAGTGGCAAGAAATCGCTCGAGGCGCTGGCGAAACCAGCGATGGTTCCGGTGCTGTCATTGGTTGGGGTTTTTGAGACCGCAAACACGGTTCCGCTGGTGCCAAGTGAGACTACTACATCGCCGGCTTTGGCCAGCACTCCAAAGGCTGCGGCTGCGTTATCGCCGGCACCGGCGCCGATTGCCATTGAACCTTTGGTGTGGGCTGCTTTATTTGGCACAATAATTTTTGGCAGAACCGGAAAATGACCTAAGACGAATTCAAGAACTTCGTTCACGTATTCGCCGGTCTTTGGATTGAAGTATCCGGTACCGCTGGCATCGGAAGCATCGGTGGTTAGGGCTGAAAGATCAGGCCCTAGTGCGCTTTCGCCCACCGGACCATAGCCGGCTAAGCGCCAACTAAGCCAGTCGTGTGGCAAACATGCCGCGGCAACTTTGGCTGCGTTTTCTGGTTCGTTTTGCTTGAGCCACAGCAACTTGGTTGCGGTAAACGAGGCAACTGGTAGTGAACCGGTGAGATCAGCAATGCCCTGCGCACCAAACTTTGCGACGATATCGTTTGCCTGTCCAGCACTTCTGGTGTCGTTCCACAGCAGGGCATCGCGAATGACTTTGCCATGGGTGTCTAAGACCACCATGCCGTGCTGTTGGCCACCAATAGAAATTGCAGAAACGTCGTCGATGCCTCCGGCTTGCTGGATTGCTTCATTCAGTGCATTCCACCAAGCTTGCGGGTTTACCTCTGTGCCGTTTGGGTGACTTGCTCTGCCCTCGCGCACAAGCGCGCCGGTTTCTAGATCGCGAATGACAATCTTGCAGCTTTGGGTAGATGAATCAATACCGGCAACTAAAGGCACTTTGCTGCTTTCTGTTTAGCGAGCGCCCATCAGGTGCTCTAGAGCCAACTGGTTCAAGCGTACAAAGTTGAAGCCCTTGGCGTTGAAGTAAGAATCGGCGTCGAATTCTTCGTAGGCACTGCGGTCTGCCAAAAGATCACTGTAGGTTTCACCTGGGTTCAAGGTTGCCTTGTGGATCTCGTGCACGCGCGAGGCCTTTAGCGCCTCCTGAACTTCTGGGTCTGCGTTGAATGCCTTGGCACGTTCCTTTAGTAATAGATAGGTTGCCATGTTGGCCTTTGCAGATTCCCAAACGCCGTTCATGTCCTCTGTGCGGCTTGGCTTGTAGTCAAAGTGGCGCGGGCCGTCATAGGCACGTCCGCCGTTTGGCCCACCGAACTCCAGCAAACCAACCAGGCTAAATGCGTTGAAGATATCACCGTGACCAAACACAAGGTCCTGGTCAAACTTCACTCCGCGCTGACCGTTAAGGTCAATGTGGAAGAGCTTGCCGTGCT
>JACCDY011138706.1_pt1 | contig 14187 bp, 15 predicted proteins | sample 7446391 | NCBI WGS metagenome assembly JACCDY01 (sample SAMN15323451, study PRJNA562643) | freshwater metagenome | isolation source: river surface water | place: USA:Blue River Watershed | collected 2017-08-18 | reverse complement strand
TTTCGTGGCTAGTGAGGGATTCGAACCCCCGAAGGCTGAGCCGGCTGATTTACAGTCAGATCCCTTTGGCCGCTTGGGTAACTAGCCATGCACCTAGGGCGCAAGGGAAAAGAATAGTCCATTTTTGCAAATGCCACTAGCGGACCAAACTGTAAAGGCTTTACAGTAACCAATGTGGTTGGAATCATCGAAGTTGCACAGCATGCCGGTGTCTCCACAGCTACCGTCTCCAGAGCCCTAAATGGCAAGAGCCATGTCTCGGCAAAAGCCAGAGAAAAAGTGCTTAAAGCGGCGCAAGAGCTGGGATATGTGGCATCCTCATCCGCCTATACTCTGGCGACCGGAAGAGCAAAAAACATCGGCGTTGTGATGCCGTTTATCGATCGCTGGTATTTCTCTTCGGTGTTGGATGGCGCTGTAAATGCCATGGTTTCCAGAGGCTACGATGTAACGCTTTACAATCTCTCCGGCGGATCGGTAAACCGTAAGCGTGTGTTCGAGGACCTCGTGCTCCGCAAGCGAGTGGACGGCGTGCTAACCGTTGCGGTGAAGCTAACCGACGAAGAGCTCGAGAAACTAACCGCGCTGCAAAAACCAATCGTTGGAATCGGCGGGCCGATCCCCGGAGCTCGCTCACTATCTATTGACGACGAAGGTGCAGGCCGCCTGGCAACCCTTCACCTACTTTCTATGGGTCACACCGAAATCGGCATGATCTCGGGAACCCCAGCTTCCGAAATGGACTTTCACCAACCTTCGCTGCGTCGAACCGGCTACCAAGAAGCGCTGTTGGATGCCAACCTGGACTTCAAACCAGAATGGGTAGCGGAAGCCGACTTCACTGTTGGTGGTGGCTACCACGCGGCCAAGCAGATGCTTGGTGATCCAAGAAGTGCGCCAACCGCTATCTTCTGCGCCGCCGATGAAATGGGCTTTGGTGCGATCCAGGCGGCGCGTGACCTTGGTTATCGAGTCCCCCAGGACATCAGCGTGATTGGTATGGATGGTCACCCGCTGGGAGATTTCTATGGCCTGTCGACCATTGACCAGAATCCAAATGCGCAAGGTGCCAAGGGTGCCAACATGCTGGTGGACATTCTGGAATCCAATGATGAAAAGCAGCCTGTAAACGTTGAGCAGCTCACCCAGTGGCCAATTGAATTGCTGGTGCGTTCCTCAACCGCTCGTCGCGCACGCGATTAGAATTTGGGCCATGGCTGATTCCTCTTTTGACATCGTCTCCAAAGTTGACAAGCAGGAGACTGCAAACGCACTTACCCAGGCTCAGAAAGAAGTTGAGCAGCGCTACGACTTCAAGGGAACCGATGCATCCATCGAGTTCTCTGGCGAGAAAGTGATGATTAAGGCCAACAGCAAGGACCGCGCTGAGGCGGTGCTGGATGTGTTCCAGTCGAAGCTAGTCAAGCGCGGCATCTCACTAAAGAGCTTGGAAGCTGGAGACCCGTACCCTTCCGGCAAGGAATTCCGCATCGAATGCTCCATGAAAAATGGCATTGATCAGGAAAACGCTAAGAAGGTTTCGAAGATCATTCGCGAAGAGGGTCCAAAGAGCGTCAAGGCTCAGATCCAAGGCGATGAGCTTCGCGTGAGCTCAAAGAGTCGCGATGATTTGCAAGAGGTAATCGCACTGCTCAAAGGCAAAGACCTACCGGTTGATTTGCAGTTCGTAAACTACCGCTAGCCCATCGTCAGGTAACCGACACCGCTTCCCGAAACCGAGAACAATCGGGCATCTGCCATAAACGCTGCCTCGCCACGCTTGATGGTCAGAAGTTCTTCCTTCGAAGTAGACAGCGTAAGTTCACCATCGGTGCAGACCACGATTGCTGTGCCGGTTAGCTCCAAATCGACAAGCAGGTTAGTTGCCGAAGGCGTGAGTCTGTAGACCTGGAAATCGTCTATCGGGATTGGGAACTGTGTAAGCCCCTGACTCAACAGCTTGGGCCTGAGGACCGGATCTGGTAACTCGGAGTAATCAAGGATTCGCTGCAGCTCTTTGACATCTATGGCCTTGGGTGTCAGTCCCCCGCGCAATACGTTGTCACTTGAGGCCATCACCTCAACACCTAACCCAAATAAATAAGCATGGATGTTGCCGGCAGGTAGAAACATCGCTTCACCGGGTTCTAAGGTGACCAGGTTCATCAGGACCGACATCAAAATTCCACGATCACCTGGGTAAAGGTCAAACAGCTCCTCAATAAGTCGTGACCGTTTTCTTCCCAGCACGGTGGCATTGGCAACTAGCTGGGTGACAGCACTCTCGGGAGCCGAGTAGATCCAAGAGACTGCACCCTCTAAGCCCATGGACTGGTAGTCACCCCAGAGACCCGCTAGGTGGATAGTTGCTTTAGCCAATGCTTCAAGATCTGGCTCCAACTCAGCCTTTGCCCTAAACCCACACAGCGCTCTGAATTCGGTAAGGGCAATCACCATCTCAGGCTTGTGATTGGCATCTGAGTAGGAGCTGTGCTGCTGAGCAAACATCGCCTCGGCTCGCGCCTTAGATGGGTGAGCCTGGATCGAAAGCGGAGCTGCCGCAGCCAAGAACTTGACCAGGTATCCAAGCTCACCAACTCGATCGGTGAGTGAGCCACCCTTGGAATCTAGGACCTGAGATGGTGAGTTTTTGTGAGTGCCGAACCAAATTTCCGCCATCGGTTGGCCATCGTTTTCATATCCCAGGTAATCGGGGATAAGGTCGGTTGAACCCCATGCGTAGCGCATTGGGGTATTGGTTATTTTGAAAAGTGTCATGGCCTATCGATCTCGCTGCTCTATCACGATTGAGATTGGCCCGGTTGGTGGCGCGGCACCCTCAAGTTCTTGAACCTTGGCACGTTTTGCAAATCCGCCCGCAATGATTCCAGACCCGATGGCCAAGACAATTGGGAAGAAGAAGGCTAGGGAGAGGCCAACACCCTCAACCGTTGCACCCATTAGTGCTTTGGCGAAGATAGCGGTCGTTGAGTTGATAAGTCCAAGCCTGGAAACCGCCCAAGAGGTTGAGACACCTGGGACGTGCCCTGCGGCCGAATAAAAAGCCGGGCTGACCGCAGACAAACCAAGGCCCGCCAGGCCCCAGAGAAAGACCGTCACCAACAGTCCAAGCCCCGAGCTGATTTCACTGAGCATGCCCGAGAAAATAGCTGACACCGCAAGAGCAATCGCCGCCATGAAGGAACCCCGAGAAGCTATGAAGTGCGGGTGGTAAGTCTCTGCCAATCGGGTCATTGATAGGCGACCAATAATCATTCCGATCATGAATGCCGCAAACGGCATGGATCGAAGCGCAACCTCGAGATTCAATACATCGCGCGCAAACACCGCCGCCCAGTCGATGACCGCGACCTCGGGATAGATACCGCAGAACAAACCTGCTGCCAGCAGCCATAGCTGCTGGGGCATCTGCCAGAACCTGCGTTTTACGACCTGAGCTTTTTCCTCGAGGTGGCCATCCTCCTCTGAAGACAAAAGCCAGCGGAGCGAAAACTCGAACACCACCAGGGTGATGATCGCAACAATAAAAAGGAAGAGCTCAAGTGTCATAAACACGGTAGACAGTGCGCCAGTGACAGCAGCAGCCACTGCGCCCAAGCTCCAGCCAGCGTGCAGCCGACCAATGATGTTTTTTGTGATCTGCTTCTGAACCATCACAGCGTGTGAGTTAACCGATACGCCAAGCAGGGACATGAAGAAGTTGAAGCCAGCGTTTAGGAAGAACCAAACAAGCGGATCATTACTCCAGGCGAGTGATACCAGCATCACCATGCCGCCGTAATTGGCGAAGCGAATTACGGTTCTAGAACCAAAGCGCATGATGATTCTTGATGCAAACAGCAGGGGTGTTATTGAGCCGATGACACCCAGCCCGATGATGGTTCCCCACTGCGCAAACGAGACATCAAGCCGATCAATGTATTCGGGGACCCAGGCAACCGAGGCCAATGCCGCGTGACCCATAAACACGAAGACCGCAAGCATCGAAATCTGTGCTTTGCGCAGCCTCTGTGCTGGGAGACGAGCCAACTAACTACTCACCCTTCGAGATCGCAACCATTTGCGATCTTTCGAAAAGCTTAATTCTTTCGCGGCCCTCAGCCTCACCCAACGCACGCTCGCGGGCGTCAATCTTTAGCCACTGTGGCCAGCCAACGAAGTCAACACCCTTGCTCTCCAGCGTTGCAACTACCGCTGCCTCATCCGGCTCAGTGGGATTCCACCACATCGCGCGGTCAGCAATCACGTGAGAGATGGTCTCGATGGCATCTGCCTTGGTGTGGCCAATCAGACCGACCGGTCCACGCTTAATCCAACCGGTGCAGTACACACCTGGAATCTGATTATTACCCTCATCCAGCACTCGACCCTCGGAGTTTTTGATTACTCCGTATTTGTCATCGAATGGAATCTCATCAACCGCGGAGCCGAAGTAACCGACTGCACGATAGACAGCCTGGATCGGGAACTCCCGGAACTCACCGGTCGGCTTTACGTTTCCGGTGCCATCCAGCTCGGTGCGCTCAACCCGAAGTGCTTTGACCTTGCCGTCTTCACCCAAGACCTCAACCGGTGCTGAGAAAAAGTGCAGGTGCAGGCGACGCTCTTCCTGCTCCTGCGGATTCTCCCTGAGATCCTCCAGGGTCTTCACCATCACGCGAACCTGGTTGTTTGAATCGATGGCAGCCTGAGAACCCTCGTCGTATTTGAAGTCTTCGTCGTAAACGATGGACTGAACGCCTTCGACGTGCAGCGCCTCGCGAAGCTCAAGCGGTGAGAACTTAACCTGTGCTGGACCACGTCTTCCAAAGACGTGAACATCGGTCACCGGAGATGCCTTCAGACCCTGGTAAACGTGATCTGGGATGTCGGTTGACAGTAGGTCATCGGGTCGCTTGATAAGCATTCGAGCAACATCGAGTGCCACGTTTCCGTTTCCGATGACCGCAATCTCCTTGGCGTTGAGCGGCCAGCTAAGCGGGAAGTCCGGGTGAGCGTCATACCAGTTGACGAAATCGGCAGCGCCGTAGGATCCATCAAGGTCGATTCCTGGGATGTTGAGATCGGCATCTTTGATTGCACCGGTTGCGAAGATCACTGCGTTGTAGTGCTTCTTCAAATCATCCAAGGTGATGTCGGTGCCGTATTTCACATTTCCAAAAAAGCGAATGTCTCCGCGGTCGAGCACCTCGTAGAGGGCGCGAATAATGCCCTTAATTCTTGGGTGGTCGGGAGCTACACCGTAGCGAACTAGGCCATACGGTGCTGGAAGCAAATCAAACAGGTCGATCGAGACCTCGAAATCACGCTCTGCCTTGAGAATCAAATCGGAGGCATAGATTCCGGCCGGTCCCGCACCAACAACTGCAAGTCTTAGCTTTGACACTTCTAACTTCCCTACTTATCCCTTGCGGTCCACAACCGCATTTGCAAAAGCAACTAGAGCTTCTCTGACGCTACCCGCCGGCAGAGCCATAACGGCCTCAATAGCTTGATCTCCCCAGCGCACTGTTTCGGCACGTGCCTGCTCCATTACCGGGTGCACCCTTAGGCTGGCCAAGACAGTCGGCAAATCCTCGAGGGTCAGACCCGAGGTGATCTTTTGATACAGCGCCTTCGATTCGGCATCTTCAAACTTGGAGAGCAACAAAACCGGCAGTGTTGGCACTCCCGCTAGGAGATCAGTTCCGGCAACCTTGCCGGACTCTTCCTTGGTCGATTCGATATCGATCAAGTCGTCAACCAACTGGAATGCAACACCGATTCGCTCGCCAAAGAGCTGAAGCGGTTCTTGGTAAGACTTATCTGCTCCCGATAGCAGCGCCCCCAACCTCGCAGAGAGTGCAATCAATGAGCCGGTCTTATCCCGCAGCACCTCGAGGTAGTGCTCGAGTGGATCTTGACCATCCTTTGGGCCGATGGTCTCGTGAAGCTGACCCAGCACCAGCTGTTCGAAAACCTTGGCCTGCAGGGTTAGCGCTTCCTCGCCTAGGCCGGCGACAATGTTTGATGCCCTCGCGAAAAGAAGATCTCCGGTGAGGATTGCAACGTTGTTACCCCAAACAATGTGAGCCGAGTCGACACCGCGTCGCTTCGAGGCCTGGTCCATGACATCATCGTGATAGAGGGTGGCTAGGTGAGTGATCTCCATCACCACAGCGGCGTCAAGAATGTCTTGGCCGCTGGGGTCACCAAGTTCTGCGGTGAGAAGCAGTAGAACTGGGCGAACGCGCTTACCACCTGCTTTAGCAAGGTGGGATGCCATTGAATCGACCATCGCGTCGGTGTGCCTGGTTGCCTCCAAGAGACGCTTCTCAACAAGCTCCATACGAGACTCGATGCTTCGGAGAAGCTTCTGGTCTGTAACTTTGCGAAGCTGCGATGGCAACTTGATCATGGCTTCACCGCCATGTGCAGCGCGACAATACCCAAGCTCAGGTTTTTAAACTTCACGTCTTTGAATCCAGCCTTCTCAATATCCGCAGCCAGACTCTTTTGATCGGGCCATGCCTCGATGGACTCCGCAAGGTAGTCATAGGCCTCAGGGCTCTTGCTAAACAGTGCGGAGAATCTTGGCAGGATGTGCTTTAGGTAAAAGCGATAAAGCGGTCCAAAAACTCCCGAAACTTTAGAGAATTCGCAAATCACCAATCTGCCACCGGGCTTAAGCACTCGCAAAAACTGCTGTAGCGCAACCCTGTGATCTTGGACATTTCTAAGCCCAAAACTCATTGTCACCACGTCAAACTCGCGCTCATTAAAGGGCAAATTCATGGCGTCGGCGAATGCAAATTCAAGCTCTGGATAGCGCTTTCTACCTTCTTCAAGCATGCCGTTTGAAAAGTCGGCTGCTACCACGCTCACCCCAGGCTTTAGCAGGGCCATGGAGCTGGTGCCGGTGCCGGCTGCGATGTCCAGGATGCGGTCTCCGGAGGCGGGTTTGATTGCCTTGCGAACTGCATTGCGCCAGAGTCTGGCCTGCCCAAAGGAGAGCAAATCATTGGTTTTGTCGTAGGAGTGTGCGACCGAATCGAACATAGCCGAAACCGCCTCAGGGGATTTTGAGAGGTCGGCTTTAGTCACCCCAGAAGTCTAATCGGGCTGGGACTCTTTCGCTCCCTGAGCCAGGGTGTAGATAACCAGCGCCACCGAACCAAGACCCAGTGCTACTACTAGAGGAGTGGTGGCGTTCACGAACCGATCTGCCGGTGTCAAAGTGGTGATTTCAATTTTGCTCAGATCGATTGGTTCCTTGGCGTGCGGGTCAACCATGGTTCCAACCTCGGCGGGCGGGATGGCGCGATCTTTTTCATCGTCTGCGAGGGCGGGGCTCGCACCAAGAATTGGGAGTGCCAGCAGGGCAAGTGCTACCAGTTTTACGTGCACGGCATCTCCCTTCTAGACTTCCTAAAGAATAAGCGCGCTTCCTGAATGGTTGCTACAGATGCTTATACAAACTAAGGAATTCGATGGCGCTTGAGATCAGGTCCTTCTTCGCGCCTGCCAATCCACCCAAAAACCCGGACCAGGTATTTCTCAGGCAGGGATCCGAGTTCTATGGCGAGGGTGTTGCGCTTCGCCTAAGCGCCAAGGGTGAAAACCGAATAGCGGAGCTATCCAGAGCATTCCAGGATCTCGCCGCAACAACTGTGGTCGATGACCAGGTCAAACTACCTGGCAGTGGCCTCTTCGGATTTGTCAGCATCACCTTCTCTGCAGAGAGCGAATTTGAATCGGTGGTGGTTATCCCTGCTCGCCTGACCGTAATTCGTGATGGCGTTAGCTTCGTTACAGAATTCGCATCGGTTCAGGATGCTGCGGAGCGAACGCTGCCGAGCGGAGTCTTTCTGCAAGGCGACCAGACCGCTACCGGTTTCAAGCTCGCGACCCAAACCGCAATTTCTCGGATCCAAAACTCTGAACTTGAAAAGGTCGTTCTGGCCCGAGATCTCGTGATGCCACTTGGTGGTGAGCCCGATCTACAGCCCGCAATAACAAGGCTTTATGAGCGCTACCCACACTGCTGGACCTACCTAGTGGAGGGAAACTTTGGTGCATCACCGGAGCTGTTGCTCAGGGCAGAATCAGGTGAGGTATCCGCCAGAGTGCTGGCGGGAACCGCAGGGCGAGGCACGGATCCAGACGTTGACCGAGCGATCGCAGAGGGTCTGAAGCACTCCAGCAAAAACCAGCATGAGCATGCCTTTGCAGTTGAATCTCTGAAGGAGACCCTCGGTCAGGTTTGTGAAAATTTGGAGACCGATGCAGAGCCTTTCTCACTTGCACTGCCAGATCTTTGGCACCTTGCGACCGATGTTCGGGGCATGCTCAAACTCGGTGTGACACTTCTCGATGCCGTCAGCTACCTACACCCAACTGCAGCGGTCGCGGGGACCCCTAGAGCCCTGGCTCAACAGGTGATTGCCGAACTCGAGCCTTTTGATCGCGGTGGCTATGCCGGACCAGTGGGTTGGATCAGTGCAGCTGGAAGCGGCGAGCTAGCAATAGCCCTGCGCGGCGGTCGGATTGAACGAGAGCCGCAACTTCAGATTCGCGCTTTTGCAGGTTGCGGCATTGTGGCGGAAAGTGATCCCGAGGCGGAGCTGGCCGAAACCGAGCTGAAATTCAAAGCGGTTCGCTACGCGTTCGATCGCTAGAGCACGCAATCGATCAGCACAAAACCAGTCCTCTGCAGGTGCTGATCTAGCTCAGCGGGAGAGGTTCTGATGTACTCCCAGCCGTAGGCTCTGGCTAGTGATTCAAGGTCAACCTGCTGCGGCGTGGTAAATAGCTTTTCAAAGTCTTCCGGGGGCAACAGCTCAGCCATCTCAAGGTGAGAGAAGATTGCTCCCCCAGAATCATTGCCAACGATGATCTGCACATTCAACTCTCCAAGCCCGGTGCGATTTAGGCCAGAGGCATCGTGCAGCAAAGTGAGGTCTCCGATCACGGCGCGAACCTGGCCCCCACCCTGGGCTAGGCCAAGTGCTGTGGAAACCGAGCCGTCAATGCCGGCCAGCCCTCTGGATGCAAATACATTTAGCTTTCTCGGAGCAACGCTTTTCTCTGCAACGCGAATCAATTCGGATGCACCGAAGAACAAAAGGTCATCACCAGAGGTCGCTTCCCAGACCTTGGAAACTAATTCTCCGCGAGGGCTTTGTTCTCCCGAAGCACCCCAGCGTGCGAGCCACTCAGCAGAGCCAGCTCCAATCGGCACCAGCCGATCTGCAAACCCCTGGGCCTTGCCGAATACATCAAAGGGTTCGTAGTTGGCAGGCTTCTGAACAAAGTATTCGGTGTTTCGCAAGAGGTTTAGAACCGGCCTAGAAAGCGTCGGTTTTCCAAACACAAAAACCTGCTCCACATCGCTCGATAAAAACTCGAGGTCCGCGATGTAGTTGGTCAAAGCCGATCCATACCTCGCTCCAGAACTTGGCTCAGCTAAAAGAGGCAGGTTGGCTTTCACGGCAAACTCATTTGCACTTCGCCCAGCACCCGCACCGGCAACCACAACAGCCCTTGGCGAAACCTTCACCTGCAGTTCGCTGAGGTGATTGTTCCGCCTTTGAATAGTCACATCGGTGACAAAGTCTTTGGCATCTGGCTCAGCTGCAGACAAAGGCTCGGCAAACTGAATGTTTATCTGAACCGGGCCGGGTCTTTGCTCGGAACCAAGAGCCAACTCAACCGCTCGCATGGCGACTCGTCTTGGATCGACAGTGACATCGATATCGATGCAGTCCCTGACCGCATCCGCAAAGATGCCGGGTTGCTGGGTGGTTTGATTAGCACCTCGGCCACGCAACTTGGCCGGACGATCGGCAGTCAGCAACAGAAGCGGCACTCCCGCGTGGTGTGCTTCCAAAACCGCAGGATGAAGATTGGCAACCGCTGTTCCGCTGGTGGTGATTAGGGCGACCGGGTAGTTCGATTCAAGTGCTCGCCCCAGCGCGAGAAAACCCATGGATCGCTCATCGAGACGGACAGTTAGATCTACCAATCCGGAAGCCGCTAGTTGGTTAGCTGCAATAGCAAGTGCCTGAGAGCGGGCACCCGGGGCGAGATAGAAGCTTCTTACTCCAAGGTTGTGAAGTTCGGCCACAAACTGGGAGGCAAAAAGCTGTGATGAGCTCACTTAGTTCGACTCGTCCTTTTTGCCCTCGTCGTTGTTCTCATCCTTGCGGAGTTTTTTATCGAGATCGCGAAGGAAGTTTGGGTCATCGTCCGGTGCCACGGTCTTGCGCTTTTGAGGCTTCGGACCCCTTCCGAGTGGGCGACCAACCATGAGGTACAGCAGGCCTCCAAAAAATGGCACCACCAAACATAAAAGCACCCAAGCCCACTTTGGCAACAGGCGAACCTCCGCCTTGTTGGCGCTGGCAGCAAACACCGTCGTGAAAACTGTGAAAATCACGAGAAAAGCTATGGTGATCACTGCGACTCTGGACATACCTCAACCCTATCTAGTTGCTCAACTTAGACTAATGGCATGAAAAACCCCTGGCTGAGCTACTCAATCCTTCGACTCGGATTATTCGCTGCCCTTTTTGGGGTGCTCATGCTGCTTGATTTCAACCCGTTTTTCGCTGCGATTATTGCCGCTAGCGTTTCGTTCGCGATCTCACTGGTGTTCCTGGACAAGCAGCGTCGCGCAATGAGCGAGCAGGTTGCTAAGAAGCTCGCCCGAAATGATTCGGGTAGCTATACAGACCCCGAGAGTGACCTAGAGAATCAGATTCTCGATGGATCAGAAGTTGACGAGCGCGATTCCCGCACCGACAAGTAGTCCGAATCCCAAACCTGCATAGCTGGTTAGCTTCAATCCGGTGATCAACTCCTTTGGAGCCTTGGCACTTAGTGCAATGCCTGAGATTGGAACCAGCAGCAGGATGTTCAAAAGCCCCAGCAGGGTGGCTGGATAAATCAGGATCAACAGGATGTTGATAGCCAACGGAATGTAAATCAATACCAAGAACAGCACTCGCGAGCGCCGATCTCCAAGCCTCACAGCCAGAGTCTTCTTGCCTGCCTTGGTGTCGGTATCAATATCTCTGATGTTGTTGATCAGTAGTACCGCTGAGGCATAGCAGCCAGCCGCTGCACCCAGAACAACAGCAAGTGGGTCAACGGTGAGGGTTTGGAGGTAGTTGGTGCCAACGGTTGCCACCAGCCCGAAGAATACAAACACCACCACTTCACCCAGTCCGGCATAGCCGTATGGGTGTTTACCGCCGGTGTAATACCAGGCTGCCAGTATTGCCACCGCCCCCAGAGCCAAAAGCCAATACTGCGCGGTTGCGATGATCAGAGCCAAACCGGTTACCGCGGCCAACCCGAAGAAACTGAAAGCAACCAGCTTTACGTCTTTGGCCCGAGCGGCGCCAGAGCCGGTGAGTCGCTTTGGTCCGACTCGGAAGTCATCGGTGCCACGAATCCCATCTGAGTAGTCATTGGCGTAGTTGACGGCAATTTGCAAAAACAACGCAACCGCCAAGGCCCCAAGTGTGAGCCAGAGATCAAAGTTCTGAGTTGCATCCGCGGTTGCCGCACCGAGTGCGACAGGAGCAACCGCAAGCGGCAGGGTTCTTAGTCTTGCCCCAGACACCCAACTTCTTAGATCAGCCATAGCCTCAAATGCTAACTTGCCAGCAGCTGAGCTACCGCCAGCAGATCGGGTTTTCCGGAGGGGAGCTTTGGAATCTCAGCAAGCTGAACCACGCGTCTTGGCTTGGCAGCGGGACTGAGCTGCGCTAGCTCTCTAAAGTCTCGCTCCGCACCAACATAAGCAATCCCAACCGACTCTCCCCATTCTGAATTGATGGCGACAGCACAGACCTCCATCACGCCATCTAGAGCAAGGGCTGCCTCTTCAACTCGATCGAGTGAAATCTTTAGACCTCCAGAGACGATTACCCTGTCCGCCCTGCCAATCACCTCTAGCTTTCCGTCGGTCATGATTCCAACATCGTTGGTGAGGTACTGATCTCCAAGACCATCTGCCAGCATGGGCCCTGAGATTGCGATTCGATCGTCCACAATACGAACGGAAACCCCATCCAACGGCACCGAGTCATAAACACAACCACCACAGGTCTCAGTCATGCCATAGCTCACCACCACGTTTACTCCCATGGTGCGAAGTTCCAACACATCGGCCCAGTTGGGCTGCTGGCCTCCGACCAGGATGGTGTTGAACTTCCTGAGCTCTGAAAAGACAAAGGCATCCGACCTGGCGGCCTCAAGCAGTTTTCGCAATTGGTATGGCACCAGCGAGGTGTAGCGGCTTTCCCCCATCAGTGCTGAACCTCGAATAAACGCCTCTGCCGTGAAAGGCACTTGGGTATTTAGAAGAACCGGTTGAGTGTCGGCCACAACCGATCGAATCAAGACATTGATGCCCGCTATGAAGTTTGTTGGTAGGGCAAGAAGCCACTGGCCACTGCCGATTCGATCGGCTGATGCCGCTGCACTCGATAGCAGTGCTTGAGTTGACAACGTGATTCGCTTCGGTGTCCCCGTCGAACCCGAACTCTCAACGATGAAACCAACGGAATCCAAAACCTCGTCTGGAAGCCCATGAACCTCGGGCATCACACCAAGCACTTCGGGAGGGGTTATATAGCCCGCAACTTTTCCCTCAACCACATCCATTGCCAACTGCAGTGCTCGAAAGCTGTCGTTGGCGGGAACGAGTTTCAGGGGTTTCATTAGAAATGCCAGGGGTAATCAGACCAGTTCGGTTTGCGCTTTTCTAGAAACGCATTCTTACCTTCGGTTGCCTCATCGGTGCCATAGGCCAAACGGGTTGCCTCACCTGCAAATAGCTGCTGACCAACCAGTCCATCATCAACAGCATTGAAGGCATACTTCAGCATGCGAATTGCAGTCGGAGACTTTGCCAAGATTTCTCTTGCCCACGCAATGCCTTCGTTTTCCAAATCGGCATGAGCAACAACCTTGTTCACAACGCCCATCTCATAGGCGCGCTGCGCGTCATACTCAGCTCCCAAGAAAAAGATCTCCCTTGCAAACTTCTGGCCGGTTTGACGAGCCAGGTATGCGGAACCATAACCCGCATCAAAGGAGCCGACATCGGCATCGGTCTGCTTGAACTTGGCGTGCTCCCTGGACGCAATAGAAAGATCACAAACCACATTTAGCGAGTGGCCACCACCGGCGGCCCAACCCGAAACCAGGGCAATTACAACTTTTGGCATAAATCTAATCAGGCGCTGCACCTCGAGAATGTGAAGCCTTCCCGATGAGGCGTCGCCGTATTCGTAACCTGCCTTGCCGCGAACGCGCTGATCGCCGCCGGAGCAAAATGCCCAGCCGCCATCTTTCTCGCTTGGACCGTTGCCGGTTAGCAGCACGACACCAACATCCGGTTGCATTCTGGCGTGATCTAGAGCTCGGTAAAGCTCATCCACGGTCTGAGGTCGAAATGCATTGCGAACCTCTGGTCTGGAAAACCCAACTCTCACCACACCAAGCTCAACGTGGCGGTGATAGCTCACATCCTCAAGGGATTCAAAACCCTGGATGGCTTTCCATTTTTGAGCATCAAAGAGCTCGGAGACCTTAGTCGGCATACACCTAGACTAATCGCGTGAGCGGTGCGCTAGGAAACTTTTGGGTGGTTAGCATCCCCATGCGCACCAAGTTTCGAGGGCTCACTCAACGCGAAGCGGTGATCTTCAAAGGTGAGCGCTGGAGTGAGTTTTCACCCTTTCCGGAATACTCAGATCAAGAGGCCAGTCAGTGGCTAAAGGCTGCACTGAGCTTCGCTAACGATGAGTTGCCGCCTGTTGTGCGAGACCAAGTCAGAGTAAATGCGACCCTGCCAGCTATTGCAGTTTCAGATATTCAAGACGTGCTCAAGCGCTTTGGTGATTTCCAAACCGTGAAGCTCAAGGTTGCCGAACGAGGTGAATCACTCGGTGACGACATTGCTCGGATTCGCGAAGTGACAAAGCTCTACCCAGCTGCAAAGTTACGCCTTGATGCCAATGGTGGTTACAGCCTGGAACAAGCCCTTGAGCTGACCGAGCAGTTGGGTGATTTCAACATCGAATACCTCGAGCAGCCGGTGAGCACCCTAGAGGAAATGGCTCAGCTGAAAGCTGAGCTGCAGGGCAGATACCTAATCTGTGCTGATGAGCT
>JACCDY011105100.1_pt1 | contig 14188 bp, 16 predicted proteins | sample 7446391 | NCBI WGS metagenome assembly JACCDY01 (sample SAMN15323451, study PRJNA562643) | freshwater metagenome | isolation source: river surface water | place: USA:Blue River Watershed | collected 2017-08-18 | reverse complement strand
CCAAGGCTTCCTCCATCTTCAGGAAGCGCCTAGTGAAGTCCCTGCAGGCCTCAAGACCGTTGCTGGTAGATGGTTTGCATTCCGGATCGAAAAAAATGTCCTTTTCACTAATCGGTTCATCGCTGTCTCTAAGAGTGTCGGACATATTGTTCTAATTCCTAATAAAAGGAGATGTGTGTTAACAGCTGATCTCCTTAAGAACATGCATATTTTCGCCTCGTAAGTGGTCTTATAGGTACCTTTTACGCCCTATCCTTGATTCGATATGAACAACCCCACCAAGTAGTGGGATAGCTTCACACGTTTTTCACCTATGTTTTTGGCTTGAAATTTATGCTTGAATTTGCCGAATTCACCCCGTAGCGACGAAGGCTGCTGCGTACTGTTTGGCAATTGCACCCAAGAATGTCTCCAACCTTTCGCCATGAGCAACCGTTTTCACGAAGTTCTTTGGCTTTCTCCAGCTGATCAATTGATAGCTTGAGAGCTTTTTGAGGTCGATGTTCGCTGGTGAATGGTCTGGATGGTCTTAGGTTTGCGAGACTGTTCGGATGAATATTTCGCTTCCTTAGATCTTTTCCTCTTTTCATCAGACTCTCTATGAGTGAAATCACCTCTTTTGAGCTTATTCGCTTAGGTAAGTCTTGCCAAACAATTTGCCTGCTAGTGACGGCATCATTGGATTCCGCAGTTCGCCTAAATTTGGCTTTGAATATATTTTTGTAATTTGATATGTGACCGTCAAGATTGAATTTTTCAGCGTAATAAATGCCGTCTATTAAATCAATACGCTTAGGATTGCGTAGGTCAATGCAGACTATTGGGGAGGATTGGAAATAGAGAGTTAGATAGCGCATTAGCTGCTCCTGTAAATAAATGGGTGTAATAGCCCGTTAAAAGGTGAGCAGCGTTATCCATGTGGAATATGGGCGCTATGTAGTAATTATAGCTTATATCCTGATCTTGTCAAACCTTTTCTGGTTAAAAACAATGTTTGTATGCTTGTGTGAGCCATTTTCGCTTTACTTCAAGCGGATAGCCTTGGCCATAGCCGACAGAGATGTCATTAGAGGATGACCACCCACCGATCTCCTTGGCTATTGCTTCTGGACAGGAGACGGCTCTCAACTGATCACGCAGAGAGTGTCGGAAGCAATGCATTGATCTGCCAGCTACGAAATTCTTAGCCCATTTGTTTAGTGTCGCTGATGCTGAGTCTGCTCGAGTGCCTTGACGACTGGCGTATTTAGGGAATAAGAAGTCACCATCGGCATCTTCAGATTGGGTCTTTAGCGCTTCGTAGGCAATTGGAAGTAACGGCACTACTCGCACTGAATGGTCTGTCTTAAGAGAGCGGCCTGGGTGAGGCCTTATCAAGATAGCCATATTCTTGTGATCGAGATCCACCTTACGTAACCCCACTATTTCGGCAAGTCGCGCTCCGGTTAAGGCGAGGGCAATAACAATCCGCCTGGTCTCATCGTTAATTTGCAACGCTTTTGTAACCAGATGCATTATTTCCTCGGGTGTGTAAGGCAAGCGCTCAGTGGCGTTGTTACCCGATCGTGGAATCTCTAGTCCTGAAAATTGATTGGAGATTGGTAGCGATAACTCTCGAATTGCCTTGGTGAAAACAGCACGAATAGCGCTGATTTCCCGTTCAACTGTGGTTGACGTAACTCCCGAGGCCAGCCTCAGATCTCTGAACTTTCGGGCATCTTCTCTTGTGACGCTTTTGATCGGCTTATCACCAACCATGTTGATCAGCTTCAGCCAGTGTTGCTTTTGATCTGCAATGAATTTTTTGTCTTTGCCTCTTCTGTGGTTGTCGAGATAGACAGAAAAAGCCTCTGAAAGTAGTGTTGGGAACTCATGCGATAGAGCTTTGAAGGCAGTGGCTGTTACGGTTGAAGGGTTGAAGTCACGCTCTACGAGAAAGTCTTGAAGTGCGTCATGAGCAGGCTGCAGGATTTCAATTCGACCTTCACCCAGATCAATTTTTTCCTCAAAACCATCTCCCGGCTTGAGACCAACAGCGTCTAGTAACGCAATGGCCGCCAGCTTGGCTTCAGAGGACACAATACCTTCATCACTCTTCATTGCTCGAAAAAGAGCCGCGTATTGATCATCTAATCGGTGACATTGAACTGCATAGTTACCGTTGTAATCGTGCAGTCTGATCTTGATGGTTGACTTGCCGATGCGCTCCCTTAGAGCTGTCGGAACAGCTTTTTGGAAGTACGGAAGACCATTGTTTAGGGTGAAGCCGGTCACAATAGCTGTGATACTACCCAATTTCAGAGTTGCCATTGAAAAACTACCTAAAATCTACCTAGAAAGCAGACCCTAAATAGTCAAAGCGCCTTGATTTTGTTGGGTTTTGAGGGCTTTGTATGGCGCCCCCGACAGGAATCGAACCTGTATCTAGCGCTTAGGAGGCGCTCGTTCTATCCATTGAACTACGGCGGCGGTGGGGGAATTTTATTTCGACAACATGCGCATCGCCTCTTCCAGCCCCCTCAGGGTGAGCGGGAACATCCGGTGGCCTGTGAGTTGCTGGATGATGCTGATGCTTTGACGGTACTGCCACACGCCTTGGGGTTCCGGGTTGATCCAGACGAACTTGGGGTAGGCGTGGGTGAGGCGCTGGATCCATTCGGCGCCCGGTTCCTCGTTGTTGTACTCCACGCTGCCACCGGGCTGCAGGATTTCGTAGGGGCTCATGGTAGCGTCCCCGATGAAGATGAGCTTGTAGTCCTTGTTGTACTTGCGGATGATGTCCCAGGTGGGGAATTTTTCGGCAAAGCGACGGCGGTTGTTTTTCCACAGGTAGTCGTAGATGCAGTTGTGGAAATAATAAAACTCCAGGTGCTTGAACTCTGTCTTCACCGCCGAGAAGAGCTCTTCCATGCGTTGAATGTGCTCGTCCATGGTGCCGCCCACGTCCATCAGCAGCAACACCTTCACGTTGTTGTGCCGCTCGGGGATCATCTTGATGTCGAGATACCCCGCATTGGCCGCCGTGCTGCGGATGGTGTCGTCCAAGTCGAGTTCGTCGGGTGAGCCTTCACGCGCAAACTTGCGCAAACGGCGCAGGGCCACCTTGATATTGCGGGTGCCCAGTTCCTGGCTGTCGTCATAGTCTTGGTAGGCGCGTTGCTCCCACACCTTCACCGCGCTCTTGTTGCCACCCTTGCCGCCGATGCGCACGCCTTGCGGGTTGTAGCCGCCGTTGCCAAAGGGTGAGGTGCCACCGGTGCCGATCCACTTGCTGCCGCCTTCGTGGCGATCTTTCTGTTCTTCCAGGCGCTTCTTGAGCGTTTCCATCAACTCGTCCCAGCCCATCTTCTCGATGGCGGCTTTCTGCTCGGGGGTGAGTTCCTTTTCCAGGGTTTTGCGCAGCCAGTCAAGCGGCACGTCCTGGGTGAAGTCGGTCATCAACTCCACGCCTTTGAAATAGGCGGCAAAGGCGCGGTCAAATTTGTCGAAGTGCTTTTCGTCTTTCACCAGGGCCGTGCGGCTCAGGTAATAAAAATCGTCCATGGAACTGGCGTCGCTGGTCGGCCCCACCACCTGGGCTTCGAGCGCCTCGAGCAGCGAAAGGTATTCCTTGACAGACACGGGCACCTTGGCCGCGCGCAGGGTATAAAAGAAATCGATCAGCATGGTGGTCGCTTCTCAGGGGGCTGGCCGCGGGCGGGCCAGTTGGTAGTCCAGGTGCGAGCGAACCGCCGGCCACTCACTGGCGATGATGCTGTACACCGCGGTGTCGCGCAGGGAGCCATTGGGTGCGATCTGGTGCGATCGCAATACCCCGTCGAGCTTGGCGCCCAGGCGCTCGATGGCGTGGCGGCTGTCGAGGTTGAACCAGTGCGTGCGAAATTCCACCGCGATGCAGCCCAGCGTGTCAAAGGCGTGCGACAACAGCAGCCGCTTGCACTGGGTGTTCAGGGCCGATCGCTGCACGCTGCGCCGGTACCAGGTTGAGCCGATTTCGACGCGGTGGTGGGCTGGGTCAATGTTCATGTACGTGGTCATGCCCACAGCTTGACCCGAGGCAGGTTCGATCACGGCGAAGGGCACCATGCTGCCTTGGGCCTGCAACTGCAGGCGACGCTCAATCTCGGCCATCATGCGATCGGGCGTGGGGATGAAGGTATACCAGAGGTCCCAGAGTTCGCCGTCTTGCACGGCTTGCACCAGGTCGTCATGGTGGTGTGCCGCCAAGGGTTCCAAGCGAGCATGAGGGCCTTGCAGCTGCAACGGGGTGACGGCCATCATGGCGCATCTCCCGGTGGCGTGGAGCGGCCGCGCAGGTGCCGGACCGCTTGCAGCCCCATGCCGCCACCCAGCCCCACCAAGGCAATGGCCACCAGACTGCCCGCGCTGTAACCTTCGGCAAAGAGTTCCAACCCCACCAGTCGGCCCAATCCGAAGCCGAGCAGCGAGCCCACGACAAAACCCACCGCATCGGTCAGGCCTTCGATCAGCAGTTGTCGCGACATGGTGTGGTCCTGCCGTTAACGGTTGCGGCTTTGCATGAACACCAGCTTCTCGAACAGCGTCACGTCCTGCTCATTTTTGAGCAGGGCACCCACCAAGGGTGGCACAGCCACTTTTTCGTCGGCGGATTGCAAGGCTGACAGTGGAATGTCCTCGGCCACCAGCAGCTTGAGCCAGTCCAGCAACTCGCTGGTGCTGGGCTTTTTCTTCAGACCAGGCAGGTTGCGCACGTCGTAAAAGGTTTTGAGGGCAACGGTGAGCAGGTCTTTTTTGAGCGTGGGGAAGTGCACGTCCACGATCTGGCGCATGGTGTCAGCGTCAGGGAACTTGATGTAGTGGAAAAAACACCGGCGCAAGAAGGCGTCGGGCAGTTCCTTTTCGTTGTTGGAGGTGATGAACACCAGCGGGCGCGTCTTGGCCTTGACGAGCTCGCGCGTTTCGTAGCAATAGAACTCCATGCGGTCGAGTTCGCGCAGCAAGGCGTTGGGAAACTCGATGTCGGCCTTGTCGATCTCGTCGATCAGCAGGGCCACGGGCTCCTCGGCGGTGAAGGCTTGCCACAGCACACCCTTGACGATGTAGTTCTGGATGTCCTTGACCCGCTCGTCTCCCAGTTGGCTGTCGCGCAGACGGCTCACGGCGTCGTACTCGTACAGGCCTTGCTGGGCCTTGGTGGTGGACTTGATGTGCCACTGGATGAGGGGCAGCCCCAGCGCCTGGGCCACTTCCTCGGCCAGCATCGTCTTGCCTGTGCCCGGTTCGCCTTTGACCAGCAGCGGCCGCTTGAGGGTGATGGCTGCGTTGACCGCCAGTTTCAGGTCCTGGGTGGCTACGTAATGGTCGGAACCTTGGAATTTCATGGTGTTGAGCAGTTGGGAAAAGGCTACGTCTAGCTTACAAAGAGGCGTGGAAGGGATCGATATAATGCGCTGTTGGGGTTGGCCTGTCTGCGCCCATCTTGACCCGTGTTGCACTCGATTGTCAGTCCAAAATGAACAAGTTATTGTCCTTTGTTTTTGTTTCGCTTGTCTCTTGCGTGACCACCCCGGTTTTGGCGCAAGACGCCCAGGGCGACGCCAAGGCTGGCGAGAAAAAAATTGCCATGTGCATTGGCTGCCACGGCATCGTTGGCTACCAGGCCAGCTTCCCCGAGGTTTACCGCGTGCCCATGATCTCCGGTCAAGGTGCCAAGTACATCGCCTCCTCACTCAATGCCTACAAAAAAGGTGAGCGCAAGCACCCCACCATGCGCGGTATCGCTGAATCGTTGACCGATCAGGACATTGCCGACATCTCCGCTTACTACGCCACACACGGTGCCCCACAGGCCGCGCCTGAGACCGTCAAGGAGGCCACGGGCCCGGTGGCCGACCTGCTGAAAAAAGGGGCTTGCAACTCTTGCCACGGCCCCAACTACAGCAAGCCCATCGACCCGTCCTACCCCAAGATTGGGGGCCAGCATGCCGACTACCTGTTTGTCGCCCTCAAGTCCTACAAGACCGAGGGCCAGGCGTCCTGGGGCCGCAACAACGGTGTCATGGGTGGCATCGCCAAGCAGTTCACCAATGCCGAACTCAAGCAGTTGGCCCAGTACATCGCCAGCCAGCCCGGCGAGATGAAGGTGGTGCCTCAGTCGCGTTTCCGCTGAAAAGCGTGACACGGGCTTAACCGAGCCGCCAAGAAAAAGCCAGACCTTGTGTCTGGCTTTTTAGTTGCTGACGCTCAGTCCCGCGTGGCCCGTCGCTGCACCTCGTCGATATAGGCCGCACCGTCGGGTGGCCGGCCGCTGCGCTGGCTTTCCCACACCATGCGTCCCAGGCACTCCATGGCTTCGTGGTGCGCCTGATGAATCGAATCACGCCGTGCGGCCAGCAATTCCACCGCCTGCCGAATGCCGCGTGGCTGATCGATGGAGCACTGTTCGCTGATGGACAAGTGCATCGACAGATGCAGGAAAGGGTTTTCCCTGCCTTCCTCCACCTCATACACCCGGGCCACGGCCGCGTCTGCATCGGACAAATCGCCGTGGTACTCGGGATGGCGCTCGATCCACTGGCTGGCCAGGGTTTCCAGGGCGTCTAGCGGTTCGCCCGCTTGGCGCTTGCGGTGCACGCCGCAGAAGAAGCGGCGCACATCTTCTTGGGAGGGTGTGAACATCAGCGAATTGTCCCGCATGGGGGCCGATGCCGGGGCGGACGCATGAATCTCCCACGCGTCAACCCTGCCATCCGCCGCGTTTCATAATAGCTGCCATGATCAACAAGATAGTCCCCTCCATTGAACAGGCCTTGGCGGGCACCCCCGACGGTGCGGTGGTGGCCATTGGCGGGTTCGGCACCGCCGGCATCCCGGCCGAGCTGATTGACGGTCTCATCGCCCAAGGGGCGCGTGACCTCACCCTGGTGAACAACAACGCGGGCAACGCCGAGCACGGCATTGCTGCCTTGCTGAAGACGGGTCGTGTGCGCAAAATCATTTGCAGCTTTCCGCGTCAAGCCGACTCGTATGTGTTCGACGAGCTGTACCGCAGCGGCAAGCTCGAGCTTGAGCTCGTGCCCCAAGGCAACCTGGCCGAGCGCTTGCGCGCAGCGGGCGCTGGTATTGGCGCCTTCTTCACGCCCACAGGCTATGGCACTGAGCTCGCGCTCAAGGCGGACGGCACACCCAAAGAGACCCGGGAAATCGATGGTCGTCACTACGTGCTCGAGTATCCGATCCGTCCCGATCTGTCGCTGATCCGTGCCGAGCGCGGCGACCGCTGGGGCAACCTCACCTATCGCAAGGCGGCGCGCAACTTTGGCCCGGTCATGGCCATGGCGGCCAAGCGCACCGTGGCCACCGTGCACGAGGTGGTGGAGTTGGGTCAACTCGACCCCGAAACCATCGTCACCCCCGGTATCTTTGTCCACCAGGTGGTGCTGATCGAACGCGTGGTCACCCAGGCCGGAGGTATCAAGGCATGAGCTACACCCGTCGTACCAAAGATCAACTGGCCGCGCGTGTGGCCCAGGACATTCCCGAAGGCGCCACTGTCAACCTGGGCATTGGCATGCCCACCACGGTGGGCAACCACATTCCCGCCTCGCGCGAAGTGCTGCTCCACAGCGAGAACGGCATCCTGGGCATGGGCCCGGCGCCAGCGGCTGGCCAGGAGGACTATGACCTCATCAATGCCGGCAAGCAACCCGTCACCTTGCTGGCGGGCGGCGCCTATTTCCACCACGCCGACAGCTTCGCCATGATGCGTGGCGGGCACCTCGACATTTGCGTGCTGGGGGCCTTTCAGGTCAGCGCCACCGGTGACCTGGCCAATTGGCACACCGGCGAGCCGGGGGCTGTGCCCGCAGTCGGCGGTGCCATGGACTTGGCCATCGGGGCCAAGCAGACCTGGGTGATGATGGATTTGCTGACCAAGCAGGGCCAGAGCAAGGTGGTGTCAGCGTGCACCTATCCCATCACCGGGCTGGCCTGCGTCAAGCGCATCTACAGCGACCTGGGCACGCTGGCGTGTACGCCACAGGGCCTCAAGATCATTGACCTGGTGCCCGGGCTCAGCCTGGAAGAGCTCAGCCGTATCATCGGATTGCCCATTGCGGCTTGATGCCCAAGCCTGCGCCGCTTGAAAGCGGCGCTTGAATGATTGATTTTTGACGAGGACTCGACATGACCCAAGCCTTCATCTGTGACGCCATTCGCACACCCTTTGGCCGCTACGGGGGTTCGCTCAGCAGTGTGCGCACCGATGACCTGGGCGCCATCCCGCTCAAGGCCCTGATGGCGCGCAACGCCAAGGTGGACTGGCAGGCGGTGACCGATGTGATTTTTGGCTGTGCCAACCAGGCCGGTGAAGACAACCGCAACGTGGCGCACATGGCGAGTCTGCTGGCCGGGTTGCCTATCGAGGTGCCGGGCGCCACCCTCAACCGGTTATGCGGCTCAGGTCTGGATGCCCTGGGCACGGCAGCCCGCGCCATTCGGGCCGGTGAAGCCGGCCTCATGATTGCCGGCGGTGTCGAGAGTATGAGCCGTGCGCCCTTTGTGATGCCCAAGGCCGAAAGTGCCTTCAGCCGCAGCAACGCGGTGTACGACACCACCATCGGCTGGCGCTTCATCAACAAGTTGATGAAAGAAAAGTATGGCGTCGACTCCATGCCCGAAACGGCCGAGAACGTCGCCACCGATTTCAAGATCGAGCGCGAAGCCCAGGACCGCATGGCGCTGGCCAGTCAGATGAAGGCCGTGGCTGCGCAAAAGGCGGGTGTCTTTGACAGCGAAATCACCCCGGTCACCATCCCCCAGAAAAAAGGCGATGCCCTCGTGGTGAGCAAGGACGAGCATCCACGCGAAACCAGCCTGGAAACCTTGGCCAAGCTCAAGGGCGTGGTACGCCCCGATGGCACGGTGACCGCTGGCAACGCCAGTGGCGTGAACGATGGTGCCTGTGCTTTGTTGCTGGCCAGCGAATCCGAAGCGGCCAAGCACGGCCTGACGCCGCGTGCACGTGTCGTGGGCATGGCCACCGCGGGCGTGCCGCCGCGCATCATGGGAATTGGCCCGGCACCGGCCACGCAGAAGGTCCTGGCCCTCACCGGCTTGAGTCTGGCGCAGATCGATGTCATCGAATTGAACGAAGCCTTTGCCGCGCAAGGGCTGGCCGTGCTGCGCCAATTGGGTCTGCAAGACGACGATCCGCGCGTCAACCCCAACGGGGGGGCGATTGCGTTGGGTCACCCGCTGGGCGCCAGTGGTGCCCGACTGGCCACCACCGCTGTCAACCAGCTGCACCGCAGCGGTGGCCGCTACGCCCTGTGCACCATGTGCATCGGGGTGGGCCAGGGCATTGCGGTCATTCTTGAGCGCGTGTAACACCGCTTCCATTTCAAGCCCCCATGACCCGACGTCAGCAGCGGGCAGGGAATATGCGTGTTGAATATCAATTGTCACGAGGAGAAACACATGGCAAACAAAGTAGGCTGGATTGGGTTGGGGCGCATGGGCGAGGCCATGGTCAAGCGCCTGACCAAGGCCGGACATGGCGTCGATATCTGGAACCGCACGCGCAGCAAGGCTGAGCCGCTGGTGGAGTATGGCGCCACGCTGGTTGACAGCAAACTGGATCTGGCCGCCTGCGAAACGGTGTTCACCATGGTGTCCACCACCGACGACTTGAAAGAAGTGTTGTTTGGTGCAGGAGGATTGGTCACGGGCAAGACCCTGCCGCGCCTGGTGGTCGACAGTTCGTCCATTTCACAAGAGGGGTCGACCGAGGTGCGAGAGCGTCTCGAGGCCCTGGGCGTTGCCTACCTGTGTGCGCCGGTGTCGGGCAACGCCAAGGTGGCCAAGGCCGGCAAGCTGCTGGTGGTGGCCTCGGGCCCCAAGCATTTGTACGACCTGGCTGAGCCGTACTTGCGTGCCATGTCCCGCAAGTGCATGTGGGTGGGCGAGGGCGAACTGGCGCGCGTGTGGAAGATTGCACACAACACCATGTTTGGCGTGGTCATCCAGAACCTGTGCGAAATCACTGTGCTGGCCGAGAAGGCGGGCATTCCTCGTCACGTGTTTCTCGAGAGCATCAACGACTCGGTGCTGGGCTCGATGTACACCCGTTACAAGACGCCGGTGTTGTCCAACCTCACGTTCGAGCAGGTCACCTTCACCCCCAAGCTGTTGCTCAAGGACCTGGACCTGGGGATGGCGGCGGCCAAGGCACAAGGGGTGTCGATGCCCGCTGCAGCAGCCACGCGCGAATCGGTCTCGCGCCTGATTGGACGCGGCTACGACGATGTGGACTTCTCGGTGCTGCTGGTCGAGGTGGCCAAGGACGCTGGCCTCGAACTCAAGCCCGAGGCGGTCAAGATCAGCGACGGCCTGGAGTCCTGAACATGGCTGCGCGCACCCTCATTCGTGGCGCGACCGTCATCACCCTGGACCGTCAAGGTGACTTGCCCGAGGCCGATATTCTGGTCTCAGGCGATGTGATCCAGGAGATCGCGCCGCGCATCCAGGCAGACGACGCCGAGGTGGTGTCGGCCGCCGGCTGCATCGTCATCCCGGGCCTGATCAATGCGCACCTGCACACCTGGCAAACTGCCTTGCGCGGGGTGGCGGCCAACTGGACGCTGCTGGAGTATTTCCAGAAGATGCATGCCGGCCTGGCGACGGTCTTCGCCCCTGAGGATTTGCACATTGCCACCCTGGTGGGGGCCCTCAACCAGCTGAACCATGGCACCACCACGCTGGTGGACTGGTGTCACAACAACCGAACCCCCGCCCACAACGATGCCGCCATCGACGGCTTGCTGCAATCGGGCATTCGAGCGGCGTTTTTTCATGGCACGCCCAAGCCGGACCCGAAGCCCGGCGAGACACCGTTCTGGGAGGTGCCGCATCCGCGTGCGGAAGTCGAACGCCTGCTCCGGGCGCATCAGGGTCGATCGCTGTTGAGCATTGGCGCGGCCGTGCTGGGCCCACATTACTCGACCCTGGATGTTGCGCTGCACGATTTCCGCATGGCTCGCGACCTGGGTGTCATCGCTTCGCTGCACCAGGGGGGTGGGCCGGCGCGCACGCCGGACGGCTGGGACAAGCTGCAGGCCGAAGGCTTGCTGGGACCCCACGTCAATATCGTGCACGGTCACGCGCTGAATGACGCGCAGCTCAACACCTTCTGTGATCTGGGCATGAGCTTCTCGGCTGCGGCCGAGAGTGAGATGTCGCAAGGCCATGGCCATCCCTTGACGGGGCGGTTGCGGGCCTTGGGTCACGCACCCTCCTTGGGCGTGGACCTGGAAAGCGTGATGAGTGGCGACATGATCAGCCAGGCGCGCATCGCCTTGGGTATTCAGCGCAGCCTCGATAACGTCGCCTACCGCGTCGAGCACAACACGGTGCCTTCCACCTCCACCATTCCCGCGCGTGAAGCCTTGCAGTGGGTCACGGTGGAGGGGGCTCGCATGCTGGGACAACTGGACCGCATTGGGTCCCTGGCTGCCGGCAAACAGGCCGATCTGGTGATGATTCGCGCCAGCGACCTGAACATGCAACCTGTACACGACCCGGTCAGCAGCGTGGTGTTCCAGACCAGTCTGGCCAATATCGACAGCGTGATGGTGGCAGGTCAGTGGAAGAAGCGGCACGGACAGTTACTGGGCGTCGAGCTCGCGCCTAAACTCGAGTTGCTGCGCGCATCGGGGCGCAAGATCACGCAGGCTTTGGGCTTGCAGTAAAGAATCCACAGGAGACTCCTCATGAAGACGACCTCTTTCTTGACCCTGCGAGGTGCGTGTCTGGTCGCCTTGTTGGCCGCCGCCCTGGTGGCCAACTGACCGGGCGCGATCATGCGTAGCCTCTTCATGGGTGTGGGCAAGATGGGCTTGCCCATGGCGCGTCATTTGCTAAAAGCGGGTCATGACGTGTCGGTCACTGATCTGGAGGCAGGGCGCCTTCAACTGGCCCGTGAAGCTCAACTGGTGGTGGCAGACGACGCATCAGCCGAGTTGACCCGGGTGGATCGCGTGTATTCCTCGCTGCCGCATGACCAGGCCCTGCTGGACGTGGCGGACCAGGTGGCCCGTCATGCGCGCCAGGGCACGATCTGGGTGGACACCAGCACGGTGTCCATGGCGGCTTCGGCGCAGGCAGCCCTTCGCTGTCAGGCCCAGGGCATTCGCTATTTGCGCGTCACCGTATCGGGCAACAACCACATGGCCGAGTCAGCGCAACTCACCGTGCTGGCGTCAGGCTCGCGTGCCGATTACGACGAACTCTTGCCCGCCTTGCGATGCTGGGGACCGAACCATTTTTATCTGGGCGAGGCCGAGCAGGCTCGTCTGATGAAGTTGGTCATCAATTTGATGATTGCGCAGACATCGGCCATGCTGGCCGAGGCCATGACGCTGGGGCGTCAAGGCGGACTCGATTGGCCAACCCTGTGGCAGGTGGTGGGGGCCAGCGCCGTGGCTTCGCCCATCATGAAGGCCAAATCACAGCAACTGGGTCGTCACCTGGGGGAGCGCGATTTTTCGCCCACTTTCACGGTGCACCAGATGCTCAAGGACATTGGCCTCATCTTGCAGGCTGGGGCGGACTTGCACGTGCCGCTTGCGCAAACCAGCCAGACCCAGCAGTGGATGCAATCGGCCATCGCACAAGGCGATGGGGAACTCGATTACGCGGCGATCATCAAGGTGGTGGAGCGCGCAGCCGGTCTCTCGGGTGAGGCCTGAGCCAGCTTATTGGTCGGCAAACGCCCGCTCGATCACGAAATCACCTGGGCGCGTGGTGTTGCCTTCCTGAAAGCCTCGCTGCTCCAGCAGGCTTTTGAGGTCCTTCAACATCTGCGGACTGCCGCAAATCATCACACGGTCCTGGGTGGGGACGGGGGTGGGTAGGCCCAGGTCGGCAAACAACTGACCACTCTCCATCAGGTCCGTGATGCGCCCCATGTGTCGGTAGGGCTCACGCGTGACGGTGGGGTAGTAGAGGAACTGGGTCGACACCATCTCGCCCAGCAACTCGTGTTGCGGCAACTCTTGCGTGAGGTAGTCGTGGTAGGCCAGCTCGTTGACCTGACGCACACCATGCACCAAGATGACCTTGTCGAAACGCTCATAGGTTTCAGGGTCGCGCAGCACACTCAGAAAAGGCGCCATGCCCGTGCCGGTAGAAAGCATGTAGAGGTTTTTGCCAGGCAGCAAGTAATCGATCAGGAGCGTGCCGGTGGGCTTGCGTCCCACGATGATGCTGTCGCCCACCTGGATGTGCTGCAGTCGGGAGGTCAGCGGGCCATCGGGCACCTTGATGCTCAGAAACTCAAGGTGCTCCTCGTAGTTGGGGCTGACGATGCTGTAGGCGCGCAGCAGGGGCTTGTTGTTGACCGTGAGGCCAATCATGGTGAAGTGGCCGCTGGAAAAACGCAGGCCCATGTCGCGGGTGGTGGTGAAGCTGAAGAGCCGGTCGGTCCAGTGGTGAACGGACAGGACGGTTTCTTGGTGCAGAGCGCTCATGGTGTTTAATGGCTGAATATGAGACTGTACAACAGGACATCCAACCTGCAGTCATAAGCGATGGGGCGAACCGGCATAAGACCCAGCCGGGTGCGGCCATCGGTGGGCGAGGCAGTAGCCCTCCTCTTGTGTCGGCTGTCAGGTCTCTGCCCAGCCGTTAAACTGAGCGCCCTTTTCTAGCCCGGAGAGCCGTCATGTCCTCAACCCCCGTCCAGCAGCTGCGCCGTCTTTTGTGTGGCGTCATATTCGGGCTGTCTGTCCTGGTGTGTGGGCCCGCGGCGTGGGCCCAGGGGGTGATCAAGATTGGTGAGATCAACAGCTACAAGGCCCAACCAGCCTTTCTGGAGCCCTACAAGAAGGGCATGGAACTCGCCCTGGAAGAAATCAATGCGGCCGGTGGCGTGAACGGGCGCAAGTTGCAGTTGATCATTCGCGATGACAACGCCACCCCCGGAGACGCGGTGCGCGCGGCCGAGGAGTTGATCGCGCGAGAGCAGGTCGACGTGCTGAGCGGCACCTTCCTCTCGCATGTGGGCCTCGCGGTGGCCGATCTGGCGCGCCAGCGCAAGATGTTCTTCCTGGCAGGTGAACCCCTGACCGACAAGATCGTCTGGCAAAACGGCAACCGTTACACCTTCCGCTTGCGCGCCTCCACCTACATGCAGGTGAGCATGCTGGTG
>JACCDY010019915.1_pt1 | contig 14195 bp, 15 predicted proteins | sample 7446391 | NCBI WGS metagenome assembly JACCDY01 (sample SAMN15323451, study PRJNA562643) | freshwater metagenome | isolation source: river surface water | place: USA:Blue River Watershed | collected 2017-08-18 | reverse complement strand
CGCCACGAATCGCAGATTTGAAAGTGAACAGGAAAGTCAATGAAATCAACGATCTACCAACACCACCTCCGCGCCAGTGCTAGCTTTTCGTACCGTCACTTATTGCACTGAAAACGAGGAGACCCCCAAATAGGGCACTCTGGCCAAATCGCCAGCCGCCACAAAACGTGGCACATGTGGACCTTTGAGTTCGGACAAGATCTGCAGCTCGATTTCAAAGCTGACAATGTTTTCAGCCCCATCCGATGCCGTCATGCGCGGGATTTTCATGGCCATCGGGAACTCGGCGGCGCGCCGGGTGCCGTCTTCTGAAGGGGCATAATCCACTTGGTAAATGTGGGCCATACCGCCCGCATGCAAACAGGCCTCTATTTCAAAACCATCAATCAAGTGACCGGGGTTTAAGAGCTTCAACGTCCACGCTCCAATCTCTGCGCAAAATACTCTGGCAAGTTCGCCTGCCGAATCGCTGCCGCCGCTTCAGCATGGTTGTAAGGCACCCGATGAAATGTCATCTTCTGCCGCGTGCGGTCCACCACGGCATACATGGCGCGAGGATCGCCATCGCGGGGCTGCCCACATGAACCCACGCAACCCACCATCGGTCGGTGCAAGGGAATGGGGACAGGGGTGCCGGGTGTCGGTTCAAAACGCATCAACTGGCGCCCCGTGCCGCGGTAATACAGCGTTTGGTGGTGCACATGCCCGACCAACACATGCGGGCCTTGTTGCTGTGCCAGTGCCTGATCCAAGCAACGTCCTGCGGCGCCCTCACCATTGACATAACGCCACGTGGCCGGTTGGTCGGCACTGGCATGCACCAGCAGCAGCCCTTCATGCGACCATGTTAGCGGCAACTTCGCCAGAAATGCGCGATGCGAAGCATTCAGCTGGTCGTGTGTCCACTGTGCACTTTGCGAGCCCACAGAGGCGTCTGCGCCCTGGCTGGACGGCGGCGAGAGCGCCATTTCATCGTGGTTACCCAACAGCACCCAAGCGCCCTGGGCCGCACAATTCATGACCTCGTCCAGCACCGCCACGGGGTCGGCGCCATAGCCCACCAAGTCGCCCAAGAAAGCCAATTGGTCCACCCCTTGCTGACGCGCATGGGCAAGGCAAGCTTGTAGCGCTTGCCGGTTGGCATGGATGTCAGAAATCAGGGCCAGTTTCATGGGTTCTCCACTGCCATGATGGCAGTTCAATGCGCTGCGGGTCTTGACGAACATCAAATGGGGAGACGGCACTCACCCCTTGCGCCTGACCCCCACAGGCAGTTGGCCCACCTCGGTCCATTCGCCCGACTGAAACCACGGGTCGCCCAATAAATAGGCCCGCAACATGGGCAACGCGTCGTTGCCCCAGAACACCTGGTCGTCGACCACAAAACTGGGCACGCCAAACACATTCAGCGCCAGCGCCTCGTCGGTGTGCTGCTTTAGCTTTTGCTTGACTTGGGGGTCGGCCACATCCAGCGTGGGCGCCAGTTGTGTGGTCAATGCCGCCAAGCGGTCGGCGTCGGCCGCCTCTTGCCCGGTACACCAGACATGCCGAAAAAGGGTGTCGCAGACATAGCGGTTGGGCTCTCCCGCCGGGTCCATCGCCGTGGCCAAGCGCAGCAAAGCCAATGAGTTGAAGGGGTGGCTGGCGGGCAATTGCAAAGCGGTGCCTTGCGCGCGCGCCTGCCATTGCACTTGGCGGTAAGTCCAGTCGCGTTTGGCGGGAATTTCGGCCGGCCCGAGTTGCCCAATCTGCTGCAGCATGGCGCCAAACACCACCGGCTTGTGCACCACCTGGTAACTGAGTCCCTGCAAGGCTTTGGGCAAGGCATCAAAGGCCAGCCAGGCGTAGGGCGAGATGAAGTCCAGATAGAAATAAATGGTTTTCATGGCGGGGGCGCAGTGTTGCGGCGTCACGACTCAAGCGCACGGCGCTGTTTTAAACGCTCTGGGATTTGGGCCCACACTTGCCATTTTTCGCTGTCGGTCGCGCGGCTCCATGCACCGATTTCTGGCAAGGTGCGCAAACAGCCGTCGCACCAGCCGGCGCTGGGGTGCATCAAGCACAAAGAAACGCACGGCGAGGGCACCGAGTGGGGCTCGGGTGGTTGGGGCGCGGCCAAGACCTGCGTGGCACGCTCGCTCAGTTTTTTCCAGTAATGCTCACTCACAATATCCCCTCTTGATGGGTTTGCACCACCTCGGCGACAGGCGCTGCGGTGAGTCGTTTCAGGTCTTCGGGATGCAAGCGAAACACACCATGCGGGTGCCCCGCGGCCGCCCATATGTCTTCAAAACGCCAAAGGTCTTTGTCAAGCAAGGTGACGGGCGGATGCAGATGCGCCACAGGCGAGACGCCGCCGATGCTGAAACCCGTTTGGGCTTTCACAAAATCGGCATCGGCACGGCCGATTTTTCCAACCAAAGCAGAGACCTTTTTTTCATCCACCCGGCGGTCCCCCGAGGTCACGACCAAAACCGCCACGCCGTCTTCTTTGCGCTTGAAGATCACGCTTTTGGCAATTTGACCGAGCTGCACGCCCAAACCATCGGCGGCCTCTTGCGCGGTGCGGGCTGCACCATCGAGCATGACCGGCAAATGCGGATGGCCCGCCGCTTGCAGCGTTTGCGACACGCGCTGCACCCCTTCAGGCAAAGCATGGAGTTCTGAGCCGCACATGCTTTAGCCCGCCCTTTTGTTGAGCAGGGCCGTGGCCACACGCGACTGGGTTTTGCGCCCCAAAAAGTCGCTGATGAAGACGCCCGCATCGACCAAGGCCTCCAGGTCAATGCCGGTGTCGATGCCCATGCCTTGCAACAGATAGACCACGTCTTCGGTAGCGACATTGCCGGTGGCGCCTTTGGCGTAAGGGCAGCCGCCCAAGCCCGCCACCGACGACTGGAAGTTGGACACGCCCATGTGCAAAGCCGCCAAGGTGTTGGACAAGGCCTGGCCATAGGTGTCATGAAAATGGCCGCTGATCTGGCTCACCTCAAAGTGCTGCAAGGTGGCCTCGATGGCCCTTTGCACTTTGAGCGGTGTGCCCACACCGATGGTGTCGGCCACGTCAACGCGCTGAACGCCAATGCGCTTCATCAGCCCCGCCAAATAGGCCACACGCTCGGGCGCAACCTCGCCCTCGTAGGGACAGCCCACAGTGCAGCTCATGGCGCCCCGCACGGCAATGCCAGCCGCCAAAGCCGCTTGCACCACAGGGGCAAAGCGCTCGATGCTTTCGGCGATGGAGCAGTTGATGTTTTTCAGGCTGAAGGCTTCACTGGCGGCGCCAAACACCACGATCTCATCGGGCCGGCTGGAGCGCGCGGCTTCAAAGCCCTGCAGGTTGGGGGTGAGCACCGAATAACGCACCCCACTTTGCCGCACCACACCCGCCATGACTTCGGCGTTGTCCGCCATTTGCGGCACCCATTTAGGCGAGACAAAACTGGTGACCTCAATTTCTTTCAAGCCCGCGGCTTGCAAGCGGTGCACCAACTCGATTTTGACGGCGGCCGGTACCGCTTGCTTTTCGTTTTGTAAGCCATCGCGGGGGCCCACATCGATGAGTTGAACGCGAGAAGGAATCGGCATGTTGGTGTCTTTCTGGTCAATAGCCGCGGCGGTGATCCACGATGCCATTGATCGGATCTCCACGCTGTAAAGCCTGAATTTTGCCCACGATTTGGGCCAGGCTTTCATCACGCAAAGTCCGTGCTGAGGTGTGCGGGGTGAGCGTGATTTTCGGATGTTTCCAAAAAGCATGCTCAGCGGGCAAAGGCTCGGTGCGAAACACGTCGAGCATGGCGCCCGCCAAGTGGCCTTGGTCGATCAAATCGAGCAGGTCTTGCTCGACTAAATGCTTGCCACGCGCCACATTGATCACATAGCCCCCAGGCTGCAACTGCGACAGGGTGTGGCTGTTCAGCATGTTTTCGGTCTCCGGCGTGAGCGGCATCAAATTGACCAGCACCCGCGTGGCCGCCAAGAAGTCGACCAAGCCCTCGGGGCCACTGAAACAACGCACGCCCGGCAGGTCTTTGGGGCTGCGGCTGAAGCCGTTCACCGGAAAATCAAACACCTGCAAGGCCTGCGCCACCCGCTGCCCCAGCACCCCCAAACCCATGACCCCCACGGGGAAGTCGGCTCGTAGGCGCGGCTTGCGAAAAGACCAACGGCCGGCTTTAGTGTCGGCCTCGTAGGCATCGAGTTCTCGAAAATGCCGAATCACGGCATGGCACACATATTCGGCCATTTGCACCGACATGCCGGCATCGTCCAAACGCACCACCAGAAGCTGAGAGGGCAACTGCAATTGCAGCAAGGCGTCCACGCCCGCGCCAATGTTGAACAAGGTTTGCAGGCCTGCTTGTTCGTCAATGAACTGTTGCGGCGGGGCCCACACAATGGCGTGGTCCGCTTGGGGCGCACCGGGGCGCCACGCCGACACGTCGGCGTGTGGCAACGCTTGCTGCAGGCCTTGTACCCAAGGCTCAGGCGCGAGGCCTGTCAAACAAATGGTGATTTTCATGGTGCAGTGCGCACCTTACACCGCCAGCTTGAGCAATTCAGCCCCATCGGCGACTTGGTCACCAGGCGCGTAGAGCAACTCAGCCACCGTGCCGTCTTTGGGCGCACTGATGGTGTGCTCCATTTTCATGGCTTCCATCACGGCCAAGGCTTGGCCGGCCTTGACCTTGTCCCCGGCTTTGACGGCAAAGGAGACCACTTTGCCCGGCATGGGTGCTGTCAGCCGGCCGCCTTCTTGTGCGGCTTCGCCGGCATGGGCCAAGGGGTCGAGCACGGTGATGCGGGTGGCCCCTTGGGGCGTGAACAGGTGCGCCGTTTCACCTTGCCAATCAAGTTGCGAGAAGGTGCGCGGCGCATCGCCCCACTGCACCCACAGGCCCGCGCCCTCGGCAGAAAAACGCAACGGACCGGACACCGAGGCATCGCCTTGAAGGTGCTCGTTATGCTTGCCTCCCGCGCCACCTTCACCGAGATTGCCGCCCTTGCTGTGAAGACCCGCTGGGCCTGCGCCTTCCAGCGACAAGCTCAAGCCACCATCGTGGCCATACGTCAAACGGGCCGAGCGGGGCTGATCTTGCCAGACAAACTCAAAGCGGCGCTGTGCCACACCATGCGACTGCCAGCCATCGCGGCGGCTGAAGGGGTCTTGCCCTTGCAATGCTTGTTCGGCCTGCAATGTGTGGGCCACGACTGCGGCCACCGCCGCCGGCAAACCCACCTTCTCTTGCTGAAACAAAACGGCGGCTTCTCGCTGAATCAGCGCCGTGTCGAGTTGCGCATGGGCAAAAGCCGACGAGCGCACCACATGGCGCAGAAACTGCACGTTGGTGTTCAACCCCACGATGTGGGTTTGGGACAACGCGTGGTCCAAGTGGGCCAGCGCTTGCTCGCGCGTCTCGCCGTGCACGATGAGCTTGGCCACCATCGAGTCGTAAAACGGGCTGATGGTGTCGCCTTCGCGCACGCCATCGTCAATGCGAACGGTGCCGCACTCGAAGCTCGTGGCCTGCGGCTTGCGGTAGACCTGCAAGGTTCCGGTGGCCGGCAAAAATTGCTTGTCGGGGTTTTCAGCGCAAATGCGCGCTTCAATCGCATGGCCTTGAATTTTCAGCTGGTCTTGGCGCAGCGGCAATGGCTCGCCACTGGCCACGCGCAGCTGCCACTCCACCAAATCGAGCCCCGTGATGGCTTCGGTCACCGGGTGCTCCACTTGCAAACGGGTGTTCATCTCCATGAAGAAAAACTTCATTGACTCGGGTTGGTCATAGGCCGTTTGTTCCACGATGAACTCGACCGTGCCCGCGCCCACATAGTTCACCGCCTTGGCCGCGGCCACCGCCGCCGCCCCCATTTGGGCGCGCAGGGTTTCGGTCATGCCGGGGGCTGGCGCTTCTTCCAGCACTTTTTGGTGACGCCGCTGCACCGAACAATCGCGCTCGAACAAATAAACGCAGTTGCCGTGTGTGTCGCCAAACACCTGGATCTCGATGTGGCGTGGGCGTTGCACATATTTTTCAATCAACACCGCATCACTGCCAAAACTGTTGATCGCCTCGCGCTGGCAACTGGCCAACGCAGCGGCAAAGTCTTCTGACTTTTCAACCACGCGCATGCCTTTGCCGCCGCCCCCGGCGCTGGCCTTAATGAGTACCGGGTAGCCAATGCGGTCGGCCTCGCGTTGCAGCAGAGCAGGGTCTTGGTCTACGCCGTGGTAGCCGGGCACCAAAGGCACTCCAGCCGAGGCCATCAAACGCTTGGATTCGGCCTTGAGGCCCATCGCCAAAATGGCCGAGGCGGGTGGGCCAATGAACACCAAGCCTGCGGCAGTGCAGGCCTTGGCAAAGTCTTCGTTCTCGCTCAAAAAACCATAGCCCGGATGCACCGCTTGCGCCCCGGTGTCTTGGGCGGCTTGCAAAATGCGCTCCCAGCGCAAATAGCTGTCTTTGGGGGCCGAGCCGCCCACGTGCACGGCCTCGTCACAGGCTTGCACGTGTTTGGCGCCCGCGTCAGCGTCAGAGTAGACCGCCACGGTTTTGATGCCCATGCGACGGGCCGTAGCAGCCACACGGCAAGCGATTTCGCCACGGTTGGCAATCAGAATTTTGGTGAACATGTTTTTTCCTCAGACCAACCAATTGGGTTTGCGTTTTTGCAAAAAGGACTGCACGCCCTCTTTGCCCTCGCTGCTGGCGCGAATATCGGCGATGCCCTCGACCGTTTGGCGAATCAAGGTGGCGTTGATCTCGCGCTCGGCCACGTCGTGCAACAACTTTTTGCAAGCCTTGACGGCGTTGGGGCTTGCGCTGACCAACGCGCGCACCCACTCGGCCACTTGGGCATCCAACGCCTCGGGGCTGACCACCTCGTGTACCAAGCCAATGCGGTGCGCCTCGTGCGCATCAAACCGCTCGGCGGTTAAAAAGTAACGGTGGGCCGCGCGTGCGCCCATGGCCCGAACGACATAAGGGCTGATGGTGGCCGGAATCAAGCCCAACTTGACTTCGCTCAGGCAAAAATGCGCCGTGTCCACGCTGACCACCATGTCGCAGGCCGCGATCAGGCCCACGCCACCAGCGACCACATCGCCCTGTACCCGCGCGATGGTGGGCTTGGGGCAGCTGTAAATGGCGCTCAACATGGCCGCCAACTCACCCGCATCGGCCAGGTTTTCTGCGTGGGTGTAATCGGCCATGCGGCGCATCCAGTTCAGGTCGGCACCGGCACAAAAGGCAGGGCCCTCGGCGGCCAACACCACGCAGCGCACTTCGCTGTTGTGCGCCACTGCCAAAAAAGCATTTTTCAACTCGGCAATCACCTCGTCATTGAAGGCGTTGCGCACGTCGGGGCGCGACAGCGTGATGGTTTGCACACCCGCTTGGACAGACATCGTCAGAGCACTCATGCGGTCACCTCACATGCGGAACAAGCCAAACCGGGTCTCGGCGACGGGTGTGTTGAGCGAGGCCGACAGCCCCAACGCCAACACGCGGCGGGTGTCTGCGGGGTCAATCACCCCGTCGTCCCACAGGCGCGCCGTGGCGTAATACGGGTGGCCCTGGTCTTCGTATTGCTGCTTGATCGGGGCTTTGAAGGCCTCTTCTTCTTCCACGCTCCACTGGCCGCCCTTGCCCTCAATGCCATCGCGCTTGACGGTGGCCAGCACGCTTGCGGCTTGCTCGCCACCCATGACGCTGATGCGGGCGTTGGGCCACATCCACAAGAAACGGGGGCCGAAGGCGCGACCGCACATGCCGTAGTTGCCAGCGCCAAAACTGCCGCCAATGATGATGGTGAACTTGGGCACCGCCGCTGTGGCAACGGCCGTGACCATCTTGGCGCCGTTGCGCGCGATGCCTTCGTTTTCGTATTTGCGCCCGACCATAAAGCCGGTGATGTTTTGCAAAAACACCAACGGAATTTTGCGTTGGCAGCACAACTCAATGAAGTGCGCCCCTTTGAGTGCCGACTCGCTGAACAAGATGCCGTTGTTGGCAATGATGCCGACCGGCATGCCCTCGATGCGGGCAAAACCGCACACCAGCGTGGTGCCAAAGCGCGATTTGAATTCGTCAAAGTCTGAGCCATCGACAATGCGGGCAATGATTTCGCGCACATCAAAAGGCTTGCGCGTGTCGGTAGGAATCACACCATACAACTCGTGCGCGTCGTATTGCGGCGGCACGGGGGGGTGCGTGGCGATATTGGGCGCCTTTTGTGCGTTCAGGTTTTTCACCGCGCTGCGGGCCAAGGCCAGTGCGTGCACATCGTTTTGCGCCAAGTGGTCGGCCACACCCGACAGCCGGGTGTGCACATCGCCACCGCCCAAGTCTTCGGCGCTCACCACTTCACCAGTGGCCGCTTTCACCAAAGGCGGTCCACCCAAGAAGATGGTGCCTTGGTTTTTGACGATGATGGTTTCATCGCTCATGGCCGGCACATACGCACCACCCGCAGTGCAACTGCCCATCACCACCGCAATTTGCGCAATGCCCAAGGCGCTCATGTTGGCTTGGTTGTAAAAAATGCGGCCGAAGTGGTCGCGGTCTGGAAAGACCTCGTCTTGGTTGGGCAAGTTGGCCCCACCCGAGTCCACCAAGTAAATGCAGGGCAAATGGTTTTGCTGCGCGATCTCTTGCGCCCGAAGGTGCTTTTTCACCGTCATGGGGTAATAGGTGCCGCCCTTCACCGTGGCGTCGTTGCAGACGATCATGCAGTCCACACCACTCACACGGCCCACGCCCACGATCACCCCTGCGCTGGGGGCGTCGTTGTTGTACATGTTGAGTGCCGCCAGCGGGGCGACTTCTAAAAATGGGGTGCCCGGATCGAGCAACATTTGCACCCGGTCGCGTGGCAACAGCTTGCCCCGCGCAGTGTGTTTGGCGCGAGGGGCTTCGCCTCCGCCCAAAGCAATGCGCTCGAGGTGCGCACGCAGGTCATCGACCAAGCCACGCATGGCAGCGGCATTGGCCGCAAACTCGGCAGAGCGTGGGTTGAGTTGGGTTGTCAAAACAGTCATGGTGGGGTCCCGTGCATTGGCATACAGCCGCCAGCATAAGCCGCCATTGCCCCAAGCACTCCGCCACGAGGGTTGCAAATCCTGCCAAAATATCCCCCTGTATGCTGCCCACTCCAACCCCCTCTCGCGCCGAGACGCCCATCGCCTTTATTAAGGCCATGGTGAAGGCTTATGAGCGACGCGGCCTGAGCCCCGAAGCTGCCTTGCATAAGGCACAAATTGCGCCAAATTTACTTAATAAAGCCGGCGCACGCGTCACCGCTTTGCAAATGGAGTGGATGAGCGAGGCCGCCATGCGCGAGTTGGATGACGAGGCGCTGGGGTGGTTTCGCCGCCGCTTGCCTTGGGGCAGTTATGGCATGTTGGTGCGCGCATCGCTCACCGCGCCCACTTTGGGGGTCGCCCTAGCCCGTTGGTGCCGCCACCACAATTTGTTGACCGACGACATTCGACTCGAGTTGACCACCGCCGACGGGCTGGCCCATGTGGCGCTGCATGAGCAAACCGACCTGAACGAGTTGCGCGAATTTTGCAGCGTGTCGGTGCTGCGCAATGCCTTGGGGGTGGCTTGCTGGCTGACCGACTCACGCATCCCTTTGGCCGGCACGCAGCTGCACTTCGCGCCACCGGCGCACGCGGACAGCTACCCGGTGCTGTTTGATGGGCCGATTGAATTTGAAGCCCCTTTCAGCCGCCTGAGTTTTGACGCGGGCTATCTTCAGTTGCCGCTGCGCCGCGACGAGGCCGCCTTGCAACGCATGCTGCAACGGGCCCTGTTGCTCACGGTACGGCCTTACCGGCGCGACCGTTTGCTGGTGGAAAAGGTGCGCCAAGCCCTGGCTGAACACCCCGAGCACTGCCGCAACGCCGATGATTTGGCCGCGTGGCTGAACCTGTCCTCGCGCACCCTGCACCGCCAGCTGAGCGAAGAAGGCGCCAGCCTGCAACAACTCAAAGACAGCGTGCGCCAGCAACGTGCGCGCAGCCTGCTGTTGCGCACCCCCAAGCCCCTCAAGCAGATCGCGGCCGAGGTGGGTTTTCAAAGTGAAAAGAGTTTCATCCGGGCATTCAAAAGCTGGACGGGCCAATCCCCCGAAGCTTTTCGCGCCCAGCCCCAAACTTAGGGCCTGGCGTTTCAGTCCAAACGCAACTGGCTCATGTGGGTGAAGACCTGCGCTGCGCCAGCTTGCAGCAAGGGCGCGTGGGGCGCCGGTGGGGCCGCAAAAGCCCAGACCGTTGCACCTGCCGCGATGCCCGCCGCAATGCCCACGGTGGTGTCTTCGACCACCAAACAGCGCGCCGGATCGGCCTGCAAATGCGCCGCGGCGGCCAAGTAAACATCGGGGTAGGGTTTGCTGCGGGGCATTTCGTGGCCACTGAAAATGCGGCCCTCAAAAAAAGCGTCAAGCCCCACTTTTTTCAGCATCATCTCGACCTTGAAACGGTCGGCGCCAGAAGCCACAGCAATGCGGCCTTGGCAGTGATCGTGCAAATGCGCCACCGCCTCATGCACGCCTTCAATGGCGGTGATGCGCGCATCCAACTGTTGGTTGCGGCGCTCAAAAAATTGCTCCAACCACGCGTCGGTGAGTGGCTGCCCGGTGTGTGCCTCGATGGTCTCACGCTGACTTTTGACGGTGTGCCCGACAAACCGCTGCATGCATTCTGCGAGGGTCATGCGCCAGCCTTGTTCTTCGAACATGTCGCGCAACACACCGCAGGTGATGGACTCGCTGTCGACCAACACGCCGTCGCAGTCAAACAAGATGGCCTCAAATTTCATGCCCGCATCATAAGGGCAGAGCCGCCGTCAAAGAACGTCGCCGTCCAGGTAAAACCAGTGCCCGTCTTCGCGCACAAAGCGGCTGCGTTCGTGTTGACGAACCGCCTTGCCGCCGACGCGGAATCGGGCCACAAAGGTCACTTCAGCGGTGTTCTCTCCGGTCGATCGGTGTTGCTTGATTTCAAGCCCCAACCATTTGGCCCCCGGCTCCAAGGTGAGCGAAGCCGGCCGCTGGCTGGCGTGCCAAGTAGCGAGCAAATAGTCCACATGGCCCAGCACAAATGCGCTGTAGCGTGAACGCATCAGGCTTTCGGCATCGGGCGCATTGCGCTGAGCATGGAACGGGCCACAACACGAAGCCAAAGCCAGCGGCAGTGCGCGGGCATCGGTGCGGCCGCAAGGACAGACCGAGGTCATGCCGGTTTTTTGCGCGAGGCGCTTTCGGCTTTGTGTTGTTCGAAGGTCACCATGGGAGCCTCAGCTTGCTTCCATGCGGCGAAGCCCCCATCGATGTGCGCGACACGGGTCATGCCCATGTTTTGCAGCGTTTGCGTGGCCAAGGCACTGCGCCATCCGGCACCACAAAACAAAATGAACTCTTTGCTTTCATCGGCAAAGACGGGCTTGAAATAAGGCGACGCCGGATCGACCCAAAACTCGAGCATGCCGCGCGGCGCCAACAAAGCGCCGGGCACCGTGCCCTCGCGCTCGAGCTCTCGCACATCACGAATGTCCACGATCTGCACCTGAGGGTCCGACAAACGGGCGCTGACCTCTGCCACGCTGTAGGTGGTGACCTGCGCCATGGCCTCGTCTACAAGCGCTTGGAAACCTTTGGTGATGGGCATGGCTGTCCTCGTCTCAGAGTGAACGCTGAATGATGATTTTTTGCACGTCGCTGGTGCCTTCGTAAATTTGGCACACACGCACATCGCGGTAAATACGCTCCACCGGGAAATCGTTCACATAGCCATAACCCCCGAGCGTTTGAATGGCCGCTGAACACACTTTTTCGGCTGCCTCGCTGGCAAACAATTTGGCCATGGCGGCTTCTTTCAAGCACGGCAAACCCGCATCGCGCAAACTGGCGGCATGCCAGGTGAGTTGCCGCGCCGCCTCGAGTTGTGTGGCGCAGTCTGCCAAGCGGAACCCCACCGCCTGGTGGTTGAAGATGCTGGTGCCAAAACTTTCGCGTTGTTTGGCGTAGTCGATGGCCACCTCCAAGGCACTGCGTGCCATGCCAATGCTTTGCGCAGCAATGCCAATGCGTCCCCCCTCAAGCGCGGACAGGGCAATTTTGTAACCCTCGCCTTCTTGGCCAATGAGGTATTCGGCAGGAATTCGGCAACCGTCGAAATTGATTTGAGCGGTGTCGCTGCTGTGCTGACCGAGTTTGTCTTCGAGTCGGGCCACCACATAACCCGGGGTGTGGGTGGGCACCAAAAAAGCGCTCAGGCCTTTCTTGCCGGCGGCTTTGTCGGTGACGGCGATCACGATGGCCACATCGCCGTGTTTGCCACTGGTGATGAACTGCTTGACACCCTGGATCACATAAGCGTCGCCGTCTTTCACCGCTGTGGTGCGCAAAGCCGATGCGTCTGAGCCCACATGGGGTTCGGTCAGGCAAAACGCGCCCAACAATTTTCCTTGTGCCAACGGGGTGAGCCATTGGTCTTTTTGTGCCGCGTTGCCGTACATCATCAAGATGGCGTTGACCGGGCAATTGGTGACGCTGATGGTGGTGCTCACGCCGCCATCGCCCGCCGCAATTTCTTCCAACACCAGTGCCAGCGTGAGGTAGTCCAAACCGGCGCCGCCTTGCTCTTCAGGCACGCAGATGCCATAGGCCCCCAACTCGGCCAAGCCTTTGTGCACCTCTTTGGGAAAGTGGTGTTGCTTGTCCCACTCTGCGGCGTGGGGCCAGAGTTCGCGCTGCGCAAAGTCACGCACCGCATCGCGGATCATTTCTTGGTCGGGGGTGAGCAGCATGGCGTTCTTTCAATCAAACCAATTCGAGCGCCACAGCCGTGGCTTCGCCACCGCCAATGCACAACGTGGCCAAGCCTTTTTTCAGGCCGCGGGCTTTCAAGGCGTGGATCAAGGTGACCATGATGCGCGCGCCCGATGCACCGATGGGATGCCCCAATGCACAGGCGCCGCCATGCACGTTGACTTTGTCGTGCGGCACATTCAACTCTTTCATGAGGGCCATGGGCACCACGGCAAAGGCTTCGTTGATTTCCCACAAATCCACATCGTTCACGGCCCAACCGGCTTTGGCCAATGCTTTTTGTGTGGCCCCCACCGGCGCCGTGGCAAACCACTCGGGCTCTTGTGCATGGGTGGCGTGGCTCACGATGCGGGCCAAGGGCTGGCAACCCCATTGTGTCGCCGTGCTTTGGCGCATGAGCACCATGGCTGCAGCGCCATCGTTGATGGATGAACTGCTGGCAGCGGTGATGGTGCCGTCTTTTTTGAAGGCCGGCTTGAGGCTGGTGATTTTGTCCAACTTGATTTTTCCGGGACCCTCGTCCACGGCAATCACGCGCTCACCGCTGCGGTCCTTCACGGTGACCGGGGTGATCTCGGCGGCAAATGCGCCCGATTCAGTGGCGGCCTTGGCACGCTGCACGCTGGTGGTGGCAAAGTGGTCTTGCTCGGCGCGGGTGAAGTTGTATTTGGCCGCGCAGTCTTCGCCAAACGTGCCCATGCTGCGACCCGGCTCATACGCGTCCTCCAGACCGTCGAGCATCATGTGGTCAAAAATGCGGTCATGACCCATGCGGTAACCTCCGCGGCCTTTGAGCATGAGGTAGGGTGCATTGGTCATGCTTTCCATGCCGCCGGCCACCACCACATCGTGTGATCCCGCCACCAACATGTCGTGCGCGAACATGGCCGCCCGCATGCCCGAGCCACACATTTTGGACAAGGTGACCGCGCCCGCACTTTTGGGCAGACCCCCTTTGAATGCGGCCTGCCGAGCAGGCGCCTGGCCTTGACCCGCCATCAGGCAGTTACCAAACAAGACCTCGGTCACCATCTCTGGTTTGAATTGAGAGTTCACACACGCCCGCTCCACTGCCGCACGAATCGCGGCGCCACCCAGATCGTGTGCCGCCAAACTGGCAAAGTCGCTTTGGAATGCGCCCATGGGGGTGCGGGCTGCGCTGACGATGACGATGGGATCTGACATGGTTTTTCTCCAGTGAACTCAATGAATCAAGAACATTTGTGCAGCGCAAAGGGTGACACGGGTCTTGCCAATGGCAGTGGCCTCACACGCCGCCGCGGGGGTAGCGCTTGAAGGCGCTGCGGAACACATTGACGACTTCGTCGGAATGGCTCATGGTGACGCCCAGGTCTTTG
>JACCDY010535533.1_pt1 | contig 14198 bp, 13 predicted proteins | sample 7446391 | NCBI WGS metagenome assembly JACCDY01 (sample SAMN15323451, study PRJNA562643) | freshwater metagenome | isolation source: river surface water | place: USA:Blue River Watershed | collected 2017-08-18 | reverse complement strand
GACATGTGCCTGCGCGACGGCATGCACGCCAAGCGCGAACAGATTTCGGTCGAGCAGATGGTGAAGGTCGCGACCGCGCTCGACGCCGCCGGCGTGCCGCTGATCCAGGTCAGCCACGGCGCGGGTCTGGGCGGCAATTCGCTGCAGCACGGCTTCGCGCTGGCCAGCAACGAGGAATACATCGGTGCCGTCGCGTCGAAGATGAAGCAGGCCAAGGTATCGGTGCTGCTGATCCCGGGACTGGGCACGATGCGCGAGCTGCAGTCGGCGTACAACGCGGGCGCGCGCAGCGTGCACGTCGCCACCCATTGCACCGAGGCCGACACGTCGCCGCAGCACATCGCGTTCGCGCGCAAGCTGGGCATGGACACCACCGGCTTCCTGATGATGGCGCACCTGAACGATCCGCAAGGCCTCGCGCAGCAAGCCAGGCTGATGGAGTCGTATGGCGCACAAACGGTGTACATCACCGATTCGGCCGGCCACATGCTGCCCGCCGATGTCGGCGCCCGCGTACGCGCGCTGCGCGAGGTGCTCAAGCCCGAAACCGAGATCGGCTTCCATGGCCACCACAACCTCGGCATGGGCATCGCCAATTCGGTGGCCGCCGTCGCCGCGGGCGCGAGCCGCATCGATGCGTCGGTGGCCGGCATGGGCGCCGGTGCGGGCAACACGCCGATGGAAGCATTCCTCGCCGTCTGCGACCGCATGGGCATGGTCACCAACGTCGACCTGTTCAAGCTGATGGACGTGGCCGAAGAATTGATCGTGCCGATGATGGACCACATCGTCAGGGTCGACCGCGAATCGCTGACATTGGGCTTCGCCGGTGTCTACTCGACCTTCGTGCTGCCAGCCAAGCGGGCTGCGGCACGTTTCGGTGTGTCGGCTCGCGATATCCTGCTCGAACTCGGTCGTCGCAAGATGATCGGCGGCCAGGAAGACATGATCGAAGACACCGCGATGACGATGGCCAAGGAACGCGGCCTGCTCGATGACGTGAAAGCGGCCTGATTGCGTTCAGTCCTCACGACCGCCGCACCACCGCCGCACCACTGCCAATGAAGCACACGGAAAAACGATGACAAGCAGCGACAAGCCAGCAGACAAGCAGGCCAGCCCGCACGGCGAACTGGCCATCGTGGTCGGCGCCAGTGGCGCCATGGGACAAGTGATCGCAGGACAGCTGGCCAGAGCCGGCTATCGGGTGCTGGCGGTCGCGCGCGACCACGGCGCACTCGAACGTCTCGCCGCCAGCCACGCAGGCGTGCGCCCGGTCGCCGCCGACATTGCCGATGACGCCGCCATCGACACCTTGCGTGCCGCGATCGACGGACCGGTGCGTGCGGTGATCCATGGCCCCGGCGTGCCCACGGCCGGCGGCGTGCTGACGGCGCCGACCTCGGCACTGACGGAAGCCGTCAACATCAAGGTGGGCGGCATGGTGCGCGCCGTGCGTGCGGCCGACCAGCATTTGCAGGAAGGATCGCGGCTGATCGCCATCGGCGGCCATTACGGCTTCGAGCCCAGCGCCTATGCAGCGACTGCCGGTGTCGCCAATGCGGCGCTGGCCAATCTGGTGCGCCAATTGTCATGGGCCTATGGTCCGCGCAAGATCACGGCCCACCTGATTGCACCCGGCCCGGCCGATACGGAACGACTGCGCCGCGTTGCGACCGAGCGCGCCGCACGCGACGGGGTGGCATTGGATGACGTGCTGGAGACCATGCGTGGCGAGTCCGCCATCGGCGCATTCACCACCACCGAGCAAATCGCGTGGGCGGTGCAGACGCTGCTGTCGCCGCATGCCGATGCACTGGCCGGATCGACGCTGTTCATGGATGCGGGACGCCGGCGCGGCATCCCCTGAGGCCGCTCAACCACCCATAGCGCAACGAGGAAAGCGATGCCGATACTCGAGTACCACCTGGCGGAAGGCCAGTACAGCGACGCGCAAATCGATGAACTCTTGCTCGCCTCCAGCGAGCTGTATGCATCGGTGCTGCAAAGCCCGGTGGAAAGGGTGCGCGTCTTTGCGAACATGCATCCGAAACGCCGCGTCGCCGTCGGCGGCAAGCTGATGAGCGACGGCGCCGGGGCGGCGCCCTATTTCCATTGCCTGGTGCTGCAAGGGCGCTCGGAGGAATCCTGCCATGCGCTGCTGGCCGGCTTCACGGACTTGCTGGTGCGGATACTGGGTGCGGACAAGGCCTCGGTGCGCGGAGGCTGCTGGCCGATTGCGCCGTCGATGTGGTCCATCGGCGGCGTACCGGCCAGCCAGGCGCGGGCCGCCGAGATCCGCGCACGCGCAAACTGACAGCGCGCTACCCTCAGTCGCGAACCTAGCCCTGCCCGGATTCCTGCCCGGATCCCTGCCCGGATCCCTGCCCGAATTCTTGCCAGCCCACCAGCGACGGCGGATGCATCTCGCGATAGTGCCTGACGACGTCGAGGAAAGATTGCAGCAGCGGTGACTGGTCGCTGGCGCGGTACAGGCAGCACAGGTCGACGATGGCGTCCGGCGCATCCGCCAGCGGGCGGCAAGCCGTGCCTTCAAAGTGCAGCGTCTTGGTGATCGATTCGGGAATCAAGGTCAGGCCGAAGCCCTTGGCGACCAGTGCGACACCGGTCATCGGGTCACCCACTTCCTGCGCGACATGCGCATCGAATCCGCGGATCTTGCAGAGCGAGATCACGCGGTCGACGAAATTCGGGCGGTCGACATTCGGGAACAGCACCAGCGGCTGGCCTTCCAGCGAGCGGAACGGCACTTCGCTCAAGACAGCCAGCGGATGATCGGTCGGCATCACGACGAACAGGCGCTCCGTCGTCACCAGTTCGCGGCCGATGCCTGGCTCCGGCGGTGTCATGCGATTGAAGCCCACGGTGATCCGGCGCTGCAGCAAGGCTTCGATCTGTTCGCGCTTGCTCAGCGTATGCAACACCACGTTCACGCCGGGGAAGCGTTGCCGGAATTCCTGCAGCAGCTTCGGGATGATGTCGTAGATCGCCGAGCCATAGATGCCGATGTCGATACGGCCCAGCTTGCCTTCGCTGGTGCGCTGCACGCGGTCGACGGCGGATTCGACCAGCATGCGGATGTGGCTGGCTTCTTCCCTGAACAAGGCGCCGGCCTGCGTCAGCTCCACGCCCTTGGCGGTGCGCACAAACAGTTCCACGCCCAGTTCTTCTTCGAGCGCATGGATCTGCCGCGTCAGTGGTGGCTGAGAGATATGCAGCCGTGCCGCCGCTCGGCCGATATGCAATTCCTCGGCCACGGCGAGGAAGTATTTCAGGTGTCTCAGGTCCATGATGTGTCCCGTCGGCGGCCGTCAGCATGCCGGGGCCGGTCCGTGCTTCCGGGTATTCATTGTTTTTTTGTCCGCGCAGTGTAACAAGTTTGGTGCGCGCCACTCGCAAGCTGCTCCCCCCGCATCGACGCGTACCGACAGAGCATGGGGAAAGTCACGCATCGGTATTGGACTGGTCCTTTCGCCCCTGCCCACACTTTTGTCCATGCCGATCATCACGCGATGAAAGATCGGCGACCAAGAGCCTCCAACAAAACGAGCATCGCGCAGCGATGCGGCCGCTGGCAAGGCGGGGGCGTCGCAGACCCGCGCCTGACTCAAGGCATGGGACGAGCGCGTGCGCTTCACGGTGGCCAGCGGCCATGCGATCGAACTGTATGCAAAGAAGAAGCATGTCGGCAACGGCACTGGCAATGTGAACCCCGCACCATGGGGACCGGATTCCGAGCGCGGCATCGCGCCGGTGCGTCTCGACCATGGCCTGCTTTACGGCCCGAATATTGTGCAAGTCAAGAAGCTGAGATGTCCCGGCTTCAGTGCCGATCGTCGACGAAGACATCGGAGATGGACTCCGCATCCCACAGCGCATCGGCCCAGCCTGCCAACTCTACGCTCGACGCTTGCTGCAGTCGCTCGTGCACCCATGGTGGCAGCTCTCCGAAGCGATGTGCCAATTGATGCACGAGCATGACGACTTGGCCTTGCTGAATTCCTTTTTCAAACCCCTTCTCGATACCGATACGTTCGACAGAACTGATGTAGGGCATTTTCGCGTTCTCCTCCAAAGCTTCCAGACCCTGCCACAGGCGTCGTTCCAAATCCTTGGGCAGGCGCATCATCCAGTCAAGTACATTGAACAAATCGAGCACTTGCTGCTGGCCCCAACCCCGCTGATACAAGCCTCGTACCAACTCCCATTTTGCCGAATAGCGGGCATCCATGTCTCCACGCGTCTCACGCGTGGCCAGATGTGCCAGCGTGACTACAGCAAACGGATTGCGACTATCATGCAGCGCAGCTTCGCGACCCGCCCAATCCATGAGCTTGGCTACCGGAAAGTGGATACCTGTTCTGCAACCCAGCACTTGGCAGGCAAAAGATTCAGGACGCCAGTTGATTCGATCGTCGGCCAACACAGCCAAGCTGGCAATCGGCATTCGGTAGCGATCATAAAGGCGATAGTTATAGATGAACATGCGCTCCGCGAATTCATCCTGTGCATCGCTCTGGACTTCAATGTGGATGTAGAGCCAGTTTTCCGAACCACCGATCCGCGTCAGCTTGACCAACTTGTCGACACAGCGACGGCCAACTTCAGCATCATGTACGGCTGCGCGCAATTCCTGATCAAGAAATTCGACAGGCCTTTCCCAGTCGACTTCCGCATGCGCACGAGGAAAGAAAAAATGCAGGAAGTCAGCAAAATTACGCTCGATCGCTTCCTTCCATGGACTGTCATAGTCATCTGCCACCACGCACTCCGCATCCGGGCCGGCCAACTCGCCGGACAGGTGCATCATCGCTGCTCCGAATAGCAAATGTGCATCCTTCATACGCAGCAAGCGACTGAGCAGGTCACATCGGTATTCAATGCGCTGATTGTGTTGCATCAAAGTCCGGCGCCATTGACTCAGGCGCGATGCAAGCGACCATGGCCTTCGCTCTGGTGACGCAGAGGGCAACCGACAAAAAAGGCGGCCCGCTTCATGGCGGGCCGTTTTCTCAAACGCGGATTGACCGGCAATACAAGCCGGCACACAAATCGTTCAGTGATTGACCAGCTTAGCCGGCAGCCTCAGCACCAGAACGACAGCCACCAGCAGGATGCCGGCAAACAGGATCAGCGCATCTTGCGAATTGCCGGTGATGTCGGTGATCAGGCCCACCACCGAGGTGCTGACCATGCCGCCAACATTGCCCAGCGAATTGATCAGCGCCAGACCGGCGGCAGCGGCCGCACCGCTCAGGAAGGTGGGCGGCACGCTCCAGAATGCGGCTTGCGTGGTTGATGCGGCGGCCGCAGCGACGGTGAGGATGAGCATCGTGACCACAAGGCTATCGAAATGCATCCAGCTCAGCGCCAGTCCCACGGCGGTGATGAAGCAGGGCACGGCGGTATGCCAGCGGCGCTCGCGCAGACGATCGGCGCGGGCGTTGTTCCAGATCGAGGTCACGATCGCGGCGAAGTATGGAATCGCGGTCAGCCAGCCGATCTGCACCGGGTCCGTGATGCCATGCTGCTTGATCAGCGTCGGCAGCCAGAAGATCAGCACGTACACCGAGCTGACGATGCAGAAATAGGCTGCGCTCAGCTGCCACACCAGCTTGCTCTTGAAGGCGCTCGCAAAACCCGAGTGTTCCTGATTACGCTCGGCTTCTTGGGCGATGTCGGCCTCGACCATCGCGGCTTCGTTCGCATCGAGCCAGCGCGCATCGGACGGACGGTCGGCCAGCATCTTCAGCACCGCAAAGCCCAACAGTACCGAAGGAATGGTCTCGATCAGGAACAGCCACTGCCAGCCCTTCATGCCGGCGGTACCTGCGAAGGACACCAGGATTGCGCCCGACAACGGACCACCAATCACGCTCGACAGCGGCACGGCCGCCAGCAGCAAGGCCAGTACGCGGCCACGGCGCGCGGACGGAAACCAGCAGGACAGGAAGTACATCACGCCCGGAATGAAACCGGCCTCGGCGACGCCGAGCAGGAAGCGCAGGAGGTAGAACTGGGTCGGCGTGGTCACGAAGGCCATCGCCGCGCCGATGATGCCCCAGGTGATCATGATGCGTGCGATCCATACCCGTGCGCCTATCTTGTGCAGCAACGCGTTGCTCGGCACTTCGAACAGGAAGTAGCCGAGGAAGAAAATACCCGCGCCCATGCCGTACACGGTATTGCTGAAACCAAGGTCATCGAGCATCGTCAGCTTCGCGAAGCCGACGTTTACACGGTCGAGGTAGGCGGCGACCAGGCACAGGCACAGCAGCGGCATGAAGCGCCACATGGCCTTGCGGTAGATCGCGTCGCGCGTGGGATCGGCGGCAACGGTGCCGACAGTCAGTTCAGGGGTCATGCTGGTATCCGGTCAGGGGTCAAGGGACACATCGGCAGTGCGAGTCGCGGGATGCGCATTGCGAGCGGCAGCCAGATGCGAAGCAGTACAAGTTGATGCCCCTGCACCACTTTCGCATCCGGGAGTTACCTGGCTTGAGAGGGGCCTCAGTACGCGTATTTCGCGATCGCTTCCTCGTTCCATTCGATGCCATTGCCCGGACGATCGGGCACGATCGCATGGCCATCGACGACTTCGAAGGGTTGCGCAATGATGGGGTTGCCCCAGTCGCGGTACTACAGCCAGTCGGCCGATTCGGATGCACGCAGCAAATGCGCGGACACTTCCGGATACAAGTGGCTCGACAAGGGATGGCCGGCCGCACCGGCGATGGCGGCGGCGCGCATCCAGCCGGTGACGCCACCGATGCGCATCAGGTCCGGCATGTACAGATCGGCGGCTTTTGCCTGCACCGCGTCATAGAAGGAGCGCGGGCCGTAGATGTTTTCACCGATAGATACCGGCGTCTTCAGCTCGGCCGCCAGTTGCGCGCTTTGCGCATAGTTGTCGAACACCACCGGCTCTTCGAACCAGTACAAGCCCGCATCATCGAGTGCATGCAGGCGCCAGATCGCTTCCTGCAAGGTCTGGCCCTGATTGAAATCGCACATCAGCTGGATGTCATTGCCGATCGCACCGCGCACCAGTTCCAGTGCTTTCAGGTCATCGGCGATTTTTTCACGGCCGAGACGGATCTTGATTGCACTGAAGTTGCCTTCGGCGACCAGTTCTTCGGCTTCTTTCGCAAGCTTGTCGAGCGGCAGCAGCCACAGGCCATTGGTGTTGTAGGTGCGGATCTTGCCGACCGTGCCGCCCAGCAGCTCGGCCAGCGGCAGGCCGGCGGCCTTCGCGAGCGCATCCCAGATCGCCATGTCGAGACCGGCGGCCGCGATCATGCTGACGCCCTGGCGGCCCAGCAAATGCAGCGAACCGATCACGTCGCGGAACATGTCCAGCGGCGCCAGCTGGCGGCCCTTGAACTTCTCGGCCATGTCCTCGATCGCGGGGCCGATGTAACGAATCGCGTTCTTCAGGTAGGGCTCAAGATAGGCACGGCCGACGATGCCTTCTTTCGTGTGGACGTCGATCAGGATGAACGGCCATTCCGGATAGGTGCCGACCTTGGCCACGATAGGACGACGCATCGGGATCGACACCGTGCGGATGGTGACGCTGTCGAAGGTAAGTTTTTCGATCGCTTTCATTGGTACAAACCTTTGCTTTTCGAGAGCGCAAAGGGTACAGGATCGGCGGGCTGTGCTGCTTCGGATACGGAAAAGTTGGGGTTTACGCCACCGCGGGGTGTCGCTTGACGACAGCCGACCACAGTTCCGCAGATCTCGGGCATGCCGGGCTTGACGCGCCCCCAATAAGTATCTACATTGTAGATACATTTAAACAAGGAAGCCGGCCATGGAATCCGTGATCAAGAAATGGGGAAACAGCCCTGCGCTGCGGCTGACGGCAGCGACCATGAAAGAAGCCGGGCTGAGTGTGGACCAGAAGGTCTCGGTCAATGTGCAGCGAGGCAGGATCGTGATCGAGCCCCTGACGGTCTACTCTTTGGAGGAACTGGTCGCCGGCATCAATGAAGACAACCAGCATGCGGACGTTGACTTCGGCAAACGCGTCGGCAAGGAAATCTGGTAATGCCCGGCCCTTATGTGCCGGATGTGGGCGACATTGTTTGGCTGGAGTTCGATCCGCAATCCGGACATGAGCAGGCAGGTCATCGCCCGGCGCTGGTACTCAGTCCCGCGATCTACAACCGCAAAACCAGCCTGATGGTCTGCTGCCCGCTGACCTCGCAGGTCAAGCATCATCCGTTCGAAGTCGAGACTCGGGTCGGCGGCGTACACAGCGCGATCCTGACCAATCATGTGAAGTCACTGGACTGGAAAGCACGCAAGGCGAAATTCAAGGAGAAAGTCAGCGCCGATGCGCTGGATGAAACCCGTGCGAAGCTGAGGGCCTTGCTACTGCTGAGTTGAGCGCCAACGATGCAACTGTGGCTGGCAGCAGGCTCAGCGCACCGGCAAGCTGAACTGCAGCATCGCGCCGTTCAGGCCGAGAAAGTTCAGCTGTACCTGGTATTTGTTCTCGAATTCCCAGCCAATGGCTGGCACGATCGCAGGCGAAAAGCCGTTGTAATTGAACGGCACCTTGTTTTCGTAAGGTTCGCGGTAGCCATACATCAGGCCAGCGGTCCATTTCACGTACAGCTGCGGCTGGTCCAGCACGCTGCGGTACACCTGGCCCCACGGGTACAGGTAGACCGACGGCTGGCCGAAGGAATTGCTGAAAAAGGCCGCGCCGGCCAGCGAATGATCCGCGCGTTCGCGCTCCACACCGACCAGCCACACATGCTTGTGCTCGTCGCTGGGATGGAAATGCTGCGCATACGGCGACAGCATCAACACATACTGGTCGCCTTCCTTCTTGCTCAGGTTGAAACCATCGCCCCAGTCATACGCGCAGGCCGACGAGGCCGTGACGAAACCTGCCACCAGCAGGGCGGCGTGCAGCATTGAACGGGGGGCGAACAAGCTTGACATGGGGACTCAGTGCAATAGAGTGCGAAAACAGAAACAAATAGCGGGCATTCGAACGCGCCGAACAGTAACATTTATTCAAGGTAACTTCAACTAAAATGCCGGCAACTGCGCCTTAATGTGAATCAACATGGCGAAAACCCCCGCTGTTACGTGCTGCTGGCATCACGTTCATCAGGTTCAGCGAGTCCATTACATTCAGCACGTTCAGCACGCCAGGCCAAATCGAGTCGCTGGCGCTCTGCGCACCCAACCGTTAAACAATGACTGCTTCCTCTGCTGCTTCCCCATCCACCGGCATGGCACCCCGCCAGCTGTTCTTCACCGTGCTGGCGCTGACCACCGTCATCAAGCTCTGGCTGGCTGCGGCGATTCCGTTCATCGGCGATGAAGCCTATTTCTATCAATGGGGGGTGCATGTCGACTGGGGTGGCTTCTATGACCATCCGCCGATGGCGGGCTGGTGGCTGTGGGCCTTGCAGCAGGTGTCGTCGCATCCGCTGGTGCTGCGGCTGCCGGCGATTGCGCTTTGGATAGCGATCACTTTCGGGATGATGGATCTGCTGCAGCGACTGCAGGCGCACGCCGGTCAGCCGGCGTCCGAGCGGCACTGGCTGCTGGGCAGCCTGTTCCTGCTGCTGCCGTTCACCTGGGGCCTGAACCTGATCACGACGGATACGCCGCTGATCTTGTTCCTGTTCTTCTCGGGCTATGCGTTCCTGCGCGCGGAACTGGCCGACGATTATCGCTGGTATGCGGCAGCCGGCGCGCTGCTCGGTCTGGCGCTGCTGTCGAAGTACTTCGCCGGTCTGCTCGCGATTGCGTATGCGGTGTACCTGCTGACACGGCGCGGCGGCATACCGCGTTTACTGGTGGTGGCCCTGTGCGCGCTGCCCTTCATGCTGCTGAACCTCGCATGGAATTCCACGCATTGCTGGAACAATATCCTGTTCAACCTGATGAACCGTAACCAGGGTTCGCATTTCTCGCTGACTACGACGGCGATCTATCTGGTGATGATGGTGTACCTGGCCACGCCATGGACCGGCTGGCAGCTGCTGAAGGCGCGCGGCTGGCATGCGCAGTGGCGACTGGTTGCGCTGTTTGCGGTGCCGTTCGCGCTGTTCCTGCTGCTGTCGTTCTGGAAGAACATCGGGCTGCACTGGGTGCTGGCCTTCCTGCCCTTCGTGTACCTGCTCGCTGGCTTGCTGCTGCGCGACGAGCAACTGGCGGGCAGCCGGCGCTGGGTGCTGTGGCTGGGCCTGCCACATCTGCTGGCACTGGCAGTGATTGCGCACTGGCCGACCGAGAATTTCGGTGAAGGTCGCATGCGGGCCGAGATGGTGATCCACCGCGAGGCGCCGGCGCTGTTGGCCGAACTGAAAAAAGACCTGCCGGCCGATGGCGTGCTGATGACGAATTCCTACAGCTCAGCGTCGCTGCTCGCGTATCACGCGCAGCATTATCTGCCGGTGTATGGCATGGGCAGCTGCCATGCGCGCTTCGACGACAACCTCACGAATTTCCGTGATCTGAACGGCAAGGCGATACGCGTGTTCAGCACGCGCCCGATCGATGCCAGCATCATGACGCCCTACTTTGACCAGGTCGATATTCGTGAACTGCGGTTCCAGGGCGCGACCTATTACGTGGCCGATGGCCGGGGCTTCCGCTTCGAGCCGTATTTCGACAATGTGATCAAGGCGATCGCCGCGCGCTATTATCGCGTGCCGTCATGGCTGCCGCTGCGGGGCTGCCAGTTCCTTGAGCAGTACGACCTGATGCCGCGATGAGGCGCTATTTGAATGAATACTTCTTGTGCCCGAGATAGCTGGTGAACACCGGCACCACGATGCCCACCGCATGCGCGAGCTCGGGCACATGGCGCGTAAGGCCAGCCAGCGGCAGCAGGTAGTAAAGTGCCATGCTGATGGCCCAGGTCTGCAAGACGGCCACCACATTCACCAGCGCGAAGATCGCCGCACTCTTCTGCACCGACTGGCTGCCATCTCGAAACACGAACGCGCGCGCGAGCAGGAAGGCCGTGACCATGCCGGTCAGGTAGGCCAGCACCACCGAACTCGAAAAATCCAGCCAGCGGTTGTACAGGATGCGCGACCCGAAATTCACGCAGGCCGCCAGTCCGCCCGTAAGCAGGAACACAACGAACTGCCGCGACAAGAAGTGCCGGATCACGGCCGCGCCCCATTGATGGCCGTACCGGCCGCCTGCTTCGCCATGTTGCGACCGAAACCTATGCTCTCCGAAATGCCACGGTCTTCCGGATAGTAGTACGAGGTATCGGCAACCCACAGCCCCTGCACCGGCAACGCCACCGGCGGCAGCCGGTCCAGATAGCCGGGCTCGCAAATCGGCTGCGCATGACGGTAGCGGCTGGCGCGCACATCAATGAAGTCCGCGTCGCTGAGTGACGGGTTAATGGTCTTCAGGTAGCGCTTCACCTTCGCGATGAAGGCGTCGTCGGATTCGGCAAACTTCGGGTGCTCGCCCGGCATGTAGAACGGCACATACACGATCGCATGCTCGAGCGGCCGCAGGTTCGAATACTCGACCAGTCCCGGAATATCCATGTCCGGATCATTCACGTTGAGCCAGAAGTTGGGGGACAAAGGCTGCTTCAGCTTCGCGATCACGCACACGACAGCGATGTTGTGTATCGATGTGAACTTCTGCATCACCTCGGTCGGCAGGTCCGGCATCACGCGCGGCACATAGGGCAGCGGTATCGTGCTGATGACCTTGTCAAAAGCTTCGATGCCGTCGGCAGTCTGCACGCCCGTCACGCGACCCGCGTCGATCAGTACGCGCTGCACCGGTGTCTTCAGCCGGAAGCTGCCGCCATGCTTTTCGATGTCGGCCTGCATCGCATTCAGCAGCGTCGATGATCCGCCATCTAGGTAACCGAGCTTTTCGCGGAACAGGTCATAGCGCGAGCGGCCGATACGGCGGATGCGGCTCCAGATCCACGCGGCCGACAGATTGTCCGAGTAATCGTAGAACTTGTAGTCGAACAGCCGGCGCCACAGCACTTCCCAGGCTTCGGCACCGACCCAGCGCCGGATCCAGCCGGTGGCCTCGACATGGTCGAGCGGTGTCCAGTCATTGCGCTTCGTGCGCAAAAAAGCATGCAGGCCATAGCGAAACTTCGCCACCAGGCTCAGCCCCTTGAAACCGAGCAGCGCAAACGGATTGCCCCAGGGCTGCATCCGCTTCTGGTACCAGTAGCCCATCTTGGTCTCGACCCAGTGCATCTTGCCGGCGATACCCAGTTCATCCAGCATCTGCAGGAACGCGGCGTCGGAGGTGCAATGGAAATGGTAGTAGCGCTCGATCTGCAAGCCATTGAAATCGAAGCAGGCGGTCATACCGCCGACACGATCATCCGCTTCGAACACCACCGGCCGGTGGCCATCGCGCGCCAGTTGATAAGCTACGGCCAGCCCCATCGGACCGGCACCAAGCACCGCGATGCGCTGCCCCGGGTTGTTCATGTTCGCTGCTTGCATGCTTGTCTGGTCTGGCTACGTGATTCGCGTTGTTGATTCAGCTTGCGTCAGAATTCCAGCACCACGCGGCTGTACTGCGGATCGCAGAAGGTTTCCGTGATCGCTTCCGCAAACGGCGTGCAACGCACGCCGAAGATGCCGGGCCAGTCGATCACTTCGAATTCATCTTTCGCGACCAGCGCGGCGAGCTGTTGCGTGGTGAATGGCGGGTTATGGTCGAACAGGCCCCAGAGCCACAGCAGCGCGTAAAACAGGCTGTACGGAATCTTCACGATCAGCGCCTTCGCACCGGTCGCGCGTCGGATCTCGCGGATGATGTCGATGTAATCGACTTTTTCATGGCCCGAGATATTGAAGACACCTTTCGGGATGCGCTGCTCGATGCAGTTGATGATGATATTGCAGAAATCTCCTACATACAGCGGCTGCCGCATGTAGCGGCCGTCGCCCGGCACCGGGAACACCGGCACTTTCTGCATGAAGCGTGACAGCCAGCCCAGATGCTTGCGGTCGAACCAGCCGAACATCAATGTCGGGCGCAGCACCGGGCACGGGATGCCGCTGTCGAGCACCAGCTGTTCCTGTACCTTCTTCGAGTTCGTATAAAAATCATCGGCGACCGATTCGACCACCGACGAGCTGATATGCACCAGGTAGTCGACCTTGCCCTCGCGGATCGCATGCAGGATGTTCAGCGTGGAGGTGACATTGTTGCGCTCGAAGTCTTCGTACACCGGGCCGCCGATCTGCGCCTGCAGCATCACCACCGCGCCGGCATCGCTGAAATGCCGCGACCAGTCGCCGGGCTCGGCGAGGTCCGCAAACTCGATCACGATGTCCGGATGCATGCGCCGCAACACCTCGAGGTTCGCGCGATGCTTGTCCAGCACGATCAGGTTGCGATAGCCGCGTTCCTTCAGCCGCGCAACCAGGTTCTGGCCGACCAGGCCGGCGCCGCCGGGTAGGATGATCTTCTGCTCTTTCATCGGCCTGTCGCTCACATTGACCTCAGATGTCCAGCTTATTGAAGATGAAGCGCGGCAGGTGACGGATGATCATCATGATCAGCCGCCATTTGGCCGGCGTATAGATCACCGGCTTGCCGGCCGCGATGCCATCGACAATGTTCTGCGCCACCTGCTCGACCGGCGCCAGGCTGCCGGGGGGCATGTGCGCTGTCATCGGCGTCATCGTCGGGCCCGGCTTGATCAGCACCGGCTGCAATGCGGTACCGGCAAAGCGATGCTGCATGCCTTGCACATAGCGATCGACCATGCCCTTTGCCGCACCGTACACATAGTTCTTCTTGCGCCCGCGATCACCCGATACCGAGCCGATCACTGCGATGGTTCCACCGGCAGCAGCCATCTGCATCGCAAAGGCTTCCGCGAACAGCACCGGTGATACGCCATTGAGCTGTAGCGAATCGTGCGCCGCGTCGAGGTCGGCCTCGCACTCCGGCTGCGGCCGCAAGCGACCATGCGCGATCAGCACGATATCGATCTTCGCTGCCGCTTGCAGCTGTGCGGCCAGTGCCGTAATCGCGGCCGGGTCATGAAAGTCGGCGTCGCGCACCTCGGTGTTGCTGCCGGGGCTGCGCACCCGCAGGTCGTCGGCAACGCGTTGCACGCGCGCGCGATCGCGACCCACCAGCACGAAATCGGTCGGCTGTTGCGCCCACAGACGCGCGCAGCG
>JACCDY010032605.1_pt1 | contig 14204 bp, 3 predicted proteins | sample 7446391 | NCBI WGS metagenome assembly JACCDY01 (sample SAMN15323451, study PRJNA562643) | freshwater metagenome | isolation source: river surface water | place: USA:Blue River Watershed | collected 2017-08-18 | reverse complement strand
CTCTTTGCAAAACCTGGGCAACTGATGAAGGCAGATGCCAAGGAATTAGCGACAAAACTTATGCTTGACTAGTAAGTATGCCCATGCCCAGTTAGAGTGATACGGACAGGAGACATATATGTCAAGAGTTTGGCTCCATACATAGCAATAAAGGTTGTGGCATAGGGGAACTCGTATGCAAACGATAAATTGCCATCTTCTAGGCGAATAAAATCACGATCACGATCCATATAGCTCATTCCGTTAAAATGAATCAAACATGGTGATGTGCTTAGAGGCATATACCGAACATAGCCCTGTTGAATCTCAAGATCAGTCCAAGGAATACGTGACATATTCAAGACAAAGGATGTCTTGGTGTCCAACGAAACCTTGCTCTGTGACTTTAAGAAAAACCTATGGCAGTGTTCTTGATCGTCTTTTCCTTCAAAGGATTCATGTGTAAGTAGTGCACGAATCGCATGCGCATATCCAATATAACAGCCAGAATTGAGGTATTTGAATATTGTAGGGGATTCTGGGTACGAAGGGAGCCGTTCTCCTACACCGTGTGGAAAGAGATCTACCTCTGCGCCAAAAAGGATATCACACTTGGCTTCTTTAAATACCTCATCTAATTGTTCCGCCGACGCATTAATAAGAACATCATACGCATCCACAAAACAGACAATATCATTCGGCTGATGTGTCTGAAGCGCTTGATCCATAGCTTTTAGCTTATCTTGAAACCCTGTCCATGCATCTGTTGTACACAGATTCTTAACCTCTAGTCCATGATGATGTGCCGTTTGCTGAAGAAACTTCATTTTTTCAGCAGACGTTCCATAGGTATACACCGTTGGCATTCTAGAATGGGTTCTTCTGGCGGTTTAGACCTATTGGGGAACCGGACGAGGAGGATTGTCAACCGATGGTGGCTGACCATTCGCGTATTGCCACAGTGTATTGCCACATGAGCCCTTGCGCTGCTCATACTTGTTCTGCTTTGTACAGTTGTTGAAGAAACGAGGCGCACCCTTCAAGTTACAAATCATGGCCTCCTCAGAGCACTTGTACTGGCCCATGCGCTCCAATACAGTCGGATCCTGAAGTTCACGAACCATCTTTGACTTGGGTGGCATCTGTGGCGGCAATAGCACATACTGTTGCGCGGCATCCGAATTCGCAGGAAGCACATACTGACCAGGGAAACAGGTATTCGGACCTGGCAGCAAATCCTCATTCAGCGGACGGTCCAAACGGCGCAAGAGAGACTCTTCATCAATTGCTTGGGTGTACCGATTCGGCGGATAAAATTCTCCAGCGCCAGTCACCACCATGTTTCCAGGTACATTGGGAGCAGGCTCCGCAGGACCACTGTTGCGATACTGGAGACAAATCTTTGCCCAAGGACGAGGATCCATCGGGAGTGCCGTAGAAGGTCCTTCAGGAACTGTATAACGATAGATCATGGTTGCGTCCCAATGCTTCGGCGCACAATAGTGGCTGAGTTTGGGGTCCAACGTCTGATCATTTCCAATCGGAAATGGTGAGGCATACAAGGGTCCGATGGACATCTTACTCTATCTGGCTAGATTTATTTCTTCGCTGGTAACTTGGCTTGCATTGACGCCGCTGTCGCCTTCGTCTTGGACTCTGTAATCGTCAACGAAGCCGCCCACTCGCAATCCACATTGTCAATCTGAATTCCTGCTACATTCACCCACTGAAAATACATCTGATCCAACCGTGGAATCGGTGGATTGAATTGTAACTGATTATTCACAAAGCTACGACTGTAGGTATTGAAATCATTCAACAACAATTTTCCGAAATAGGTATTCACTTGACCAGTGGAATCGCGTGTTACATTGAAATTTTCATAATCTGTAGAGTCTAACTTATTCATAGGATACTCTGGATTCAATCTCAAGTAAATATAGTCTTCTAAGATTTTATAGAAGGACTCTGCGCGGTGATATGTACTATATCCTGTATCGCGTTTCGCAAATCCTAGATTGTATCCAAGACCCCAATCCTCCAAGAGGGGCAAGTACTGTGGTAGCAAGGAGGATTTCCATAAGATGCTGAAAGGGAGAGGATCCGAGTAGCTCTGGCGCTGCTGGAACGTCGGTGGGAAAATGTATTGGAGGTTTGTAGAAATGTAGATATTCACATTGCTATTGATATATGTGTTGATTCCCTGTAAGAATACTGCAATTCTGGAATAATCACCATAGACCGTACTCATGTTGCTCGCAAATTGCTGGAAGTTCTGCGAATCATAGTTGCATCCATCAAAATCTGGGACCAAATCCTGACCGAAATAGCTGGTGGACTGGTAGAAGTTTGCGTTAAATGTATTCAATGTGTTCGCATAGGTCGTATTGAAGAGTTGAGGAGAACTTGTGTAGAGGTTAACTTCATCAATGAGATTCTGAGATGTAATATAGCCAAAATTGTACTGGTTTGTCAAGGAAAATCGGATCATGGTCTCAGATGCCTCAGACGGTGTTTGTCCACGAACTGTCAGATACTGATAATTTGCATTAGATGATGGGATAAGAGGAATGTTCATTTGATAGCTGTTGAAATAATACCCATCCATGGTGGTATTGGCAACAGTAAAATTGGACTTGGACTCTAGACCCCACTTGCGCAGGGTATCATTGGAGAATGCAGGTCCTGTACGATAATAAAACATAGCCGTGTGAGGATACTCTGGGTAATTCACATAAGTGAGATCAGTAATAGGATTGTAGGTGTTTGCGATCTTCTCCAAGATGATTTTCTGACAGGGGTAGAAGATTTGCCATGCCGTGTCCAATCGTCCCTCTTGATCAGGTTCTGTATTACGATTTACCCAAACAAACGGTTTTCCTGAAGAAGTGACCCAGAGACTGCCTCTGTATCCAGTCGTTGCTGTCCCAACAGTTGCTGGAGTTCCATTTGTTAACGTCAATGGTGTGCTGACAAGTCGCATGAGAATTTCTTGTGTATCAAAATTCCAGGAAGCGCTGAAACTGACATTGCTGGAATATTTCGCAAGACCAGACGTGGCAAAAATACGATCAGTTGCATCAGGAATTGTATTAGATGCATTCACGCTGAATGTTGCCCAATTAGACTCACCACTCTGCGTCTTCATGAGATAGGGTATTCCAGGATCAAATAGTGGGTCTAATGATGTCTGATAGAGTATTCCTCCTACTGAGTTGGAATCTTGCGGCATCCAATACAGAGTTGACGTTGTACAATCCATACTGTGATATGCATTACAGTTGTTTGGAACTGTGTAAGAATAGAGAGGGCTGGAAATAGATGTTGTATAATACACATATGTGGTATTTGTATCTACCTGCTTTGCTGTTAGGACAAGCTGATCAAAATCATTATAGGTAAACGACTTTACAAGAGTATGCCAAGGAATCTGGGCTGTAATCGGTCTGTCAGTCAGAATACCTGTAGCAGGATTGTATGTTTTGAGTTTCAGCAAAGTGCTGACTCCTATATTTTTATAGCCTAAGAAATAGTACGCACTGGAATTTCCAGTCATAGCAACCAGAGAAGTGTACTCTGTCCCCTGGAAAATCTCATCAGCTGAAATCGTCCATGTCGGCTTGGTAAATTCAGATGGACGCTCAAACGGCGAGTACGGATAAATCGCAACGTTAGTGTCCTGGAACATGACAAAATCTGGAACTGTGCCAAATACCTTTGATGGAGTCATCGGTGTGGGCCAAGGCTTCAAGAAATTGCTGTCGTTATTGATCGTCACGTACTGTTTGTAATTTACAACAGAAGTTCCAATAGGAATAGAAATCGCAAATTGTGACTGTGTCTCATCACCATCTTGAGGAGGACCATAGGCTGCGCCACCTGCAAATGGCCAATTGGTCTGTGTTGTTGTAGAAGGATACACTACACCATAATTGCTATTAAACGCCTTTCTACCATCCAAATACTGTGTACTTGTGTAGACTCCATTGTAAAAAGGGTAGGGAATGGCGGAACCACTGAGTGCCTTGATTGTTTGAGGTAGACCAAATTCAGAAAAGGCAATAATAGAATACATGGATTCAGGTTGGTCTGACATTGTTCCAGGTGTCTGCGCATAGCCCAAAATCGTGCTGGATGCAGTTGTGGGGAAGGATACCTTGGTAAATTCATAATATGTGCCACCTTTCACATCAAAGCCAAAATCGTCAGGATTCACAGATGTGGAGTAAATCATCTTGCGAGAACTGGAGAGAACAGCAATAGCATTTGACAAGGAAATCTGTGTTGTGGGCTTATTGATAATATCTCCCATGTTGTAGACACCAAGATAGCGAATCGCATCATTTGGATCTCCTACAGGTGTCGCAATCGCAGCACGGAATGATACCTTCTTAATGTCCCATACACCTTCACTAGGAATAAAATTCCAGCCCAGTACACCACGCCCCAATTGAATGGTAGATGCTTCACCACCCCCATATAAGTATCCTGGAATGGGAGCATCTTGCGTTGTCTCACTTGTATAGGGCTTCTGAGATATATCATTGCTTTGAACAAGTCCAGGAGGCAGGGGGAAATTTACATCAGGTTCTGGGAGATAATTCAAGGAATAATTGTGGACAATCTTGGTTTCACGCTTTGTCACAGTAGAAGGCAGGTAAATGTCAGCCAACTGAGGATAAAATAAACTGTTCAGAGAATTTTGGTAAAAGAATGTTTGATTGGTGCTATCATAGACTGAGTTGGACTGGAAGAGGAACTTGTTCATGGGATCAAATCCAACATTAATTACAGGGTTGAAGCTGAATTCCAGGGATTCTTGAATATATGGAATATAATCTGTGTAGTCTGTACTTACACCGTTAGAATCATATCCAATCGCAGTTCCACCTACAAGCAAATTAGACGTCGTCATAGACGGGTCAGGAACCCAGAGATTGCTGTCAATCGGCAATTGAATATAATTGGAATCATAGAGGCGAGCATAGTTGAAGTTGGTCTTAATCAGTGTGGAAAAATTGGGCAAATAAGGATCCACGGAAGGATTCAAGCCCTGTACACTCAAACTTTGTGATGTGCTGATAATCGGCGTAGAAAACCAGGGGAAAACTTTCAAGAATGTTGTGCCATAATTGATATCATCAGGGCGAACACTGACATAATAGGTCTGTTGAGGATATGTAGTAAATGTCAGCACCGTGCTGACTTGATCTGTGGTGAGTGTCGTACTTGTCTTGAAAAACAGCGGATTTTCATTGCGATTGCACAGTACATCTGCTTGAAAGGCAGCGCGATCATGATAGAACAAGAGTCGTATCAGTTGTGGAGGGCTGACAAGTTCAGTAGAGGTCTTTGATTTCAGCGACAAGAGTGACAAATTCAGCTCATACGTGTACGACGATGTCAGGGATGCATTCTGTACAGCAGGTGTAGTGAATGTATAAAATTGGCTGCGATACGGTGTGGCAATGGTTAAATCCAGAGTGCTCGCAAGTAACTCTGAAGTAGCGTAGGACCTTGCCCAAGAATATGCTGCGTTGCTCTGAAACGAATTTGCTGAAGACCAGCCGCTGATGAAATTCAGATTTGATGTGGGCAAATTATCAAAGGCCACCGTGTAGGATGCACGATTGGGTGGATAGGGTGGCGACTTGAACTGATAATTCATGTCAAAATAGTAATTTATGGTTGAATTGTAGTTGAGTTTATTATACTCTGGGAGACGATATTTGAGTGGGCGCATGAGGGTCTCCACTTGGAGCGTCTGGCGCACTGGACTGTGAAACCGAAAGACTGTGTACTGGCCAGCATTGATTGGACAGACGGCGTTTGCTGAATTGGTCAAATAATCGCTGTAAAACCATTGCTCTGGAGGGTCTACAATCGTATGGTTAGGATCAAATCCTTCAGCACTCATGCGGTACGTATATTGGAAAGAACTAGTCGTATTGCTGAGATTCAACAAAAAGTACGATGCGCCAGTCCCTTGGCCAATGTTGGACAAATTCGGCCAATAATAATTTGGATTGGTCGTTCCAATCTGGAGCAGATTGGTGCTAATCGGCTGAATGTTTTGAGCAATAGCATCCTGGTCATTGGACGCTAGTCCAACAACGTTATTGCCATTCTGAAGCAAGAAGGCATTATTCAAGTCTGCATAATACGACAAGGTGTACTGTGACCATGGCACTCCAAAATAGGTCAAGAAGCGCTCTTGCTCAAACTCATACATGCCTTGGAGAACAGCGCGCAATTGATCCGCAGTTGTTTGAAGACTAGCATACTGCCTCGCATTGATTCCTGCTTGGGTCAAGGCACGGCGCAGATACTTGTTTCTCTGAATATTCAGCAAATTCAACAGAGATGTGTTCAAACTGGGACTTGTAATAAATACACGCTGACTCTGTGCTTCACGATTAATCACATACTTGTTAATCAACGAATACCGAAATGTATGCTTGAGACGATATGCATCCAAAATAGTCAAATTGGCTACAATGACAGCGAGAACAACAGGATCATCTAGACCTTGAAATGTCAAGAGAATGCGCTCACGAACTTGGTCCTCCGTTGTAATGTCAGGATCAATGCCGATTCCAGCGGCGAGATTGATCGGTTCACCAGTATATGTATCATCTTGAATAGCCTCATTGACTACTGGATAATAATACGCCATTTGGATTTGAGAATTAGAATAGGTTTCTAGACGGAAATTGCGCACACGCCAGAAATGACCAATAATTTGTTCCTTTGTAGGATTTGCAATATATGTATTCGTTGTATTATTGAAGAAGAAATCACCGGGTTCATTGAAATTGAGGCCAAGGTCACCAGAGGCACGGAAATAGGTAATAAATTCTTGGAAGCCACCTGGATAGTCATAGAAGAGTGGTGTATAGTTGAGTTTTGTGGCAAGTTCTGACTGGAGTTGATTTATATTGTATGTGCCTTCGGTTAAAAAGGATTTGACGATTGTTGAGCCGATAGGTTGATTATTAGAGTCGTAAGAGACACGGTCCTTTTCATAGATTGTAATATCAGTATTTCCCTTATTGGCACGGAAAAAGTAAAAGGATGTGACGAGTTTAATTTCTGCCATGGCGATGGCGGTGATGGCCTTATAGGTGCGAGGAAGGCGGAGAGTACAAAAGGTGGGCTGCGGGTATGCCGTGCGGTCACGATAACGGCTGTCAATCATGACGATGGAATTTTCAGTCGTGTCGGCAGTGGCAAACTCGGTTTTTCCATAGCGCTCCAAGGCACTAGCATCGGGTGGTGCTTGTTCCAGACGAACATCCGTATAGGTTGTGTACTTGCCGAGACGATCCTGGGCATATTTAGCTTGGTCAAGTGTCGTGGAGAAAAACTGTCCACCCACGTCATTCAGCTGCATTTGACTCGCAAAGGCACGAAAGTTGGGAACGCCTCCTGGACCAATTGTCGGTGGCTGTGCTTGATCTGATCCGCTGGAATACCAGGAATCTGTTGTTGCTGTGTCTGAGTCTGAACCAGACTCATCACCAGAGTCGTATGGTCTGTAAAACAACTGGCGGGCTTGCCCAGACATCCTACGTAGCGCACTATGATTTCTTTAACCCAACGGACACTGTTCTTGGAGTCATTTACATCTAGATCAAGATGATCATAGATATAAATGAGTTCTAGATTGCTAGAAGGCTTACATGAATTCAAAGTAGATCATTCCGTTTCCACCATTGGAACCTGATCCTGGTACTATAGCTCCTGGATTTCCACCCTCATCTACACCACCACCATCACCTCCTCTACCTCCATTTCCTCCACCTGCTCCACCTGTACCCGCAGTATAAAAATCTATAGGATTTCCACCTGTTGTACCTTCTAATGAATTAATAGTTACTGTACTTAATAGTGTACCTGGAGTTCCAGTTCCTGATATACCTCCAAAACCTCCTTCACCAGGATTACTACTACCACCTGATCTTCCATTAGATCCACCATATGCAGTAATAGTTTCAGATGCGCTAACAGTTAATGTTGTATTTCCTCCTGGAGTAGCTGTGGGGCTGAACCCAGTTTCTTGATTAACCCATGCGTCACCAAATCCTCCAGCACCAACACTATAGGATAATGAGGCATTCATTGTATAAAACATGATCTGAACGACTTGACCACCACCACCGCCACCTCCACCAGCACCAGCTTGACCTCCACCAACCTCACCGCCACCTCCACCGCCGCCACCACCCATCATGGTAACGCGGACAAAATTTCTTCCAGACGGCACAGAAACAGATCCAGATCCTGCTGTTGTAACCTTCACGGCATACGGTCCAAAGGCAGGTCCAACCGAGTTGCTATTAATCGTTTGTGTATTCAAATTGCTGATAGACAAGTTGCTGCTGACGCTGCCACCACCTCCACCAGAATAGGCGCTTCCATTGATACTGCTCACAAAGAGTGATAAGGTACTTGTGGTTCCTACATTCGCACGAGTTGCTGTAAGTGTACTGGTATTCACAATGTTCGTGCTGACTTGATTCATGGTTGTAAATGTAGACATGAGTGTTGTTACTGAATTAGAACCGTATGCAAGTGTCGTAACAGAGTCAATAGTCAAGTCCTGAACTGTGATAGACGTCCAGTATAATGCGTCAGTACTGTATTGGAAATTGGATGTTCCACCTGAGGTTGCACCTCCAGCAAACCAATAGGTTCCATTCCATACAATTGCATTACCTGCTCCATTATTGCCTACTGCACCAAATCCACCACTCTGAGCGCGTTCCCAATTGTCAAAATCAGTACTGCGCTGGATTGTACTGAGGATACGCTCTTCTGCTGTAGGCAGATCCACAGAATTAGATCCAACTGCTACATAATAGGTTCCATTCCATTCAATATCTGCTGCATACGAATCAAATCCACCTGCACCTGAAGGGTTTTGCCATGTAGTTCCATCATCTTTACTATATACCATACTCTGTGGTGATGGGGCTTGAACTGCACCAATCCATTGTCCATTTCTATATTTGAGTTTCTTAAAGGCTGGAGCAAATCCTGGAACTTCTGACCATTGTGTTCCATTATCTACACTTTTATAGACTCTTGAAATACCATCACCAGCCAAAAATGTTGCACCACCATTGAATCCAATCGTTTGTATTGAAGCAGGAGGAGGACCTCCCACAAATGTCACAGGCTGCCATGTTGCTACATCCGTAGAACGCATGATAGGGTTTGTTCCAGTACCAACTGCATAGACCCATGTAGTTCCATCATACTCAAAGTCAGTTACACTTGTAAATCCAGTTCCATCACCAAAATATGTCCAGGACTTTCCATCCGTACTCTTGGAAATTGTACTTCTTTCATCACTTGTCGCGCCAGCTATCCATATACCATTGATATACTTGATACTATTGGGACTTAATACTCCATTAGACGAGTTTTCATATGTATTTCCATTTGTAGGATTTGATGATTGAATAATATTAGATGTAACACCGCTATTGCCAAGCATGAGATAAGGAAGAGTCTGTGTGACATTGCTTGTAACATAAAATCCATCTGTAAAGTATGACTTGCCTTGTGAATTGAATGTATTGGATCCATAAACAGTGAGACTAAATGTGCTGATTCCAGAAACTGCAGTCAAATTGCTGAGAGTGATATTGCTGTCAACCGAGCCTCCACCACCTCCACCAGGAGTGTAGACACTTCCATTGATGGAACTGACACTCAACTCAAGTATACTTACTGTTGTTCCTGCCATGGTATTAAAGGAGACATTGCTATTGACGGTCAAATTGGTTGTTGTAATCTTCACAGGTGTAATGGTGGTTGTAGTGGAAAGCACACTAGGACCGTATGCTACAGTTAATCCTTGGAAACTAGAAATAAATCCAGACGATGCAGGTCTCCAATAGACACCGTCTGTACTCGTTTGAATTGTGCTGTTTTGATTCACACCTGAAGTTACTGCTGATGTTGCGACAAAATAGGATCCATTGTATGCCAGTCCACCAATTCCAGATCCAGGTCTATTTGAAGAGAGAATCCAGTTCTGTCCATCAGTACTTGTACGGAATTCTGGATCAGCGGATACTCCATTGTTACTATCACCAATCGCCACGAATTTTCCACCACCATATGCTACAGCAGTTCCACGCACATCAAAATATCCTGTTGCTGGAAGCCAGGAATCTGCATTATCTACACTATAGAAAATTGTGGCTTGACCAGGTGAAGTTGGCTGTCCTACTGTGACCCATGTATTGTTTCCATACGCAAGTGACCAAATTTGATTTAACCCAGAGAATGTTACACTTAACCATGATTTTCCTGGAGGTAGGAGTGGATTTCCATCTGTGCTCTTCATCATTACAGACCCCGTAGTATTTCCTCCCACAACCCATGTTCCTGTTGGACTGACTTCAAGTGCAAATGGCTCTGCTACATCAGCATTACATGATGCTAGCCAATTCTTACCATCTGTACTGTATTGTACATTGCGTTTCAATGTTCCAAGATCAAAATTATCATTACCAGTCGCAACCCACAGACCATTATAATACTTTACATTATATGCTCCTCCATTGGAAAATCCTCCAGATTCTGCCAACGTCCAGTTACGACCGCCATCTATGCTGTACTGAATGGTGCTACGTGGTTGATTTGTTGCTTCATTTCCTGATCCAGTTGCGACCCACACCTTATTTCCATAGGCAAGAGATGTTATTTGTTTCAATCTGGAATTTACACCCGTGATCCAATTAGAACCATCATAACTTTGTAGAATAGAAGATCTTGCTGAGGTATTTCCTCCACCTTGGCCGCCCACCATCCAGAGGCCATCGCCAACGGCTCCAGAGGCGCTGTAGACATTGATCGCCTCGGCAAGTGCTGAACTGGTTTGGCTGATTTGTGTGTTCCATGCTATAAATGTTCCACCATTTCCTGTGATTGAGGATGTCTGGATCGTTGTGACTGCGATATTGCTTGATAAACTGCCGCCACCTCCCACGGCAGAGCCATTAAAATAGAGATTCGTGTCACTGACATACATATTGTACGTGGATTGTGTCTGAATATCACGGAATCCAAGAGTAGATGTGAGGGTAATTGCTGAGGAAATGTACCGCGCATTTAAGGTGCTCGTGTTGACATTGCTGACTGCGATATTGCTTGATAAACTGCCGCCACCTCCCACGGCAGAGCCATTAAAATAGAGACTTCCACTGTTTGCATAGAGATTGTAAGGAGTATTATTTTGAATGTCCAAGAGAGATACTGTAGAAGTAAAGATTCCAGATGTAGAGACGTATTCAGAGGCAAATGCTGGCGCTTGGACCTCTTCTGCTGCATCAATGGTTAGATATTGTAAAGGTGTTGCTGTTACTGTGTAACTAATGATTAATAAACCACCACCTCCTATTCCATTTTCGGTATCAGATCCAGCACCTGTATTTGCTCCACGAGCACGTCCAGCGATATATCCAGATACTGCTTGCCATGAAGTATATTGAGCACCACTATATGTTGTTATTGTACCGCTTAATCCACCAGTATAAGATGATCCACCGCCACCACCTGCTCCTGATGATATTTCTTCATTTCTTCCACCACCACCACCACCATAATATCCACCACCACCACCACCCGTTGTAGCATTTTCATTATTTCCTCCATCTCCAGCAGTACCTGGATTTCCATTCCATGTGGGATCAAGTTGGCCGTCACTATTTTTTCCAAGACCTCCAGCACCTCCAGCGCTTTGTGTACCACCACCACCACCTGTAGCACCACTGACTGATCCACCTGCAGATCCTGTTGTAATTCCTGCATTACCACCTGTTCCATTAGTATCAACTGCTCCACCACCTCCACCAGCAACAGCCAAGCGAGTAGCACCTCTATCAATTTCAGTGCGACCACCACCTCCAGAGGGTGCGCCACCTGTTACACCATCAGGATTATTTGGATCTCCACCTGTTGCAATTAGTAAAGTTAATGATTCTCCAGGTGTTACGACTAAATCTCCCTCAATAAAAGCACCATTTCCTGCTTGTATTAGATTATAAGCACCTCCACCAGCACCCCACATCTTGACATGAATAGAGGTTACACCAGCAGGGACTGTAAAAGACTCGGATCCAGCATTACTATATACTACTGTTTCAGAAACAGGTGGCGCTCCAGAAGTTGTTGTTGTGAATGTAATACCAGGGCCATCCGATGTTGTCAACGTCATTCCATTCAAGAAGGAATTGCCCTCAACAGTGAGTGTATTGGAACCGAATACTGTGATACTAAATGTGCTAATAGAATCCTCTACGAAAATGTTGCTGACTGCGATATTGCATGTTAGACCACCGCCACCTCCAACAGGGGCACCGTCAAAATAGAGTGTTGCGTCGCTGACATACAAATTGTAAGGGAGTTGATCCTGAATATCATACATGGTCACAGTTGAAGTAAACATTTGTGTTGTGGATACAAAATCATCTGCTGTCAATGTTGTTACATGTAAGTTGCTGCCCACTGAACCACCTCCACCAGTGTATTCCATGTCATTGATGCTACTGATATAGAGTGCTAAACTGCTGATCATAAGTCCCTCAATGGCAGTGTAGGCTGGTACTGTGATTACAGAAGGAGACATAGTGATTGTAGATCCAGGTGTTACAAAATACACAGTACCCATTCCAACTGGAACATTGTCTGCTGGATTCCAACTTGAACCATCTGGACTATAGGAAAAGTTTGAAAAGGTTACACCACCAGCATCACCGCCTGCTACGAATTGTTGACCATTCCATGCAACACAGTATCCTTGAGTGTAAAATGTGGCGCCTTGGTTAGCCCAATTTATTCCATCTGTACTTGTAGCAACTGCTGTGTCTGCTGAGTTGCCATTTTTAACCGCAACAAACTTGCCATTTCCAAAAGTGACATCTTGTACTGGATTTAATAGGACATTAGAATACGCAGTCCATGTTGTTCCATTTCCACTTACATATACATTTCCTTGATCACCTCCAACATCATTTCCAACTACAACCCATTTAGTATTTCCATATGCAACACCTGATCCTTGGAAATCATTAGTTGGACTTGGATTTCCTCGTCCAGTCCAATTTGCCAAATCAGTAGAAGTCCATACAGAATCTACTCCATTTTGAGATCCAGTAACCACCCAGAAACTTGCTGTAGGGTTCTTTGCTATTGCATTTATATTTGCTCCTGTACTTCCAGCACTTGTCCAATTGATTCCATCACTACTCTTTTTAATTGTTGGTCCACCTGCTAAGAATTGAGATCCATCCCAAATTACAACATTCGCTGAATCTCCAACTTCAAATCCTGAGGGACATTGTGTCCAATTGCTTGTATCAGAACTGTAATAGAGACATGTTCCTGCTGATAATCCACTTCCACCAATCACCCAACGAGTTCCATTGTATGCTGCCGAAAAGACTTGATCAAAGTCTCCAGGTTGAGGATGTGTACTCCAGTTCCGTCCATCCGTGCTTCTTAAAAGTTTTGTAGTATCTCCTCCTAACCAAACCGGTGCTACAGTTTGTATGGGAGGCCCAGGAGCCTCAATCGCACCTTCCACATACAGAGTACTTGTATTCACATTACTGACTGAAATATTACTTGATAGAGAACCACCACCTCCTTGGATCGGTGCACCGTCAAAGTAGAGTGTCGCATCACTGACGTACAAATCATAGGGAACTTGGTCTTCAATGTCTAAGAGAGTGACTGTGCTGACTTCCACATTGGTTGTAGTCAGTTTCTCAGAGGTAATTGTGGTGGTGGTTCCTGGAACTGTCCCATAATTGATTCTCAAGAAGAGAGGATTGTTAAATGATCCATATTGCAACCCAATTTTACTTCCATTTTCAGCAGATTCAATTGTCCAAAATGAAACATCATCTACTGTGTTAAATATCTCTATATAATTACCTGAAATCATAGAAAATGTTTTCACTTCATATCCACTAAATGTTCCAAAAAACACGCTTTCTCCTGATTCTCCCATAGTTCCAATATTGATAGAAATATTAGAAGATGTTGTTGGCGAAGTATTAGAAAAGGATAAAATTGCTGTGTTATCTGGCCATGGATATGCTACATTATTTAATTCTACATTCTCAAATCCTCCACTTGATTCTGTGACGATTGACACTGTGCTGTAAAAATAGGATCCACCCTGTACTGTGAGTGTATTGGAACCG
>JACCDY010290946.1_pt1 | contig 14214 bp, 23 predicted proteins | sample 7446391 | NCBI WGS metagenome assembly JACCDY01 (sample SAMN15323451, study PRJNA562643) | freshwater metagenome | isolation source: river surface water | place: USA:Blue River Watershed | collected 2017-08-18 | reverse complement strand
TCCCAACTCAACCGAAGGTTCTACATACCCCCAGTCACTCCAACTCTTCTGCTACAGTGTTACCCTCACATACAAAGCCAGAATGATATCTCACTTGCCTACTCAAGCTCATAACTTTCGTTATAAACCGCAAAACGTTTAACCAAACATTTCACTTTATCCTACTTTCGTAGTTTATTTAACGACCATAGGCGGCCATTGTACACTATGTAACACGAAGTTACTTTGTGTAATAATTTCAATAATTTAAAGAACTTAGTTAATGTGAGCCAAACTTATGTCCTGTTAAGGATACTCCGTTTATACTACTCTCACATCGAATCGGTAGTGCGATTTATGTAAAGATACGAAACTTTTTTCGTATTTCCAAATTTATTTTTGTTGAACATTTTCGGCTATGTTTACTTACACCATATATGCTTCCTACTTCTGAACAACTTTGTAAAGATACGAAACTTTTTTCATTATTCCTAATATCTTTACAAATATTTTTTAAAAATGTATTAAGGTGTCCGGCTTTTTAGCGTGTCATACATTAATATGACTGGGCATCACACAATCGGTTTTATTAGTTGTTGGCTTCAACCTTAATACTTTGTAAAGATAAGAAACTTTTTTCATTATTCCTAATATCTTTACAAATATTTTTTTCTTAGTTGCGGGGGATGGAATCGAACCATCGTAAGCGAGGCTTATGAGACCTGCGGATAACCAACAATCTCCCCACTATTTTAAAGAACGAATACAAATATACGAAACTTTTTTCGTATTTCCAAATTTATTTTACTAAATGTGGATAACTTTTTTTAAGTCATTGAAAATCAATGTGTTAGATTATCAACCTTAATAAGTATATACAAATATACGAAAAAGAATCCAATTTTCCAAATTTATTTTAAATTTTAGCAGATTTAACATCCTGTAAAAATTCATTGTGTGTATAAAATATTTCAGGAACCTTAGAATACTTCATTTGCATATCTTTATACATTTTTTCCAAATCCATTTTTAAATTGGCATTATAAATAGTATCATCAACAACTTCATTTGATATATGCCCTAGTCCTGCTAATAACCAACTCCACACTCCCCATCCACTAGCTGATACCGTTTCTGAAAAATCTTTGAATGATGGAACTCTGATTTTACATAATTCTAATACTTGTTTATTCCTATCCGTAATCTCTAATTCATTTTTTATATATTTCCAAAACTCACTATCTTCTCTACGTGTTATATAATGCATTTGAATTAAATCTCTATAATCATCTATGGTTTCCGCAAAATGTTTGTTAAAAAGATTTATATTAAAATCAGTTAAAGTTTTTTCTTTTGTGTGATGTAAACAATTTGAACAAAAGGATTCCAATGTATTACAAGTTATGTGAATAGATGTTGCCTCCAATGGTTCTAAGAAATGTGAGCTCAATCCAACAGCTAATACATTACTAACCCAAGTCTTTTCACATCTACCTGGCTCAAAAGGAATGATTCTAAATTTATCTATCTTCCTACCAGTTGTTTCTTCCAATTCCGTATGTGCTTGTTCATCGGTTATGAATTTATTTGAGTACACATAACCACAACCATATCTTTCTTGTGTAGGTATTTGCCACATCCATCCGTTTGGTAATGCCAATGCTAAAGTTTCAGGTGCAATAACTTCATCCGTTTCGTATTGGTGAAAGTATGTCATTGCTCTATTGGCAGGTAACCACTTAGAATAATCAACCCATCCACCTCCCATAGGTCCTATAAGTACTCTACGGAATCCACTACAATCAATCCACATATCAGCTGAGATTGTTTCTTCGTTTTCTTTGAGTTGTACACTTTTTAATTCACCATTTTCGATTATTAAGTTATGAATCTCACTATCAATATGTTTAACACCATTTAATAATGCCAACTCTTTAAAGTACTCACCAACTTTATGTGCATCAAAATGATATGAATAAGATGCCTTTGGAGTACCATCACCTCTATACACAAATGGAACTTTATTTTCTTTCCAAATATGCATACAGGATGATGAATCTACTGCTCTACCATACTTCAATGCCAATACATAATCCAAATCAAATGCTTCTAAAAAAGTTCTTTGAGCACCCAATGGTTCATAAAATGATTCATCTTCACCATGCCAATTCTTACAATGGATTCCCATCTTTATAGTTGAGTTGGTTTTCCTATGGAAATCTTTTAGGTTAAGTCCTTTGATGTTCTTTAATCTATTAATTAAGGTATCAACAAAACTTCCAGTTGAACCTTCACCAGCTCCTATAATTCCTAACTTAGAACTATCAATTACTGTAATATCATGTAAGTTATTATCGGCCGTTCTATTGGCTAAAAATAATGCGGATAACCATCCGGCTGTACCACCACCTACTATAACAATTTTCATATTTTAATTTTCTATGAATATGGTTACGGTCATTCTACCATCTTCAATTGTTTCACCAAACATATCTTGTGGCCCATGTAATATATCAGATGGATAAACTACCAATCTATTATAAATATTTTCAACATGATTAACTATACTCTTATCATCTGAATATAAACTAGTCCCAGAATCTACTTTTGGATTTGGTGTTAAGTAAATAACGCCTGCGAAATTTGAAACATCTTTATGTAATTTTATTTCTTCAAAAGATGGGTAACATAAATCTTTTGTACATTCCAAGCAATAATGAAAATGTAATAATATTTTCTTTTCTATAAACTTTGGATTTAATTCACATAATCTACTATGTATATAATCAAATAATTCTGGGTATGTTTCTTTTGTTATATCTGCTCTAAATCCTTTCCAATTAATACCTTTAACATCTTGATGTCTTTTATAATCTGCCTTTAATGATAGCTCTCTAACTTCATCTATATTTTTAAAAAAATCATCAACAACAATTAAACCTTCAAATGGGTTATTACTTTGTTTTCTTTGTATTTCTTCTAAAAATTCATTATGAGACCAATACTTTTTCATATCCTTACTATAATAGTAGTGTAATCTAGCCCAAGCTTCATCAGAACCTGTATTCAATCCATTATTCCATAAGGTATCCGCACATACTCTCTTAGTAAGATGTCCCAATCCTGTTAGGATATAACTGGTAACACCCCAACCACCAGAACCAAACACATTATTAAAATCTTTATAGTTTGGACTTCTATACTTACAAATATCAATTATATCTGTAACAGCTTCTAACTTAGGTACTTCGTTTTTATAGTATCTCCAAAATTCACTATCTTCTCTCTTTGTTATGTAGTGATGCTGAATTAATTCTTTATAGGAATCAACCATATCAGCTACAATCTTATTATATCTTTTACGTGCAGTATCATATAAAGTTTTATCTATTTCCGCATCAATATAATAATTTGTAAATAAATCCAATTGAACTATTGTACTATGAATTGATGTTGCTTCCAATGGTTCTAAAAAATTAGATGATAGTCCAACAGCTATTACATTTGCACTCCAAGCATTTTCAACTCTACCAGCAGAAAATTCTATTAATCTATTTGGAGTTATTTTCCTACCAGTAATTTCTTCTAATTCTTTTTGAGCTTGTTCATCTGATACGAACTTATCACAATAAACATAACCACATCCATATCGTTCTTGCGTTGGAATTTGCCACATCCAACCATTTGGCATTGCCCAAGCTAATGTTTGTGGTTTTATTTGCTCATTTTCTTCATAAGGCCAGAAGTATGTAAGTGCTTTATTAACAGGCAACCATTTTGAATAATCAACCCAACCACCACCAACAGCGTTTATTAATTTTCTACTAAAGCCCGTACAATCAAACCAAAGGTCTGCTGTTATAACTTCGTTTGAATCTAACAATTCAACACTTTCTAAATTACCTGTATTTGGATTTATATCAAAGTTACCAACTTCCGCATCAATATACTTAACACCATTATTTAAAGCTACTTCTTTGAAGTATTGTCCAACTTTATGAGCATCAAAGTGATAAGAATATCCACCAGTTGGATTAAAATTTGTAGAAAAAAATGGAACTTTATTGTGGTCCCACATAGGTCCTGTTGGTGAACCTAAATACGATTCTGCATAAACACTTGCTAAAAGAAAATCTATATCAACACTATCCGGAAACGTTTGTGTTGGTTGTAATGGTTCAAAGAAAGATTTACCATCTCCATTCCAATCTCTACAATCCAATCCAAGCTTTATAGTTGATTTAGTTTTTTGTGCAAATTCCTTTTCACTAAACCCGTCAAGTCTTTTTAATTTTCTATTTAGTAATTCTAGCAAAATACCAGTAGAACCCTCACCAGCTCCAATGATTGGAATTTTAGAACTTTCTATAACAGTAATATCAAATGGTGATAGCCCATCTGGTCTTTTATTTCTATTTGCTAAAAATAAAGATGCCAACCATCCAGCAGTACCACCACCCACTATAACAATTTTCATATAATTTAGTTTTTATAATGCCAAACTAGCACTGGTTATATTTTCCAATGCATAATTAAAAGCTGATATGAATTCATCTTCGGTAGATTCCAATGTTGGTTCTCCAAATCCACTACGAACCACTTCGGATAAGGATGAACTGAATGTGTTTGCCATACCTTGAAATGCGGATGGCATTCCTTCGCTTATAACTATTCCTTTGTTAAATAAGTTATCTGTTACACATATCATTTTTTCATTAGTAAAATCTAATTCAAAAATAGAACTACCTTGTTTATAGTATTTTTTCATTTTATATTTTTTAATTTAACGGTCTGTTTCGTTATATACATATATTGTTTCTCCTGAAACTGCTGTCCAATATACTTCTCTGTAAGTAAATGTAGATTCGTAGTAAAGATGTAGCCAACCTCTGAATGTTGAATATACGCCATGTAGTGAACGAACACCTCCCCATCCCCAACTTACATTACCATCATAATATGCATATAGTTGGTCTCCAGCTCTAGCTTGATGTGCATAACTCCATTGACTTGACCAAGCCCACGCATCTGCTATATATTCATATTGAAAATTCCATCTTCTTACACAAGTATCAGCATCTGCACTACCTTCGTATAAGGATTGATAAACATTCGAGTATTGTGCATTGTGTTGATAACCCCACCAATCGGAATATGCATATCCATCGTTGGTTTTGCCACCAACAAATGAACCAAAAGGTCTACGAGAAGATGCATCGTTAATACCTCCATAAAACCCATTACGAGCTTCCCATATACCCATCTGACCACCTCTACCAAATTCAGCATTAATATCAGATGCTGCTATCTGCCCTCCTATTGGTAAAGTCATATTTCAATTATTTTTTAGTTGCCATCTTTACCATAGTGGTTGCTGCTTTATAGGCAGGATGCTTTTCATCATACGATAATGCTGTTTGAACTTTAACCATATTTCCAGTTTCAGGATTCTTAACTTTTTTATTAAGAACATCTTTTGGCATTAAGTCCATTAATTTAGTTTCATCATCGGATACTTTTGGTTCTTCAGGTTGAAAGACAAAGGTTTTACCACCTTTTAATTTAGAATAAGCTTGTTGTATTTTATCAGGTGAAAACTTACCAATATTTTCTACCTTACCATCTTTGAATATTAGGGTTGCATTTCCCTTAGTTTGTTCACCACCAAAGATAACTGCATCTTGTTGATATTTTTTACCTAGGTTATGAATTTCTTTTGCTGAAATATTTGGAACGAATAAAGATTCTTCAACTGCATCTTTTAGTAAATTTTCTGGACAATCATCATAAGATAGATTTTGGTCCTGACATTCTACCCAATGACCTTCTACTTTGAAAAAGCCATGTCCCATCTGTCTTAATTCAGTTTCTAATTCCTTGTTAAGTTTTTTATTTTCATAGGGAGTATTAGCATATCTATATGCGGTAAGCATACCCCAATTCTTAACATTCTTTTTTCCTTCGATATGCTGGAGAACTCTACCTAAAGAAGCTTCATCCAAACGTACTATTTTACATCTTTTTTCCATTCGTTGTATATTTCATTAGATAAATATATAGAATCGTGGAAATGTATTTTTTCTTGAATACTTTTCAACTTTTCGGTAATCTTGTCCAATCGTACTTGTCTGCCCCATTTTCCCATATTACCGGATGGAGTAAAAGATTGCCAATGAGCAAGTTCTTCTTTGAGTTTTTGCTCCTCAATTTTAAGTTCTAATACCTTTTCATTAATTTCCATACTTCCCTCCTTTTTGTAATACAAATATACGAAATTTATTCCATATTACCAAATTTATCAATACCAATCTGCTGGTAGCGAATTTACACCTAATGGTTTTCCATTTAAACGATATCCATGCATATGATGGCAACTTATAAGAATTTCCATCCAATCCACAGCATCCATATCATTTATATTATCTTTGTTATGGTCATCAACTGCATCATTATCAGGATGTGAACGAACCGGTACAAGCGATGCCGAATAATAAGATTTCAATTCTTCAACAGTTGATAACTTAGAACCAGCACGACCACCATCCGTTCTTTGTACTATGTTGTAAGCCTTTTCAGTTTCCTCCGGTGAATATCCGGGTCTTGTTGGAAATGGGGTTCTTTGATTTGCTGTAATAAAACTACTCATATTATTTTTCTATTTTATTTAAACGCTTCGTAAGCAATATATAAGCTAACCAAAAACAGCCTGAAATTGAATAGAAGACCACGTCTGCTCCCCAATATGAGCCTGTTATATCCATCAATAGCTTGAATAGTGCATCGTACCCAAAAGGTAGAAAAAACATTGCAAGCATCAATGATGTATCTCGGTAGAGCATCAATCTGCTCTCTTTTGTTTCTAATTTTTTTGTTATTTTTTTGACTGTCACCTTCGTCCATGTGTGTTTAATTTCGTTAGAATATATAACTTATTTTGATTTTATTATTAACTCACCCAACACCTCTATCAACCCAACTAATCTCTGAAAATGTATTTGTTCCATATCCGATGATACACTACATAATTCATCTAAGTACTTTTTAAGTTCTGTTTGAGCATCTTCTATTTTAAATCCCCCTTCTGCAGCTTTCTTATAATACGGAAGTTTTACAACAAAATGATGGTATGTTAAAAGTGCAGCTCCACCCTTTTCTTTAGCATCTTTTGCTATCTTAGTTGCACCTTCTAATCTTTTTTTAGAAAAATCTTCAAAAGACAATTCCTCTGGGAATCCTTCTTCTTTTATCATATTTGTTAGTCTTATCATAATAATAAATATTATTTATTTGAAGAATAGTCCCAATTAGTATCCGATGGTCTCCATTTTCCATAATCTTCACATCTCCAAACCTTTGTTGAATATCTAAAATATGGTATTTCGGTTATATCAGTTGTTCTACTTGGTTGATAAAATCTAGTTCTATTATTTGGTTGTGCACAAAATTGTCCATTTTCCAATTTAGATATATTGTAGCATTTATGTTCGTTTGGCGTTTCACTCCACCCACAATCTACTTCATTTGGGTCAGAATGAGCTGTATCAATTGTAAAAAGATATTCACCACCAATTACTGAATGGTCTTTTAAAGTTGTAAAAGTTTTAGTTCCTCTTAAAATTCTCTTTTCAATTACCGAAATGTTATAAGAAAGACAATCCCATAATTGTAAAAAATCTAATGGATATATTTTATCTTCTTTTTTAACCTCTCTCCAACGAAATGCATGTAGTGGTAATTTATCATACACTGCTCCAAACTTATCAATATATGTTTCGAATTGAAGTGCTCTATTTGGTATTGATTTTACACTCACCCAATGTCCCTTTTCCCATTCACCATCACCAAGCAAATTACCCTTTGAATCGGTTTGAAAATCGTAAAGAAATCGTTTGTCAACTAATACTTCTATTGACGGTATATTTGCTACTAGATAACTCATACTTAGTTTTTTATATAAGTATCAGTTGTTATTAATTTTCTTAGGTCTACCCCTTTTCTTTTTAGGTGGTGTAGTTTGTAATTTATGTATTTCAGCACATTTTTCATATTCCTCAACTTCAATGTAGTATTCCATCATTTTCTTAAGGGTTAAATCAATATCTTCTTTTGATATTATAAAATCTACTTTAACAGGCGGTTCTGCCGGTCTCTGCATTCTACTCTTTTTAGTTAATATTGGTATAATTTGAAGTATTATTCTATCATCATCTTTAGATTGTATAAAATCAAATACATTAGAATATATGGAATCCATTATTACTCCTCTATTTTCATCAGCCCATACATCAATTGGAATCGTAAAATCTATTTCTATTTTTCTAGGTTTCATATTTTTGGGAATAAAATGTTTTCCATAAAATAACGGGCTTTCTCCTCACCTACTAATGCTTTTAATGCCGAATAAGTTCGAGGGTTAGATGCTTGTACCTGACAATAAGTATTTTGTTTTTGTATCACACCCTCAACATCTTCAGTTTTCTTTTCCAACCAAAGTAGTGAATTTAGATACCAATCATATTTGTCCACCACCCAATCACAAAATCGGATAAATTCCTCATCAGATTCGGGCTTAATCATAATAAACCTATCAGAGAACACAGTAGCCCACTCAGGAATCTTCTTTCTTTCTCTAAAGTCTATACCCTCATCAAAAGGATAAGTGTTCAGAATGGGGCTTAAATCCATATATGCACCGGTCACAATTTTACCTGTGCATATTACATCAAACCCAAATATCGGTTCAGGAGACCACTTATGCGGAAACGTAGTGAAGTGTAATACCTCAATCTTACCATCGGCATATCTTTCAACGTGAGCTAAACGGAAATGTTTAGATTCGTATCTGTGGTTTTCCCAACCATAATCTTCAGTATGTAGTGGTTGGCAATTAGGCGCTTTCTCCACCATTAACCTCAACCTCGTTGCTAGCTGATTCAGATACTCTTTGTAATTCATCTAATATGTTTATGTTGTAATCCAATGCTTTATTAGCTTCATCCGCCCATTCATCTTTTTGAATAGCTCTAATACTTCCGGCAATTTCTCTCATATCACCATCGAACTCATACATTCTACCACTACCTGGTGTTTTTGCTTTCATCATCTGTCCACCAAACATAAGTGCTAAATAGTTTAAGTAGATGTGTGGAAGTATTTCTTCTTTTGATAGCGTGTTTAGATACTTACGATAGTCATTTGTTGCTATCAATGGTATAATTTGAATCTGACCCTCACCCACCAATTCTTTAATATCTTCAAATACTTTACCAGCTCTATTTAATGCTGGATGTGGTAATTCATGTCTTTCTATTGAATCAAATATTGCTAATTGCTGACACAAATATAAGATATATTCTTCGTTGGATAACTCTCCTTTAAACATTCTTTGATTGAATATCATTTTTTCAGCTAAGGAATGTTTTTCTGCGATTGCATCTTTTAATGGTAACATATTTTTATAATTTAATTTTTAGATAATAGTGTGCCTGGTCATGTGTAAACATAACTTAAAAATAGGATTAAGTGGTTCTACCAAATATCTCCTTCTGTATGAACTTTGTTGTCATCCCAACCATCTCTACCTGCAGTTTTTGTTATGCTGTCATCGGAATGTAAATCATCATCAAATAAATCCTCACCCTTATAATCAGGATGATTTTTCATCATGTAATCTATTCCAGTAACCCACCGCCAGCTTATTAACGCCGTTGAAGCAACAATTAATACAATAACCAACACCATTTTATATTTGTTTTATTTGTTTTACTTCTTACTAATCCCACCATCCTCTTAAATCACTACCATCAAATTTTTCAAATGTAGTAAATTTTTTTCCTTTGAAGATGTCCCACAATTCCTTCCACTCCCTTTCTTCTATAACTCTAGCTCTTTTAAATACCTTACTAGCATGCTTCTTTTCAGCTGGTGTATCGTTATCTATCAATCTATAATTTCCATCTTCCGTTTTTTCAAATTCCCAAGGGTTATAATATAATTCACCCAGTTCCTGTTCAGCTCTCTCAACATAATCATCATCCAATTTGTGTTTGAGTAGTTCCAATGCTCTCTTAATCTTAGCCACTTTCTTACCTCTACTGACATCTTCCTCAATTCCATCCTTCTCCAACTTAACTACCATAATACTCAAAGAACGATACATCATTTCCAAAGTGTAACGATAGTCCCACCATTGATGATTATATAACTCCCTTCTGAACCTCCACACATTCTTAAAGAATAATGGGATATCATATCTTATAGCTGCCCATACTTTCCATAGGTTAGTATCATACCATACCAATTTCTCAACACTCTCAAAGAATGAATCTTTAAATTCTACTTTCATAACTTATTTCTTTTTCTTCTTAAAGAGGTCTGATAATTTCTTTGTTGGTTTAATGGTAGTGTAAGTACCATCTTCGTTCTCACGCATCATTGGAGCTCTCCATCCCTCATATATAATCCAAATCCAAAATGCAGTGAAAATAATCCAAAATATTGTTAAACCAATCATATATATTATTTTTATAAATTTTCAATATACTCTCTTAATACATCTTTTGGTCTCCAACCAAGTCTATTTAGAGCATCATTATTTTCTCTTTTTGTTTCTCTATAATTACCCCTCTCATCAGTCATATATACCTTCACACAACTGAACTTTTTAATGAACATATCAGCCACTTCATTTAAAGAATAGTTAAATCCAGTACCCAACTCCCAAGCATCTTCGTGCTTTTCATCACTAAACGCAATCTTAATCAATCCATCTACAATATCATCTATATGTGTAAAATCTCTACGTTGTTCACCATCACCCACAATTGTAATAGGATAGTTATTTTCAACTTGCCCTCTCCACTTACCAATCACAGCTGCCCACTTACCTTCGGTAATTTCATGCGGACCGTACACATTATAAAATCTGGCAATCTCAATGTTAGTACCAAATACTTTTTTATACATCTTACATACATCCTCACCCAGCTTCTTATACATTGCGTATGGTGATTGAAATGGGTCATGCCATTGTGAAGATGAACCAGCATATACTACCTTTACATTACCCTTTCTAGCCCACTCACATACAGCTTCAGTTCCAGATGTATTAACTCTAAAGAACTCCGATGGATTTTCAAATGATGGTTGTATTCTGCTAAGTGCAGCTAAGTGAAAACATACATCAACTTCATCCCCACTCATATAGTTTATTTGTTCTATATTCATTGGGATATATCTTACACCTTCAATTTGGTTTTCTACTTTACCAACTGAATAATCATCCAATACAATAATTTTATGCCCGTCAGCTAATAATCGTTTGGTTAAATTTGTTCCAACAAAACCCAAACCTCCTGTTATTACTATGTTCATGTTCTTTCTATTTTAATTGTTATACCAGCCCTTCCTGCTGATATTAAATATGAGTTGAATCTATTATCATTTATCCATCCATATTTGGCAAACCTAAATATAATTACAACCTTATTTTCAAAGTTTGCATATATTGCATTATCTGCATAATCAATAGATGGTTGTGATATAAACCCCATCTTCCAACTATCCACAAATTCCGGCTCTAACTCATCCGGCAGAATATTAATTATCATTTCCAGAATATTTGAATCAATATTATTGCTACACTTAATCCCAAACAAACTAATGTTTTAGTATTTAGATGTTCACCAAACAATTGCCAACTCATTAAAGTAAATACTATAACACCTATACCATACCCTAAAAGACGGGATGGCCATATTTCACCACCAAATGCTACTACAAAATGTTGTACCGATTTTAGAAACAACCAACCAGATGGTATAGATGCTAAAATTATTACAAGTGGGTATTTTTCATACCAACCATATTTGATACTACCTTGTAATTGTAAAAAGGTTAATATCTGTGCTACTAATCCATAAAAGAATCCTACTAATAAATTCATTTAACAAAGATACAATATTTTTTCCACATTACCAAACATTATTTTATAATACCATGTGGGGTTGGTTTTCCACTTTCATCAACTGCTACAAATACAATCTTATCTACTCTGATAATTGTTTTCTTTGTATCTTTATTTCTCACTTCACAGGCTATTGTTATTGATGTTTTACCAAACTCTACCAACTCACAGCCTATCTCTACAATATCACCCAACTTAGCAGAAGATATAAAGTTTACCTCGCTCATCATTTTAGTAACTATACTTTTGGTAAACAATTGACACATACAAAAGATTGCCGCCTCCTCATCAATCCACTTCAATACCTGTCCACCAAAGAGAGTTCCCTTTGCGTTTAAATCTTCGTACTTAATTAATTTTCTTGTTCTAAAGTTCATCAGTTAATCGTTTTATATCTACACATTCATCTTTACCAATATCATCGAATGATTTCCAAGTCCCAAACTTTCTATTTGTTCTTGGAAGTGAATGATGCTCTCTATGCCCACACCATTTACATTCTCTAACTACTACTCGGATAACCTCCCTACCAAGAGGATGTCCTTTACATTCATGCTTTTCTTTTCGGTATTCCCAATTATGGCAACCAATATAACAAAATGGATTTATCATTATTTTGAATTAAGTTTATCTATTTGCTCCTGTAAATCTTTTATTGTTTGTAAAAGATGAGCTGGAGTAAATGTAGTTGATAACGAACTACTACCATATAAAACATTTACACCAGCACTTTGGACTTGATTAATAATTCCCGTAGTACCACCATTAATATTTTTAGTTACCTTAGAGGCTGTATAATGTTGAGCACTTTCTAATATATCATCAACTAACATTTCATATTGTTCTCTAAATTTTTGTAAAGTATCAATATTAGTTTTTGTTAAATGGGATTTAGACAATAGGTGTTGGGTTACACTATCTTTAATACTAAATTTAATTACACCTTTAACTGGGGTTGCTGTTAATTCAATATCCCAATCCGAAGATACAATATGATTCATATCCAATACAGTTGCGTAATAAACTTCTTCGCCAGCATTATGTATAGGATTAACAATTTGATAACCTTTGTAAGTAAAGCCCGATATTTTCTCCCAACCTTGTATTTTCATCAATAATATACTTTACGAATTGAATAAAATTGTCCACTTGCCGATGAGAATGTTTTTAATAGAAAATCTTCAGCTTCACTCATTGTTTCGAATTTCATTATTTCTTCAGGCGAAACTTTATTAGACCCAATTGTTAATATATTATCATAGTGGGTATCTATAATCTCTACTTGTGGTAAGTTTGGATTATAGTTGTAACTTTGATTAATTGTAATAGCATGTCTAGTTCCTATGGTCTTTTCATAATAATCTCTATCATTTACCCATTGGATACCATCATATAGCCATTGATTTTTTGAACACTCATATATGCAATAATATCCTTTCATACTAATAACGATTGAATCCGATTGGTGAATACTTGTCTTCTGATTTGTATTCGGGTTCTTCTAAGTTATATATTTCAGTTAGTGTCATTGGTTTAGTTGCCACATGGTCTTTACCTAAGTGTTTAATTAGGTTGTTAGCATCATCGACAGGTAGAGCATCAAACTTATGTTCTGCAATCAATCTACCCTTTCTTAATAGTGCCGAATCAATTTTAGCTTTATCCATATTGAATGTTGCCACAATCTGAATCTTTAGAATATCACTTAGGATACCATCGGTAATATTAAGGATGTTTGATACACCATTAGCTCCTCCATTATTTCTATCCGTAATCACTCTTTCCGCATCTTCAATAAATAGAATTGAATTACTATTTTGAATTAGGAATGGAGTCATCTCCGGTGATGTAATGAAGTCCGCTAAGTACGGTGGAATGAATAGAACTCTCTTATCTTTAATCTTACTTGCTATATACTTTAGATAGTGAGTCTTTCCAGTACCCGGCGTACCATGTAGAAGAACCAATCCCTTACCATTCTTCTTATTAAGTGTATTGATAATCTTTTCGTGGACAGGTTTGAATGCTTTACCATATCCCAACTCAATATCTAACTTTTGGTCAGGCAATTCAAACGTTGTTGTATCATATCCTCTTGGAGTTTGAATAACTAAAGCAATGTTGTTACTCTCATGCTTTCTTCTCTTACCCAATCCGATAATCTTATCAACCAATTCCGAATATAATCCAGACTCATCGTTTGAATATAACTGAACATCTACACCAATACCATCTTTGAATGATTTCTTAACTTTACCAGTCCACTTACG
>JACCDY010768805.1_pt1 | contig 14219 bp, 13 predicted proteins | sample 7446391 | NCBI WGS metagenome assembly JACCDY01 (sample SAMN15323451, study PRJNA562643) | freshwater metagenome | isolation source: river surface water | place: USA:Blue River Watershed | collected 2017-08-18 | reverse complement strand
GACCAGTCGGACATCGATAAACCCATCCACCGGCAGCAACGGTCGGCGCGTGATGTCACCGGCCAACAAAGCTGCCGTGCCCAATCCGCAATCAAAATCCAGATTCGGCAAAGCAGCAGCAAGGTAAGCCCCCATCGAGAGCCCCACCGAGGTATCCAACGCACTTGAAACCACAACCGGCAAACCAGCCTCTGCCGCAATATTCAGCGCCCGACCAACTCCACCCAAAGGGGCGGCCTTCAAAACCAGAATGTCCGCCGCACCCGCAGCAACAACTGCCATTGGGTCAGTAACTTTTCGAACGGACTCATCGGCAGCGATCAAAACTCCAAGGGCGTTCACTTCGCGACGCAATTCAGCCAGCTCAGCAATTGAAGCAACCGGCTGCTCCAAGTAATCCAGCGGGACTCCGTTTTCAACCATGGCACCCGCCAGAGCAACTGCCTCGGCTACCGAGTATCCCCCGTTAGCGTCCAGGCGTATTCGGGCATCGGGGTAATTTTGCCTAAACGCCCAAATGCGCTGAAGGTCTTGGTTGAGGTCTTGACCACTCTGAGCCACTTTGATTTTTACGGTTCGAAAAGCACCAAATTTAGAGAGCACTGACACAACTTGGTCTGGCGCAACGGCCGGAAGCGTGGCGTTTACCGGAATGCGATCGCGAAGCACCGGCGGCAACTGGCCATAGGCAAATTCAATCGCCGAAGCCAACCAAACAGCTGCCTCAGCGTCGTCGTACTCAACAAAAGGAGACCACTCAGCCCAACCGTTTGGCCCCTCAAACAGCAACGCCTCGCGCTCGGTTAGCCCACGAAACGAGGTTCGCAGCGGCAACGCCACCACGCGCGCCGAAGAAAGAACTTCGATTAGCGGTGGCAGATTAGACGCGCTGGAGGTCATCGGTGTTTATACACCGCTGTAAACGTGCAAGCCCTTGAAGTACAGGTTCACGATTGTGAAGTTAAACAGAATGGCAAGGAAGCCGACGATTGACAACCAAGCTGAGCGCTTTCCTGTCCAGCCGCGGGTAGCGTTTGCGTGCAGGTAGCCGGCATAGATGGTCCAGATGATGAACGTCCAAACCTCCTTGGTGTCCCAACCCCAATAGCGGTGCCAGGCGCGTTCGGCCCAGATTGCGCCGGCAATCAGAGTGAAGCTCCAGAGAATAAAACCGATGATGTTGAATCGGTAGGCCAACCGCTCCATCTTTTCGATGTCCGGAAACAGATCCAGAATTCGTTTGAAGGTAGCCACAACCTTGACCCTGGATGCCTGGACCCATTTAGCGGTCTTGAAAACATAGGCAATCGATAGCGCCGCTGCAATGTTGAAGAACGCGGTTGCTAGCACCGCAACCAGAACGTGAATGACCAACCAATAGCTCTGCAGCGCAGGCATTAGTGACTGCACCTTCACCCAAAATACGGTGTCGGCGGTGCCCAGAATCAAAAGGTTAAAACCAGCCACAAAGGTTGCAATTAGGCGGATGTCCTTGATCTTTAGAGCGATCAAGAAAATCGCCACGACAACGAATGAACCCGTAATCGAGAACTCGTACATGTTGGCCCAAGGCACACGAGAAGCCGAAATACCACGCAGGACAACACCGACTCCGTGAATAACCGCGGCGATGCCGAGCAGGATGATTCCGGCTCGCTCAAGCTTTGACGCAGTCTGGCGAGCAGCCTTATCAAGGCTGGCTAGGCGCGATAGGTGGAATGCAAAACTCAGAAAGGCCGCTGTGTAGAACAACATGGCGCCCTGGATGAACAGGCGTGAAATACCCGCGAGCTCTGGGTTTAGTGCAATACCAACTTCGGTCAAAAAGCCGTTACCCAATTCCATCAAAGTCATACTTACTTACCTTCTGCTTGGTCTGAATCTGAGTTAGAACGTGAATCTGCCTCTGGGGCCAAAGCCGAAGCCACCTCAGAAACAACTTTTTCAAGTGACGGGTCATCGCCGCGAGCAAGAGCTGCAACTTCAAAGCCCGTTGAAGTTTGTCTGACCCAAACGCGACGGCGAGGAACCAAAAGTGAAAGCGTCACACCCGCTAGAGAAAGCAACGCAAAAAGGAGCACCCAAATTCCGCCTGGGTTGTAGCTCACATCGAGTGAGGCAAAACGACGAATGCCGTCAAAAGTAACCGTGCCCAGGTCACCGGGTAGATCAACGGTCTCACCAACGGTTAGGCGCAAACCGGCCACTCCGCTCTTACCTCCAGCGACCTGAGTCATGTTGGAGGTGTCGAGTGCATAGACATTCTTTGGGGCACCGGTCTCAAGACCTAGGTCACCCTCGTAAACATTCATCGTCAACAACGGGTCAATCGGTGCCGGATACAGGGAGGTCAGCGCACCGGTCTCAAGTTCATCAACCGTCGGGTAGAAGAAAGAAATGATGCCGAACTGCTTCGGTGCATCAGGCACCTTGATTACACCGAGTGAGGTGTAGGTGGTTGACTGTGGCAAGAACGCGGTGGTTCCCGAGTAGGTGATGTTGCCATCTAGGTCACGGATGGTGATCTCGGGCGCATACCCATTACCGGTCAGGTAAACGTGTGCCCCCGGCAGTTCAAGCGGTTCGTTGACCCGAATCACGCCAGATTTCTCTTGTGCAGCAACGCCCTCAGAGGCAGGAACCTTGGCCGCAACATAAACCCTGAAATCCAATGGGGTGCCTACGTTGGTCACGTTGGCAAAGTCAAAATCAACTTCAAACTTGTCTAGCTTGACCGCAAAAGGAACCAGATTCTCTTCGGTAAAGAATGTGCCGGGCGCAAACGAGTCGTAAGAAGCAAGGTTGTTAACAAAGGTCTCGCCCTCAACCAAAACTCGCTGCCCGCTGTAGCTGAGGCCACCGCCCCAACCAACGGCAATCAAAACACCGATGAGTGAGATGTGGAAAACCAAGTTTCCGGTCTCTCGAAGGTAGCCACGCTCAGCCGAAACTGAGTTTCCGTCCCGCACAACTCGGTAACCCTGCTTCTTGAGCAGGTCAAAAGCCGCCTGAGGAATTTGATCAGCCTTTGAAGCCGAAAGCTTTACCTTTTGGCTAGCCGGCATCCGTGAAAAAAGTCGAGGAGCAGCTGGTGGCGCCGAACGCAACGCCTTGGCATGAACCGCGGTGCGAGGCAAAACGCAACCGATTAGTGAGATGAACAGCAGGATGTAAATTGCTGAAAACCAGGCCGAGGTATAGACATCGAAAAGCTGAATGGCATCAAGAATCGGGGCCGCAACCGGGTTGTTGTCGAAGTACTGAATTACACCGTTTGGGTCAGCAGAACGCTGGGGAAAAATTGACCCCGGAACTGCAGCGGCAGCCAAAAGCAAAAGCAAAAACAGAGCAGTTCGCATTGAGGTCAGTTGACGCCAGGTCCATCGCGCCCAACCAGCCAAACTCAAAGTCGGGGCGTTGATAACCTGCTCTTCAAAATCGTTGACCGCATCGGTCAGATTTGCCGAAGACTCGCTGCCTTTAGATTGCAACTTGGAAATAGCCAAACACCTCCAGCTGTAGCCATGATGACAGTGCGCTCCAGATTCCGGTGACCATCAAAATACCGAGAATTACCAGCAGCGCGCCGCCGCCAATGTTGAACGCACGAATGTGCTTTTTGATAAACCCGACCGACTTCGTAGCCCAACCAAATCCGGCCGCGATCGCCACAAATGGCAGCCCGATTCCGAGTGCGTAAACAAAAGCAAGTAACGCACCCTTGGCCGGTGACCCTGAATCAGATGCCAAAGTCAAAACCGCAGCGAGGGTTGGGCCGATGCACGGGGTCCATCCGAGCCCAAAGGCAACACCCAAAAGAGGCGCACCAAACAGACCCAACTTAGGTGAAACCTGCATTTTCATGGTGCGCTGCATGAACTTGAATTGCCCCATCAGAACAAAGCCCAAAAAGATGACAAAAACGCCAAGCACCCGCTGAACCCAGATGATGCCGCTGGCGTAAACCGCTGCCCCGATGCCCCCGAACAGAGCACCGAACGAGACAAAGACAATCGAGAACCCGAAAACAAACTGCAGCGAGCCTAGGACCACGCGGCTCTTAGTGGCTGACATTCCAGAGACAAAACCTAGGTATCCCGGCACCAGCGGCAAAACGCACGGACTGATAAAAGAGACAATGCCGGCCAAAAGCGCCATCGGAACAGCCGCGAGCAGCGAGCCATTCAGAATGATGTCGTTTGGGTTCAAGACCTACTCCTCGAGAGCTGTCTTGATTAGAGTGCCAAGAATTGATCGGTCAATCTGACCGTATACGCGCGAGGTGACTTTGCCGTCTTTGCCAACCACCAGGGTCGTCGGCACAGCATTTGGTGTCACGATTCCGGTAAAGGCCAGCATCACGGCACCATCGTTTTTATCGATGATTGAAGGCCAGGTCAGTTTTTTGCTCTTCGAAAATGCCGCTGAGGTTTCGGCCGAGTCACGCACATTTACACCGATGAACTGGGCCTCTGGGTACTCAGCCGCGAGGGCCACCAAATCTGGCGCTTCAAGGCGGCAAGGCAAGCAGGCTGCGTACCAAAAATTGACCACGGTTACTACGCCTTCAAGCTGCGCACTACTAATTACTTCGCCACTCTCGGTGGTTCCGCTCCACTCAACAGCCGCCTTGCGATTTTCGACTGAGAACTCGGTTACCGTGCCATCGCCGGCGATGTAGTTTTTGTTGTCACCGGCTTTGAACTGGTTAGCCAAAGGATCGTTGGCGGCACAGCCTGACAAGCTGGCGATAATTACTGCCGCAACCATGATGGCAAAGGCAATGTTCAGAAAGAGTCGTTGATTTTTTCTCATACGGCACCCAAATCAATCGCACCGGCACCAGCAGCTGGGTCGCGGTAGTCAACTTCAACAAAACGGTTTCCCTGGCGTTCCAGGGTGGTGATGCTCGAAAGAGCGCAACGGCGCTTCTTTGGATTATGAGCCAGCGATTCTCCGGCGAGCGCACGCTGAACCATGACAATCGGAAGTTGGTGTGACACCAAAACCACATCGCCATCGGGGGTCTTCTCCCACGCGTCAGTTATCGCTGCCATCATGCGGCCAGCAATTTGAACGTAAGGCTCACCCCAGCTCGGCTGCATTGGGTTGCGTAGGTGAAAGTAAAGGTGTGGTCGAACCAGGATGTGCCCACCGGTTAGTCGACGACCTTCAAACACGTTGTGCGGTTCAATCATTCGTTCATCGGTGACGACATCAAGGCCGAATGCTTCTTGAACGTGCTCGGCAGATTCGCGAGTGCGCAACAGTGGGCTGGCATACAGGGCAGAAATCGGGCGCCGGTCAGCCTTTAGTGCGGCTGCAGCTGTGGCAGCCATCTCGTGACCTTTTGCGCTCAATGAATAGTGCGGCAGCCGACCATACAAAACGCCGTCTGGATTGTGCACTTCACCGTGACGGATTAGGTGGATACGTTCGGCGGGCATAGCTATAAGTCTACCCTCGGCTAAACTTGACCCATATGAGAGCCCGTGCCCTAGTTAAAGACCTTGCCGCCCTGCCAGATGGCCCAGTAACCATTGGTGGATGGGTAGAAAAACTTCGTGATCAGAAGCGCATCCAGTTCATCATTGTTCGCGATGAGTCCGGCGATGTTCAGGTAACTTACCCTCGCCCAGTAGTGAACGAGGTGCCTGACGAGAACGACGCTTTGGCAGCCAAGGTTTCGACCCTTACCAACGGCTCATTTGTTTGGATCACCGGCCGTTTGGTGCACGACGAGCGCGTAAAGCTCGGTGGCCTTGAGATTCAGCTAGACGATGTCGAAATCGTCACCATGGCTGACCCAGAAACCCCGATTGCCGACGACACCTCAATCGACAAGCGCATGGACTGGAGATTCCTTGACCTGCGCCGCCCTGAGATGAACCTGGTCTTCCGCATCCAGACCACTATTGAAAACGCTTGGCGCCAGTACTGGGCCGAGAACGACTTTGTTGAGATTCACTCACCAAAACTTATGGCCTCAGCATCAGAGTCAAACGCCGAGCTATTCAAGCTTGAGTACTTTGACACTCACGCTTACCTGGCCCAGTCACCTCAGTTCTACAAGCAGATGGCCATGATGTCTGGTTTGGGCAAAATCTTTGAGATCGGTCCGGTTTTCCGTGCCGACCCATCGTTCACCTCTCGTCACGCTACTGAGTTTGTCTCGGTCGACATCGAGGTTTCATGGATCGATTCACATGAAGACATCATGCAGATTCAGGAGCAGTTGCTGCACCGTGCCATCAGTGCGGTCAAAGACAAGCACGGCGATGAAATTTTGAAGCACTTTGGCGTTGAGGTTCAGGTACCTTCAATTCCGTTCCCTCGTGTTCCGCTAACCGAAGCGGTTGAGATCATCAAGGAACGCGGCCACGTTGTTGAGCGCGGTGGCGACCTTGACCCTGAGGGCGAGCGCCAAATTGCTGCCTGGGCTCAAGAGACCCACGGTCACGAGTTTGTGTTTGTTACCGACTACCCAGCAACAGTGCGCCCGTTCTACCACATGCGTCACGCAGACAACCCAGCTCTTACCAACAGCTATGACCTAATCTGGCGCGGTACTGAGATCACCACCGGTGCTCAGCGTGAACACCGCCTGGATGTTTTGATCGAGCAGGTAAAGGCCAAGGGGCTTGAGCCAGAGGGCCTACAGACCTACCTTGACTTCTTCAAGTACGGCGCACCTTCACACGGTGGTTTTGGAATGGGTCTGCTGCGCGTTCTGATGTTGCTATTGCACCAGCCAAACATTCGCGAAGTTGGTTTCTTGTTCCGCGGACCAAACCGCTTGGAGCCATAAGCTTCCGCACCTTATAGAAAATCCCCGACCAATGGCCGGGGATTTTTCATTGCTGCTTGGTTCTATTAGTCGATTGAAAGTCGAGCCCTGAAGGTTGATCTAGCCGGGGTGCCGAGCCAGAAGATCAGCCCCGCCGCTATAGGAATTCCGACAACCACTGCAAATGATTGAGCTACCGGTATGTGGAAGATTTCACCTCCAGCGGTTTGAGCAGCAGCAGTGGTAATTGCCCAAGCCAAGAAGATTCCGATGACCGAACCCAGGATGGTTCCGAACCCAGTAAGAATCAGGGCCTGGCTACCCAAAACATTTGCTCTGAATCGCTTGGGTGCACCGATTGAACCCAGGGTTGATTGGTCTGCTCGGCTTTCAATTTGAGCTAACCCCAAGGCGATCGAGGTTGAAGCCAATACTAAGAACGCAACCGCCCCCGCAATCAACCAGGCAACCATTTCGGTGTCTACCTGATAGCCCGCTTCATACATGTAGCCCTCGGGTAAGGTTGCGGCGAGCGCGTCAGTTTGGGCAAAGCCAAGTGTGTCGGCAAAATTGACGACTGCCAACCACGGACCGTATTCGATGCCAAGTTTTTCAGCCGCTTGTGGGCTAAGCACCTTGCTGAATAGATAGTTGTTTGACTGGCTAACAACTGCATCAACTTCAGCGACCCTACTTGGTTCACCAAGTTCAAATGGCTGCCCATCTTGGCCCAGCAGAGGCATTCCATCTGGGCCATATGGGGCCACACCAAACAGGGCACTGTCAACACCCGAGTCGAACCATTGAATCTTCATCTTGCCGTTGTCAATCAGGCCAGGGTGAAACACCACTGCCCCGCCCGAAGCCAAGGCCGCCTCAGCTTGATCATCAACTCGCCCCCCAAGCAGTGTTCTGAACTCCTGCGGGGTTGCCACAATAAATGTGCCAGAGGGGCGGGCGAGACGATCGCAGTCCATTAGTTCTGGGATGCTCGTTAGTTCACTTTGCGCTGCCCAATCTTGATTAGTCTCCATTAACTGGAACTCGTCGTAATAAGCGCTGCCCTCCATCCATGGGCAGAGCATTTTTGGGTTTGGTGCGACATAAGGCTGTTGGCCCTCGGCACCAATCTCAAGGCCCATGGTCAAGTTTGAGTACTGTTGGTGAGCCTGAATGACAGCCGCTGAATTTGTCGGCGAGATTCCGTTGGCCGCCAAAATGACCCCGTCTAGAATTTCGTCTCGATTTGCAAATCGGGTTTCTAGGGCTTCAACCGTTTCAAGCGAACCCCCACTCCAGCCCATAGCCGCGGCGTCATAAATGAGTTGATTTACTTCTCCGTATGGCCGGTAGCTATCGCGAGCGAACTCGCTGAATGAGAAGAACATGGTCAGCACGGTGGCACCTACAAATGAAGTCGCCAGCACGGATGCAATCACTGAGGTGTAGCGTTTGCGGTTATAGATCAGGTCATTTGTGGCATAGTTTGCTGCCGTGCCGAGGCGTTTAAACAGGGTTCTAGACAGAATCAGCAACCAACCCGATGCGATCAATAGCCCAATGATCATCACTGCCGAACCTGCGGCAATTGCAAAAAGCAGTACCGGAATGATCGAGTAGGCAGCCATTGGGTCGATGACAGTTTCTCGAATCGCGTTCGTCAGGTACTGCACGCCAAACAATGCACCGAGTGAAATTGCAAGACCGGCAGCGAATGTAACTAGACCGCCTATACCCGACCGCTTCTGAACTTTTGCCGATGCGCGAATGCCTCGGAGGGTACTCAGCACATCGACTTTGGACGCTGTATGAGCTGGAATCAAACTTACAATCGCTCCGATTATTGCCCCGCTGAACCCTACTAAGGCCAGCAAAGCAAACGGCAGGTGCAGGCCAGGGTAATCCAGGCGAGATCCATTGGTCATCAGCGGAAGCGCGACGACAGCGGCCAATGTGCCTACAACGACACCAAGCAGGCCTCCAAGAAGGCCCAGCCAGAGTCCATTAGCGACAGTAACAAAGCGCAATAGGCGGGAATTGGCTCCCAAGGATGAAATTACTGCGAGCGTTTTAGCCTGACGACGAGCACCGAACGAAAATGCCGAGCCTGCCAGCACCGCCACCGGCAGCAAGACCAGCGGAACCAAGAACACCAGCGCCAACAACTGATTGAGCACGGACAGGATGCCGTTCGAGTTCATCCATCCAAGCTGGTAAAGCGGCACTGCAGATTCAGCCGGGGGGTTCAATAGCACTTCGCGTGAGAGAACGCCCACACCTTGCTTGTTGATCGCGATAATTTGTGACCACTCAACTGGCTTTGCTCCCACCGCGTAAAAGCGATAGTTTTCGTGATTCAGACCGATGCCAGAGACAGCGCCCGATCTGGCGTAAACCACCGACGAGGTTCTCGAGGCCGACGCAGATTCCAATGTTCCGACAACCTTCAGTGACTTTCCGCTTTGTACGAAGGTCAAGGTTTCACCGATGGCAACGTCCAAGCGCTCCAAGGCCTGAGTGTTCACCATTATCTCTGAGTCATTTTTTGGCGCCTCACCAACGAGATCAAAGTAGCGGCCCTCGAGTTCGGGTCTCCACGGTTCGCCTTCGACCAAAGTTATGTTTCCCTGACCGTTGGCCGTTTTGACTGTCGAGGTTTGAATGCTCTCGGGAATCCACTCATAACCTGAAAGAACTGTTCGAGGGTCAACACGTTGCAGGTCAGGAGCAGGCTCAACCCACTCACCATCGTTGGTGTAGTAGAAAGCGATGCCTTCTTCGGGAACCTGATAAAGGTCTGAGCCCGGGAATTCATCGGCGTTGAGTCGTGCCTGAGTCTTACCAAGCGAGAATTCAACTGCCTCTGCCGCATTTGGTTTGGTGCTCTCTTGATAGATCAACCCGAATGTTCCGGCAACCACTGGAATGGCAATAACCAAAATTATCAACACGGATTGAAGTAGGTTGCGCTTCATTGAGCGTCTTGCAAGCGTCAGTGCAAGAAGTCGGCTGTTTCGATTTGCGCGATTTTTACTAAGCACTTTTGATCAACCCGTTTAGATCGCGGTGTGTCTTGGTTTCATCAACAATCAAACCGTCACGAATTATCAAAATGCGGTCTGCCCAGGCTGCATTTTTCGCATCGTGAGTAACCAAGATGCCGCCGGCGCCCGCATCAATACGCGCGCGAAGAGCACGGATCACAGATTCACCGGTGCGGCTGTCTAGGGCGCCCGTTGGCTCATCTGCAAGAATCACCTTACGAGGACCAACGATGCTCCGCGAAATTGCTACGCGCTGCCGCTGGCCGCCTGAGATTTCATCCGGGAAGCGCTTCGCAAGATCTTCAATGCCCATGGTTTTTAGTGATTCAAGTGCAGCAGCGCGAGCAGTAGTGCGCTTTTCGCCGTCAAGCTCCAGTGGCAGTGCAACATTCTCAATGACACTCAGCGCCGGAATCAAGTTGAAGTCTTGAAAGACGTAGCCGAGTGTCTGGCGGCGAAGACGAGCAATCACGCTTGCGCTGCTGGCAAATAGTTCAAAACCGGCCACCATTGCCGAGCCCTGAGTTGGCTTTTCTAGCCCGCCCGCTATCGAGAGCAATGTTGACTTACCAGAACCTGAGGCGCCCATGATAGCAACCAGCTCGCCCTCGCTCACTTGCAGGTCTACGCCCTTGAGCGCTTCAACGGCGGTGTCGCCTATGCCATAGGTTTTTTTGATGCCGCTCAGGTTGATGAGGATTTCTGTCATTTCGTTGCCCCCTACTATTTGATTATTGCCGGACGACCGCGTCGGGCCAGGTTTGGTTGAATTCTGATTTGTGTTTCTAGACCGCGCGCAGCTGTTTTATTTAGCAGACCTTCCACGTGCTCAAGCCAACGAAGTTCAGCTTCTGCGCCGAATATTTGAGAGTCGATCACCAAAATCCAGGCCAGGTCACTCGCTTGGCTTTCATCCGAGGTCCGCTTCGCGGTGGTAAGCAACTGGAGGTTTTGCAGTGCGGCTAGACGCTGAACGCTGAGAATTTTCTCGACATCGACGCCGGGCAGGGTCACCGCTAGTGCAAGCTTCATGGCCAGTTCGTCGCGATTTTGCTGGGTGCGCTCAACCGGACTGGTTAGCCATCGAGCGGCCTCGATGCGCCCGCTCGAGGTGATTGAATATCTGATTTGACCATCGGTGTTCACGTCGCTTGAGACGACAAGCCCATCGCGCTCTAGGCGTTCGAGCGTCGAATAAATCTGACCCACGTTGATTGGCCAGGTATCGCCGGTGCGGCTTTCAAGCTCGTGGCGAAGTTGATAGCCGTGGCAGTCGCCAAGATTCAAAATTGCAAGCAAGCTGTGTTTTACACTCATGATGCAATTAATACATACTCAGTAGGTATTAAGCAACCTGAAACTCAAATTCGGTGTCCGAAACTTTAAGAGAATTAGCAAAAACTATTTTTTGGCAGTGCCTTTGGCCGCCGAACGCACAGTCTGGATTGGGTCAGAAAACTTCATGATGGTGTTTTTTGCTTTTAGCGCCCAAGGATATTTGCGGCCCAGCAACGACAAAACAATTAGCAAAATCGGAAACCAGAATCGCTTCAAAATCCATCGCATCGAAACCACTACCCCTTAGTTAGGTTGTCCAACGCAGTTGCAAATCGCACTTCGTCGATACGCCAATAGTTATGCACTTGCCCGTCAATTAGCAAGACCGGAATTTCCTCTGAGTATCGGGCGGCAAGCTCAGCGTCATCCAGGATGTTCAACTCGGTGAGGCTGACTGAGGCAGTCGCGTGGCGCTGCTCAAAATCAGCAACCACACGGTTCACCGCATCACGGGCATCATCACACAGATGACAACCCGGCTTGCCGATCAAGGTTAATTCCACGTTCACAAACCCCAGCCTATGACAGGTGTTGCCGACGCCGGCAACTAAACTGAACAGGTGCCGAATACCCCTAAGAAATCAACCAAAATCGAAGCCGCGTTCTTCGACGTTGATAACACCATCATTCGGGGATCCAGCAGTTTTTTGTTTGGAAAAGCAGCTTTCAAGCGTGGCTTTTTTAGCCGCCGTGACTTCTGGAGATTTGCCTGGCAGCAGGCCCGCTTTATTGCCCGCGGCGAGACCCTCACAACTGTTGATGAGATTCGCGATCGCGCGCTTGGGCTAATCGAAGGCCACAAGGCAGACGACCTAGCGGCACTGACCGATGAGGTTTACGACAAGTACATTTGCCCAAAGCTGTGGCCAGAGACTGTTCGTCTGGCTAAAGAGCACATCGCAGCTGGGCGCGAGGTTTGGTTGGTCACTGCCACACCAAAACAAATTGCTGATGTTATTGCCCACCGCCTTGGCCTGACCGGTGGCCTGGGTACCGTGGTCGAAGTCAAAGATGGCATTCTGACCGGCAAATTGGTCGGCGAGACCCTCCACGGCAAACACAAGCGCAAGGCTGTAAAAGCGCTGGCCAAAGAGCGCAACATCAGCCTCAAAAACTCTTACGCATATAGCGACAGCGTGAATGACCTTCCGATGATGACTGTGGTTGGTCACGCTGTGGCAGTTAACCCCGATGCTGCGCTTAAGCGCTACGCAGTGGCGGCCGAGTGGCCAATCCTGGATTTCAAAAAACGCGAGCTGCGCGCCAATAAATAGCCCGGTTAAACAAGAAACCCGTCAAGAAAACTTGACGGGATTTTTGTTGAGTAAGCCGACTAAACGACTTACTTCTTGTTGCGACGCTGGTGACGAGTCTTACGAAGCAACTTGCGGTGCTTCTTCTTAGACATACGCTTGCGGCGCTTCTTAATTACTGAACCCATAGGGACCTCACAGATTTTGGATGCTCATCTACCGGATCGGCAAACAGCAAAACGATTTCTCTATTCTAGCCGAGTTAAGTGGGCCTGGGTGAACCAGTTAGAAACCTTGCGTTCAGGTTGCTGCGGTAATCTACAGGCTAAACCTAGGTAGAAAGACTTGCCAAACATGACTAAAAAAATCGTTGCAGAATTCTTGGGCACACTCCTGCTGGTCACGGTTGTTGTCGGCTCGGGAATCATGGGGCAGAACCTTTCCACCGATTTTGGCCAAGCGTTGCTAATCAACACCATCTCAACGGTTGCAGCTCTGGCTCTGCTGATCACCCTATTTGGGCCAATCAGTGGCGCTCACTTTAACCCTGTGGTTTCTTTGATTATGTTGGCGCTCAAAAAACTTGATGTCACAACTTTCTTTGCCTACGCGGCAGCTCAAACCGTTGGTGCCGCTGCCGGTGCAATTTTGGCCAACGCAATGTTTGACCTAGCCCCGCTGCAGATTTCTGAAAATGTTCGAGCTAGCTCCGGAATCTGGATCTCTGAGGTTGTTGCCACAGCCGGACTGCTATTGGTGATCTTGGTTTTCAGCTCGCGCAATTTCAGCACCGCGCAAATCGGTGTGGCGGTGGCCGCCTGGATTGGCTCTGCCTACCTATTTACCGCTTCGACTTCTTTTGCCAACCCTGCGGTTACCGTTGGTCGAATCTTTTCAAATACCTTTGCCGGAATTGCCCCGGAATCCGTGTTGAATTTTGTAATTTTCCAATTTGCCGGCGCCCTTTTGGCACTGGTTATTTTCAAAACTCTATTTAGAGACCGGTCATAGCATTTCTTTCATCAATTTTGGAATTTGAGAAATAGATTCCACCAGCTGTCGGTTCGGATTAGAAAGTATTCCAAGAGTTTTCTAGAAAATTGCCGGAAGGTCTAACCATGAGCCCGCAGAGTAAATCAGCCCCCGCTCCCGCTCCAAAGCAGGCGCGCGCTGTTGACACCATTGCCTTGGTCCTTCAAGTCACCAATAAGTACCTGCTTAGCGGTGGCGAGGCTGCGGTTCGAGTTCAAGAGATTTCCAAGACGGCAAACGTGTCGATTGGTTCGATCTATCACCACTTCGGTGACCGCGATGGTCTAATTCGAGCCGCGTATGTTGAGCGTTTTCGCAACGCCATCCAAGATGACATTGAGCGCGTCAAGAGATTCATGGCCCGCATGCACAGTGCCAAAGAAATGGCCGAGCACTATGACGAAATGCTGGCTTTCCTAAACCACCACTTCGAGCAGTTTCCGGCCCGCGACCAGGCAACCACCATCGGCAGCACTACCGGTCGGCCGCCGCTGCGCGAAGCCATCATCGAAGTTCAGAGTGAACTAACCTCGAGCCTGGCCGAGGTTATGCAGCTGCTGAAGGACCGCGGAATTTTGAAGCCTCACCTAGACCCTCGCGCGGCTGCCGTGCTGACTCTAGGCATGCTGCACGGTCGAGTGATTTCTGAGCTGGACCGCAACCCGGTAAACGACGAGTGCTGGAACACCGCATTTTTGACGGCGTTCAGCGGCCTATTTGTTGGCACAGATAGTTTGCCAATTTGGGGTCGACTAGCCAACGGTG
>JACCDY010265116.1_pt1 | contig 14252 bp, 9 predicted proteins | sample 7446391 | NCBI WGS metagenome assembly JACCDY01 (sample SAMN15323451, study PRJNA562643) | freshwater metagenome | isolation source: river surface water | place: USA:Blue River Watershed | collected 2017-08-18 | reverse complement strand
TTCGGCAGCGCCCTGCAGCGTTCCACGGCCCTGCAGGCCATGGCCTTGCGCTATGTGCAGAGCCTGATGGTGCAGATGGCGCAGGGCGTGGTTTGCAGCCTGCACCATTCGGTGCTGCAACGCCTGAGCACCTGGTTGCTGGTGCACCAGACGGTCACGGCATCGCCCCAGGTGCAGGCCACCCACGAGACGATTGCCCACATGCTGGGGGTCCGGCGCGAGTCCATCACCCAGGCCGCAGGCCAATTGCAGGCGGCCGGCTGCCTCACCACCAGCCGGGGCCGGCTCACCATCGACGACCCCCAGGCCTTGCGCAGCCATGTGTGCGAATGTTTCTCGCAGATCGAGCAGGACCAGCAACAGCTGTGGCAGACGCCCTTGCAGGCGCAGGCACCAGCCGGCGTGGGCCTGGCTGGCTGGACCGCATCCGACGCCGAAGAAGCGGACGAGGCCCCTCTGGCGCCGCAGGTGCAGGCGCAGTCCCAGGCCAGGGGCCGCTATGCCGATATCTACGACTTCGCACCGGTCGGGCTGCTCAGCGTGGACAGCCAGGGGCGGCTGCTCGAGACCAATATGGCGGCGGCCATTCAGCTGGGCATCCCCCGCTCCCAGTGCCGACAGTACCGCTTTGTGGATTTCCTGCAGCCCGAGTCGCGCGAGGCTTTTGAGCGCTTCCACCGCGAGGTGCTCAGCGGCAAGTGCCGTCGCCACTGCGAGCTCGGTCTGCTGCCGGCTGCGCGCAGCCCGGCAGCGGTGGTCAGGCTCGATGCCACCGTGGACGAAAACGGTGAGGAAAACCGCATGGTCATGGTCGACATCACCGAGAGCCACCGCCAGATGGCGCAGCTGCTGCATGCCCATGGCCAGGACCTTGGCCTCGCGCTGCCCCATCAGGATGGCGAACTCTGGTGGCGCACGGCGGGCATGGGCGCGGGATCGGCCGGTTCGGGGCGCCAAGCCGGTGTCTGAGCCTGACGGGGGGGCTAAGATGGCGTCATGCACACACGACGACTGGGCCCCTTCACCGTCAGCGCCATTGGCCTGGGCTGCATGAACCTCAGCCACGCCTATGGTCCCCCCGTTTCACGCGAGCAGGGCGAACGCGTGCTGCTGGCCGCCCTCGATGCGGGGGTGACGTTTTTCGACACCGCCGCCCTGTATGGTTTTGGTGCCAACGAAACCTTGCTCGGCCAGGTCCTCAAGCCGCACCGCCGCCACATCACCCTTGCCAGCAAATGCGGCATGCAGGGGGTGGACCCGGGCAACGGCACTCCGGTGCGCGTGATCGATGGGCGCCCCGAAACCATCCGCCAGACCTGCGAAGACGCGCTGCGCCGTTTGCAGACCGAGGTGATTGACCTGTATTACCTGCACCGCTGGGACAAGAAAGTGCCGATCGAGGACAGTGTCGGCGCCCTCAGCGACCTGGTGCGGGCCGGCAAGATCCAGACCATTGGCCTGTCCGAAGTCTCGGCAGCCACCCTGCGCAAGGCGCACGCCGTGCACCCCATCACGGCGGTGCAAAACGAGTATTCCCTGTGGACCCGCAATCCCGAGATTGCGATGCTCGCCGCCTGCCAGGAGCTGGGGGTGGGCTTTGTGCCGTTCAGCCCGGTGGCCCGGGGCTTTTTGTGCGGTCCGCTCGATGTCGCCGCTTTCGCGCCCGGCGACATCCGTCGCCACATGCCCCGCTTTGCGCCAGAGAACTTCACCCACAACCTGCAGCTGCTGCCGCCCTACATGGCGCTGGCGCAGGAAGCCGGCTGCAGCCCCGCCCAGCTGGCGCTGGCCTGGCTGCTGCACCAGGGCGAACACCTGGTGCCGATCCCGGGCACCAGCTCGGTGCCGCACCTGCTCGACAACCTGGGGGCGGCGCAAGTGCGGCTGGCGCCCGAGCTGCTGGCGCGCCTGGATGCCCTGATCAACCAGAGCACCGTGACCGGCAACCGCTACAACGCCCAGGCCAACAGCGAGGTCGACAGCGAGACCTTCGCCTGAGCTTCAGACGGGCGAACAAACCCGCGCATGCCGTCGGGCTTCAGGCGGCGTCGGGCTGTTGGCTGGGCGCGGCTTTTTGGAACGCTTCGAGCGCCATGCAGGCCTGTTCCACCGAGAGGATCAGCGGCCAGCGTGACAAGTCCACCTGGAAGCGGCGTGCGCTTTCGATCTGCGGAATCAGGTAGCAGTCGGCCAGCGAGGGGCGGTCGCCGTGGCTGAAGCGTCCGCGCAGGGGATCGGCGGCCAGCAAGGCTTCGTAGGCGTCAAAGCCGGCGGTGATCCAGTGGCCGCACCAGGCGTTGATGGCCTTGTCGTCGGCGCCAAAGGTCTTGCGCAGGTATTCGAGGATGCGGCGGTTGTTGATCGGGTGGATGTCGCAACCGACCAGGGCCGCCAGCGCACGCACCTGGGCGCGCCGTAGCGGATCGCGGGGCAGCAGGGCGGGCGTGGGGTATTTTTCTTCGAGCCATTCGAGGATGGCCGGCGACTGGATCAGCACCTCGCTGCCGGTGTCGAGTGCGGGCACCAGCTGCTGGGGGTTGATGGCCTTGAAGCCGTCCTGGAGGTGCTCTTCCTTGCCCAGGTGCACCGCCACATAGTCGGTGCTCAGGCCCTTGAGCTGGAGCGCGATGCGCGTGCGGTGCGAGGTGCCGCTGCGCCAGAAGTTGTAGAGCTTCATGTGTTCTTCGTTCGAGGTGACAAAACCAAAGACCGCTTGCGCCCAGCGGTTTATGCGGCTGCGCCGATGGTCAATGCGATGTCGGCGACGCCTTCGACACGGCCGGTGATCTGGTCGCCCGGCACCACGGCGCCCACGCCTTCGGGCGTGCCGGTGTAGATCAGGTCGCCGGGCTGCAGGTGGTAGTAGGTGGAGAGGTCGGCGATGATTTCGCGGATGTTCCAGATCAGCTTGTCGACATCGGACGACTGCTTGGTTTGGCCATTGACTTCCAAAGCGATCGCGCCGCGCTCGATCACCACGCGGGGCATGGGCACGATCTCGGAACAGACCGCGCCTTGCTCGATGTCCTTGCCCGTGTCCCAGGGGCGGCCCTTGTCGCGCGCCACCAGCTGCAGGTCGCGGCGTGTCATGTCCAGGCCGGCGGCGTAGCCGTAGACCAGCTCATGTGCACGGTCTTCGCTCACGCGGAAACCCGGCTTGCCAATGGCCAGCACCAGTTCCATTTCAAAGTGGTAGTTGTTCGTGCGCGGTGGGTAGGGCACGGTGGTGCCGCTTTCCACCAGGGTCTGCGGCGACTTGGTGAAGTAGAAGGCTTGTTCCACGCTTTTGTCGACGGGGCGGCCCATCTCGACCGCGTGGGCGTGGTAGTTGCGCCCAACGCAGAAGATGCGGTTGATGGGGAAGCGTTCCTGCTGACCACGGATGGGCAGGGAGGGGATGGCAGGGGGATTGAAGATGTAAGAGGTCATGGCTTGCAATGGAAATGAAAGGTCAGCCGCGGTTTTCGTAGACGCCCAGCTTGCGGTGCAGCGGCGATTCGTCGGCGATGAAGATGAACGTGGGCTTGTCCGCTTGCAGGTTGGTCAGCGTCACGGCTTCGTAGCCCGGGGCGCAGCAGGTGTCGGCTTCGGTCAGGGTGAAGGTGCTGGCCACGATCTGTGCCCGCACAGCGCCTTCGATCACATGAAAGACCTGCGCGGGCGAGCGGGCAGGCAGGCGCAGGGTCTGACCGGGGCGCAGCATCAGGGCGTAAAAGCCCAGGATGTTTTCGGCGTCGCTGCCGGTTTCGGGGTTGGTGTAGGTGACCTGCACCTGCTCCACCGCCGCATCGTCCGCCGCCAGGGATTCGAGCGCGGCCTTGGCGTCTTTCCAGGCGTAGCGCAGCATGGGGTAAGCCTTCTTGCTGCGCTCGAATACATGCGAGGGCACCACGCCGCCACGGGCGTATTGTTGGGCGCCCTGGCCGGGCACCACGGTCTGGCGCTCGCCGTTGATGTGGTAGCTGGCCTCCATGTAATAGACCAGGGGCAGGTCCAGCACATCCAGCCAGATGACCGGCTCGGTGCCGTCGTGGCCGTGTTCGTGCCACAGGCCCGTGGGGGTGAGGATCAGATCGCCCCGACTCATGGGGCATTTCTCGCCGTCCACGGTGGTCCATGCGCCTTCGCCTTCGACCACCATGCGCACCGCGTTGGGGGTGTGGCGGTGGCTGGGCGCCCATTCGCCCGGCAGCAGCAGCTGCATGCCCAGGTACATGGCCGCCGAGGCTTGCATTTTGTCCAGGCCATGGCCGGGGTTGGCCAGCACCAGCACGCGGCGCTCGGCTTTTTCAATCGGGGTCAGCTCGCCCGCCTGCAGCAGCAGCGGCTTGATGTCGCGGTAGGCCCAGCAGGTGGCTTGGGTCTGGCGCGTGGGCACCTTGGGGGGCAGCACACCGCGCAGGCTGGGCCACAGGGGCACCAGGTTCTTCTCGCGCAGGTCCTGCACATAGTCCTTGGGCAGGTCTTCGAGTCGTCCGAGGTCGTTCATTGCCAGTCTCCGTGTTCAGGGGTGTTTTGCGGCATCCAGGCAATTGCCCACGTTCCAGCCGTAGAGCCATTCCATCGCATCATAGAAGCGCTCGGGCGAGCGGCCACGCCAGAGGTCGTTGCGCACCAGCCGCTCCACGCCCTTGGCGTGGTAGATGCGGCCCATCTCGCGGCTCGAGAGCACGATGCGGGCGGTGCGGGCCACGCGGGCGCGCTGGTACATGTCGAGTGCCTGGGGCCAGTCGTTCTGGTGCACCCGCAGGGCTTCGCCCAGGGTCACGGCGTCTTCCATGGCCATGCAGGCGCCCTGGGCCATGTACTGGGTGGTGGGGTGGGCCGCATCGCCCAGCAAGGTGACGCGGCCGTAGGTCCACTGGCCAATCGGTTCGCGGTCGGCGGTGGCCCAGCGCTTCCAGCTCTTGGGCAGATCGATCAGCTGGCGCGCCTTGGCGCAGATGCCCTGGAAGTAGCTTTGCACCTCTTCCTTGCTGCCCTCGGTCACCCCCCATTCCTCCTGCTGTCGGCTGTGGAAGGTCACCACCACGTTGTACTGCTCGCCGCCGCGCAGCGGGTAGTGCACCAGGTGGCAGTTGGGGCCGACCCAGATGGCGGCGGCGTTCCACTGCAGGTCCTGCGGAAAGTCTTTTTTCTCGACCACGGCGCGGTACACCACATGCCCGGTGACGCGGGCCGGATCGCCCACGAACTGCTGGCGCACCACCGACTTGACGCCATCGGCCCCGATCAGGGCCACGCCCCGGTGGGCCTGGCCGTGTTGGTCGTAGACGGTGACGCTGTGCGCGTCCTGTTCGATGCGCTCGACCCGGGTGGAGGTGATGAACTCGACGCGTCCGGTTTCCTGCGCCCCTTCGAGCAGCGACAGGTGCACATCGGCGCGGTGGATGACGGCGTAGGGGTTGCCAAAACGCTGGCGAAAGGCCTCGCCGGTCGGGATCTTGCCGACCTGGTATTCGTCGACCGCGTCGTGCATCACCATGTGGTCGGTGTAGACGGCGCGCCCGCGCGCCTTGTCGCCGATGCCCAGGGCGTCAAAAGCATGGAAGGCATTGGGCCCGAGCTGGATGCCGGCGCCGATCTCGCCGATTTCCGGGGCTTGTTCCAGCACGGTCACGCGAAAGCCCTGGCGGACCAGGGCGAGGGCGGCGGCCAAGCCACCGATGCCGCCTCCGGCAACGATGACAGGCAAGGATTCGGACGCAGGGCTCATGGGGGGTCTCCTCGGCAGGGGGGATGCACAAACTGTGTGTGCATATCATAAGTATACTTACTAAATCGAGGCAAGGCCAGCGCTGCGTGCAGGAATCAGGGTAAGTACGGATCCGGGCGGACGGATGCCGACAGGTCCAGGGCGCGATTGATCTGCGCCATGCGGGCCTCATCGAGGCCACCGGTCAGGGCGTGCAGACGCACCTGGGCCATCAACCAGGCCAGGCGCTCGCGTGCCAGGTCCAGGACCGCCTGGCTCAGCTGCTGCTGCGCGTTGAGGATGTCCAGCCGCGAGCGCGTGCCGGCGCTCCAACCGCGTTCGCTGGAGACCACGGCCTGTTGGGCCGAGCGCTCGGCCTGCTCCAGCGCCTGCACCTTGTGCACGCCCTGGCGGACCGCCTGAAAGGCTTTGTGCACTTCATTGCGCAGCTGGCGCTGCTCGGACTCGAGCTTGTGCTGGGCTTCGGCATGGGTGGCCATGGCCTGGCGCACCTGGGCGCTGAGGCCGCCACCGGCATAGAGCGGCAGGTTCAATGACAGGCCGATCTGGGTGTTGTGGTAGGTGGAGCCGGGGTTGAAGATGCTGTCGCGGTCGGTGACGCTGCGTTGCAGCACCGCATCGAGCGTGGGCCGATGCCCCGCCGCCAGCCGGTCGATGTCGGCCTGCAGGCTGCGCACCTGCGCCGCCTGCGCGGCGATGGCCGGACTGCGCTGCTCCGCCTGTGCCCACCAGTGTTCGAGCCGGTCGGGCTCGGGCGTCGTCGGGCGCAGGCTGTCCCATTTCAGGGGCCGGATGCCTTGCACGGTTTGCTGCACCATGGTCTGCAGTTCCTGCACCGCCTGGGCCACGCTGTCGCGGGCCACCACCTGGCGGGCCAGGGCCAGGTCCAGTCGGGCCTGGGCGTCGTCCACATCGGTGCGTGTGCCCTGTCCTGCCGCCAGCGCGCGCTGTGCCGCTTCGAGCTGGATGCCAATGACCCGCACCTGTGTCTGCATCTGCAGCTGGCCTTCGCGCGAGAGCAAGAGGTTGAAATACGCCTGCGCCACCTGCAGCCCGGTGTCCTGTTCGGCCTGGGCGAGCGTGGCCTCGGCCTGCGCCACCATGGCCTGCGAACGCCGGTAGCCTGCCCAGGCGGCGGGCCGGTACAGGGGCTGGCGCAGCACCAGCGCCCCCGAACGGCTGGTGTACTGCTGCAGGCTGTCGGCGCCCGGGCCCGCGCCGAGCGTGCGGGTGCTCAGTTCATTGCGGTAATGGCCAAGGCTGAGCCCGGCGCTGGGCAGCAGCTGCGCCCTGGCGATGGGCTGGGCCTCGCGCCCCGCCTCGGCGGCCGAGCGCGCGGCCAGCAGATCGGCATCGCTGGCCATGGCTGCCCGGTAGCTCTCCAGCAGGTCCAGGGTGCCGGCCGCTGCAGCGCTGCAGCCCAGGCCCAGCGCGAGCAGTGCAGGCAGGATGGCCAGGCGGCCGAACGGGGCAGGGGCCTTGGCCATCCTCACTCCTCCTTCATGGCCGATGCCATGCGCTTGACCAGGGGGTGCAGCAGGTAGGTCAAGAACGAACGCTCGCCCGTCTTGATGATGGCTTCCACCGGCATGCCCGCCTGCATCTGGCGCGGCCCCAGGGTCTGCAGGCCTTCGGCGGTGACCTGGATGCGGGCCAGGTAGTAGCTGACCGGCCCGGAGGACAGGTTTTCTGTGATCAGGTCGCGCGAGACCGAACGCAGTCGGCCCTGCACCACCAGGGAGGGGGAATGCGCGAAAGCGCTGAAGCGCAGGTCCGCAGGCAGATCCGGATGGATCCGGTCGATCAGGTGGGGGGGCACACGCGCCTCCACCACCAGAGACTCGTCCAGCGGCACGATGTCCATCAGGCGCGCCCCCGGTTGCAGCACCGCCCCGGCACTTTGCAGCTGCAGGCCCACCACCTGGCCCGAGACCGGGGCCCTGAGCTCGGTGCGCCCCAGTTCGTCGGTGGCGGAGCGGAATTTTTCCCGGTCGGCCTGCAGCTCCAGGCGGATCTGCGCCAGTTGCGTGTCCACGTCCTTGCGGAATTCCTGGCGCCGCTGCTGGGCGCGCTGCTGCAGTTCCAGGATGCTGCGCGAAGCGCGCTCGATCTGACCGCTGAGCTCGGCGATCTGGCCCTGTGCCGCCGCGCTCATCCGCTCGATTTCCAGCTGCCGTGAGCGGGGCGCATAACCGTCGTTGACCAGGCTGCGCACTCCCGTCAGTTCCTCTTGCAGCAGGGCCAGCTGCTTGCGCTGGCTCAGCAGTTGGCCCTCGGCGCCGAGCCTCTGCGCAGCCAGGCCCCGCATCGATTCGTCCAGGCCCTGCAGCTCCGCGCGCAAGGCCTCGCGCCGCGAGGCGAACAGGGCGCCTTGTGTGGCCACCTGCTGCTGCACCATGGGCTCCTTCGATTCGAGCAATTCGGGGTCAAAAGCGATCGACGCCGCGCCCCGCTGTTCGGCCAGCAGGCGGCCTTCGTGGGCGAGCATGCCCAGGTAGCGCTGCCGGCTGCTCTCGAAGCTCGCCAGCGTGGCCGCGGCATTCATGCGGGCCACCACCTGGCCCGCCTGCACCACCTCGCCCTCGCGGACCAGGATGTCGCCGAGCACCCCGCCTGAGAGGTGTTGCACCGGCTTGCGCTTGGTGTCGATGCTGACGGTGCCCGGGGTGGGCACGCCTTCGTCGAGCGGGGCCAGTGCCGCCCACAGCAGGAAGCCGCCCAGACCGATGCCCAGGATCAGCAGGCCCCTGCGCATGGGCTGGCGCGTGTCCTGGGGCAGCGCCGGTTCGGCTTCCAGGCTGAACGCCGGACGGGTCTGCAGCGCGGCGCTGCGCGAGGGGGGGCTGGGCAAGGGCGCGTTCATGGGGCGTCTTTCGCAAGGGTCAGGGGGGTGGAGGTGGGTGTCGGGCGGCGCCGCGCGGCCAGCTGGCGCAGGACCTGCTCACGCGGGCCCTGCAGGACGATGCGGCCGCGCTCGAGCACCACCAGCCGGTCGGCGGCGTCGATCAGGCGACCGCGGTGGCCGATGGCCACCACCGTCTTGCCCGCGCGGCGCTGGGCGTCGATGGCTTGCAGCAGTGCCGTTTCGCCAGCTTCGTCCAGGTTGGCGTTGGGCTCGTCGAGCACCAGCAGCGCAGGCTCGCCGTACAGCGCCCGGGCCAGGCCGATGCGCTGGCGGTGGCCAGCGGACAAGGGGCTCGCACGGGCGTCCAGTGCGGTCTCGTAGCCCGCGGGCAGGCGCAGGATCAGCTCGTGGATGCCGGCCGCCTGCGCCGCCTGCACCACGCGCTGCGGATCGACGGTGCCCAGCCGGGCGATGTTCTCGGCCACCGAGCCGGCCAGCAGCTGCACGTCCTGCGGCAGGTAGCCCAGGTGAGGGCCCAGCTGCTGGCGGTCCCAGGCGGTCAGCGCTTGACCATCGAGCAGCACCTGGCCTTGCATGCCCGGCCAGAGACCCAGCAGGCAACGCGCCAGGGTCGACTTGCCCGAGCCGGAGGGGCCCAGGATCACCGTCAGTTCCCCCGGCCGGCACAGCAGTTGGATGTCTTTGAGGATGGCGGACCCGCGCCCGGGGGCGGTGGCCGACACCTTCGAGAGTTCGATCCGCCCTTGCGGGGCCTGCGGCAAAGGCATGCCGTGGCGCTCGGGGTAGGCCGTCAACAGCGCATCGAGCTGGCGCATCGCATGGCGGGCCGAAAAAAAAGCTTTGCCGGTGGAGGCCAGCCCCTGCACGGGCTGCAGTGCGCGGCTCATCAGCACATTGGCCGCGATCATGCCGCCCACACTGAGTTCGCCATGCAGCACCAGCCAGGCGCCAGCGGCCAGCGCCAGCGCTTGCTGGCTGTATTGCACGAAGCGGTGCAGGGTCTGTTGGCTGCGCATGCGCTGCTGCAGCGCGTCTGCTGCGCGCTGCTGTTGATGGTGCAGCTGCTGCCAGCGCTGGCGCAGGCCGCGCAGCATGCCCATGGAGGCCACCACATCGGCATGCTGCAGCCGCGACTGCACATGGCCGGACAGGGCATTCGCATGTTGCTGGGCCCGTGCGGCCAGCGGCGACTGCGCCCGTTGCCCCCACCAGGCCATGGCCACAAAAATGGCCACGAACAGCAAGGACAGCGCCCCCAGCAGCGGGTGGAGCAGCCACGCGACCAGCACGTACAGCGGCGTCCAGGGCAGGTCCAGCAGGGCCAGGATCCCGGGTCCGGTGAGGAACTGCCGCAGCTCCAGCAGGTGCTGCAGGCCATCGGCCGGCTCATTGCGTGGACGCGCCAGTGCGCGCTCAAAGAGCGCATGGAAGACGCGGGTGTTCAGCGCCTCGTCCAATCGCACGCCGGCGCGCACCAGCAGTTGTGCGCGCAGCCATTCGGCCACCGCGATCCAGGCGATGAACAGCAGGGCCACCGCGGATGCAGCCAGCAGCGTCAGTTCGCTGCGGCTGACCATCACCCGGTCGTAGATCTGCAGCATGTAGAGCGTGGGGGTGAGCGTCAACAGATTGGCGGCGAAGCTCAGGGCCACGGTGGCCAGGACTTCGCGCCGAAATGCCCACAGCACCCGCAGCAAAGGCGAGGCGGTGTGTCGGTGTCTGTTCATGCCGTCTCCAGGTGGGGCCTGCGGGGCCGGTGGGTCATGGCGGAGGCTGGCCCCGCCTTGGCCAGCGAGGCCAGCACCGCGTCCCGCGGGCCCAGGGCTTGCACCAGGCCATCGCGCAGCACCATGACGGTGTCGGCCACCGCCAGCATCGACGCTTGGTGCGTCACCAAAACGGTGGTGGCGCCGCGCTGCTGGAGCCCGCGCACCACCTCCAGCACCGCCGCCTCGCCCGCCTCGTCGAGGTGGGCGCAGGGTTCATCCAGAATCACCAGCGCCGGTTCGCCGTAAATCGCCCGCGCCAGTCCCACCCGCTGCCGTTGACCACCCGACAGAAAGGTACCGCCCGGGCCGATGGGCGTGTCTGTGCCCTGGGGCAGTTGCGCGATCCAGTCGTCCAGCCCGGCGTCGTGGCAAGCCTTCTGGAGCCGCAGTGCATCCGGCGGGCCAAAGCGCGCCACGTTTTGCGCCAGCGTGCCGTCCAGCAGGGCCACCTCCTGCGGCAGGTAGCCCAGGTGCTCGCCCAGCAAGGCCTTGTCGCGGGCGTGGGGGTCGATGCCGTCCAGCCGCACCTTGTCGCCGACCGACGGCAGCAGCCCCAGCAGGGCACGCGCCAGCGTGGTCTTGCCCGCTCCCGAGGGCCCGATGACCGCCATGACGGCGCCAGGCGGCAGCGCAAAGACCACGTTGCGCAGCAAGGAGACAGGCCCTTCGGGGCCGGGCACCGTCACGCTCAGCCCCTGCACCGCCAGCTGGCCTGTGGGCGCGGGCAGGGGCATCTGGGTGGCAGGCGCTGGAAACTGGCTCAGCAGGGCCTGCAGGCGTTGGCGCGCCTCGCGGGCCTGCACCAGCAATTTCCATTGCGTCACCACCTTGACCAGGGGCTGCAGCACCTTGGCCCCCAGGACGGACGCGATGATCAACAGGCCCCCTTCAAGCAACTGGCCACGCAGGTAGAGCCAGCAGGCCGCGCCGAGCAGGACCGAGCCCTGCAGGGTTTGCACGCTGCGCGCTGCGGCGCTGCTCCAGCCCGCTTTGTCCGAGGCCTGGGCCTGCAGGGCCAGGCAGCGGCGGTGCAGCCGCAACCACCGCGCATGCACACCCGGCCACATGCCCATCGACTCGATCACCTGGGCCTTGGCCAGTGCGCCGCGCGCGTACTGCTTGGCGGCCATGGCGGCGCGGTTGGCTTCCACCAGCGTGGTGTGGGTGTGCTGCTCGGTCCACCAGGCGATCAGCACCTGCAGCACGGCGCCCGCGAGTGCGGCCAGCGCCAGCACCGGGCTGATCCAGAAAATGCCGCACAGAAAGAGCAGTGCGCCGGGCCACTCCATCCAGGCCAGCGCGGCGGGGGATGCCCAATATTCACGCCATGTGCGCAGGTCGCTGAGGGCCTGATCGCCGCCCACCGGCACCTGGCGCAGATGGGCCGCAAACACCGCATCGAAGACCGGCACGGCCAGCACTTGGTCCAGATGCCGGCTGGCGCGTTGCATCAGGTCTTCGCGAACGCCGTCGATCAGCACCAGCACGGCATACACCCCGAGCACCAGCAAGGTCAGCATGCCCAGGGTGGTGAGGTTGCGGCTGTTCACGACCCGGTCATAGACCTGAAACATGTAGAGCGTGGGGGCCAGCGACAAAGCGGCCGTCAGCAAGGTCCAGAGCAGGACCTGGCGCTGGTAGGGACGCAAGGCCGCCAAGGCCTGCGAAAAGGCGTTCGGATCGCGTGGGGTCATGTTGTCCATTCAAGAGGCCCCGGGCAGTGCCCGGGGCCTGGATCGCGCACGGCGTCAGGGCAGGGCTCAGGCGATGATGTCGCTCGCGCTCAGACCATCCTTGTCGATGCCCACCAGCACCACCACCTGGTCGGCCGCCCCATCGCTGTCGGTGTCTTCGAACAGGTAGCCGTTGCGGCTGTCGTATTCGAAGGCGTAGAGCTGGCTCTGGTTGGAGGTGCCGTTGAGGGCGGCCAGCGCCAGGTTGGCGGCCGCCAGGGCCGCGGCGTAATCGCTCACCGAGGTGCTGGCTTCCACATAGTTGCCTGTGGCTGCCGTGGCATCGCCGGCCAGGCCCAGCTTGAGCGTGTCCAGCTGGGTCTGGAAGTTGTTGGTGTAGCCCAGGATGTATTGCGCATCCTTGAGGTCCAGGCTGGAGGTGCCTTTGACCACCTGGAAGATGTCGGCGTCTGGCGTCCCATTGAGTGCGTCCAGCGAACCGGGGGCAGACAGGATCTTGCTGTCCGCCTCCAGATGGACCTTGAAGCTGAAGGACTGGGCATCGAAGTCGCGGTCGATCACTTGACCCGCAAACACCAGATCGGTGTCGAAGGTGGCTGTGCTTTCGGTGCGGATGTCGATCTGGATGATCTTGAACACATCCGTGTCCGACGAGTCGGCCATGCCCCGTCCCTGGGCCGTGAGGGTGACCGCCTGGTGCGTGCTCAGGCTGTAGCCGGTTCCAGCCACGTTCTCGGTGCTGCTCATCACCTGCAAGCCACTGATTTGGTAGTGGGCGCTGTCGTAGTCGTCCTTGCCGATGGTGACCACGCGGTAACCGGTGACCGGGTCGAGCACGTAGTCGCTGGCGGCGTCGGCCAGCAGCAGACGGCTGGTGCTGGTCTGGGTGTCGGTGTTGTAGAGCTTGAGCAGCACCGCAATGTCTTCTTGCCCGACATTGATCTGGTTGAGCGTGATGCTGACCTCGCTGGCCAAGGCCCGAGGCGCGGTGCTGTCGATGTGCGCGGTCGGATCTTGCGGCGGGCTGCCTGCGCCCAGCACCGGGTTGCGGGCATAGAAATCGAAATTGAGCAGCTCGCCCGCCTGCATGGTGTCGGAGTTGGCACCCAAAGTCGAGGTGGCGACGTTGAGGTAGGCCTCGCTGACGCTGTCGAACACCTCGCCTGGGGTGAAGGTCTGGTCGCCACCGGCCAGCAGATCCTGGGTGTCACTGGGCGGCTGCGCCGAACGCGCCGTCAACACCCCATAGAACTGCGCATCGTATTGCTGGACGACGATTTCCGGCGACTTGTTGCCCATCCGGTCGTAGTTGAAGGTGGCTTGCGGTGCGCTGGTCGAATAGCTCGTCTCGCCCTTGATGGGTTCGTCGATGTCGAACAGGAAGGTGCCTTCGGCCTTGTTGACCGTGACGATGCCGGTCGCGGTTTCGGTGGTGGTCGATCCCGGGCCGGGCAGGTAATCAAAGCTGAAGGTGTAGTACACCTGACTGGCGGTTTCTTCCTTGAGCGTCACCTGTGTGTTGGTGATGTCATGGCCATCGACGCGGCCAGTCAGGCTCGACATGAACACGCCAGCGGTGTCGTTGCCCTGCACGATGCGGTCAAAGCCGAGCAAGGGGAACTGCACATTGAAGCCGATCAGGTTGGTGATGTAGTCGAAGGTGGGACCATCGTCCTTGAAGGCGAAGGCGTCACCGATGTCGCGTGTGGCGGTGTGGGCGTCGAGGTCGCCATCTGTGGCCGTGGCGCTGAGGGTGATCAGCGCGGCCGAGGCCAGGCGGGCCGCAGAGGTGCCCGCTTCGTCCGGGTCCAGCGGATCGTTGTGCGTGACGGCGCGGCTTTGGTCGAGACTGACCAGGCCGGTCTCGGCGTTGACGCTCACCCGAAACACTTCTTGGCTGCCAGCCGAGCCGATGACCACACCGCCGACCAGGTTGAGCCGCACGGCCTGGCCGCTGAGGATATCGATCAGACCGCTGTCGGCATCGGGGCCGCTCACGCCCAGGGTGTAGACCAGTGCATCGGCGTCTTGCACGCGATCGTCGTCGCTGTCCTTAAACCCATCGTGGCGGAAGTCGACGCTGAACAGGCTGGCAAACGGGGCCGCGGCGTCGGCGCGGGAGTTCGGATCGTCGACGGTCAGGGTCGGAGTGACCGTCAGGCTCGCATCGACGCTTGGCCCATCGTCCTTGAAGGTGAAGGCGTCAC
>JACCDY010684023.1_pt1 | contig 14258 bp, 13 predicted proteins | sample 7446391 | NCBI WGS metagenome assembly JACCDY01 (sample SAMN15323451, study PRJNA562643) | freshwater metagenome | isolation source: river surface water | place: USA:Blue River Watershed | collected 2017-08-18 | reverse complement strand
TTTGTAAAAAGAAAAAAGAATCAAGGCAATGCTTTGCTGAACGGGCCCCAATGCGGCTCACGCAAGTCCCCTGCCTGACCGGACAAGCGGGCTTTGATGCGTCCATCCAAGGTGGTGGTCATCAGGGCTTCACGGCCGTCTTGTTGGGTCGCGTACACGATCAAGCGGCTGTTAGGTGCAAAGCTGGGGCGCTCATCACGGCTGCTGTCGGTGATCGCGGCCACGTTGCCACTGGCAATGTCCATCACATGCAGCTTGAACGCACCGACAATGCGGGAGATGTAGCTCAACCAACGACCATCGGGGCTGAGCGCCGGTGAGATGTTGTAGGTACCGTTGAAGGTCACGCGATTGGCAGGACCGCCCGATGCAGGCATGCGGTAGATCTGGGGCGCACCGCCACGGTCGCTGACAAAGTAAATCGCCGTGCCATCGGGTGAAAACACAGGCTCGGTATCGATGGCGGCAGATTGTGTGAGGCGACGAGGCTCGCCACCGTTGGCATCGATCACAAACAGCTGTGAACCACCGTCACGGCTCAAGGTCACGGCCAAGCTTCGACCATCCGGCGACCAGCTGGGGGCGCTGTTGGAACCACGGAAATTGGCCACCACACGGCGTTTGCCGCTGGATACGTCGTGCACGTACACCACAGGCTTGCGTGACTCGAACGAGACGTAGGCCAGTTGCGTGCCTGAGGGAGACCAGCTGGGAGAAATGATGGGCTCGGGGCTGGCCAAGGCCGACTGGGCATTTTCGCCATCGGAATCAGCCACCCACAGATTGAAGCGGGCACCGGCTTTGGTGACATACGCAATGCGGGTAGAGAACACGCCTTTGTCGCCGGTGAGTTTCTCGTAGACAAAGTCAGAAATGCGGTGAGAGGCCAAGCGCAAATCGCCCGTGACCACGGTGTAGCTCATGGCGCCCAAATCTTGCCCACGCACGGTATCCCACAGACGGATACGCACGTCAAAACGGCCATCGGCCATGCGGCTGATGCTGCCAGTCAACAACGCATCGGCGCCCTTTTGACGCATGGCGGAGATGTCGGGGCGTTGCGTTTCATCGGTCACCGCACCCGCGGTCACACCACGGAACTGGCCGCTGCGCTCCAAATCGGCCTGCACGATGGCCGATATTTTTTGGGGCGATGCTTCTTCGCCCCGCAAAGGCGCAAAGGCGATGGGCACTTGCGTCAGGCCTACGCCCGACACTTCCACACGGAACTGCGCCCAGCTGGGCAAAGCCAATAAACCGGCGGTCAACAGCCCAAGTAAAAAGCGCAAAACAGAGCGAGCAAAGTGACGTGTCATGGTGAGTAGGGTGGCCAGTCGAATCGGGGGATTTTAGTGGCTGAACGAGTGGCGATAATGCCTGTATTGCGTTTGTTGCCATTGCTTCATTTATGACCACCCTCAGCCCCACTGCTCCGTCTGACTCTTTGCTGCAAAGGCTCAAACGCGTGGCACCTTGGTTTGCTGGCCACCACAAGCTCCTGGCCCTGGCTGTTTTGGGCATTTTGATTGGCTCGGCGACCGAGCCCGCAATTCCGGCGCTGATGAAACCGTTGCTGGACAAAGGGTTTCAACAGGGCGACATGGAACTCTGGAAAGTCCCCGTCGTTTTGATGCTGTTGTTTGGCGTTCGGGGTTTCGCCGGTTTTGTGGCCAGCTATTGCCTCGCGCGGGTTACCCAGGCATCGCTTGAAAAGTTGCGCCAACGCTTGTTCCAAAAGCTCATGCAGGCCGACCCGGTGCTGTTTCAGTCGCAACACGCCAGCGGCCTCACCAACGCCATGGTGTATGAGGTCAATGCCGGTGCATCCCAACTGGTCACCACCGCGCTGTCGTTTGCCAAAGACAGCGTGACCTTGCTGGCCTTGTTGGGTTATTTGCTCTACCTCAACTGGCAGCTGACTTTGTGCGTGTTCATGGTCTTCCCGCCGATTTCTTGGGTGGTCAAAACCTTGTCGCGCCGCATGGACCGCGTCACACGGGCCAGCCAAGATGCCACCGACGCCCTCGCCTACGCTGTGGAAGAAAACGTCATGGCCTACCGCATGGTGCGCCTGCACAATGCACAAACGCATCAAGCCGAACGCTTTGGCCAGCTCAACCACAACCTGCGTCAGCTGGCATTGAAGTCGGTCGTTGCCAGCTCCACCATGACGCCCTTGATTCAAATGCTGGCCGCCCTGGCACTCTCGGGTGTCATCACGCTGGCCATCTGGCAAACCACCTCACAACAGGCCACACACATGGTCACAGTGGGCGGCTTTGCCTCGTTCATCACCGGCATGTTGATGCTGATCTCGCCCATCAAACACCTGTCTGAAGTGACCGGTAGCCTGACGCGCGGCGTGACCTCGTTAGAACGCGGTCTTAATTTGTTGAACCTCACGCCCGATGAAACCCAAGGCAGCCACACCGCAGCCCTTGTGCGCGGCGAGCTCAGCTTTGACAGCGTCACGCTGCACTACCCCGGTGCAGCGCAACCTGCACTGAACGAGGTGAGCTTGACCATCCAGCCCGGCCAAACAGTGGCGCTGGTGGGCTCTTCTGGCTCTGGTAAAACCACCTTGGCCAACTTGGTCCCCCGATTTTTAGAGCCCAGCGCGGGGCAGGTGCGTTTGGATGGGGTGCCACTGAAAGATTGGTCGCTCGCCAGCCTGCGCAGCCAAGTGGCGTATGTCAGCCAAGACGTGGTGATGTTCAATGAATCCATCGCGCACAACATCGCGCTCGGCGACAGCCTCGACACCGCACGCGTGTGGGGCGCCTTGGAAGCAGCCAACTTGGCCGACTTTGTGCGCGGCTTACCAGAACAAGAAAACAGCCGGGTCGGCCACAACGCCACCCAACTCTCTGGCGGTCAACGCCAACGCTTGGCCATCGCCCGCGCGATCTATAAAAACGCGCCGATCTTGATCTTGGACGAAGCCACTTCGGCCTTGGACACCACCTCTGAGCAAGCCGTGAAAGACGCACTGCAAGTGCTGATGCAAGGCCGCACGTCACTCGTCATCGCTCACCGCTTGTCAACCATCGAGCACGCCGATTTGATCGTGGTGATGCAAGCGGGACGCATTGTGGAGACAGGCACACACAGCCAACTGATCAGTCAAGGTGGCGCGTATGCGGCCTTGTACCAAGTGGCGGCGCAGAGCGCAGACAACCATTTTTTAGACGCAGCACCTTTATGAGTCAAGCATCCATCAGCGGTTTCACTTTCATTCGCAATGGGGTTGAGCTTGGCTTCCCTTTCGAAGCTTCGATTCGCTCACTTCTGCCCTTGGTCGACGAGTTTGTGGTGGTGGTCGGCAAAAGCAATGACGACACCTTGGCGCGCATCCATGCCATCGGCTCTCCCAAGATTCGCGTAATCGAAACCATCTGGAACGAGCGCATGGCCGATCGCGGTTTTGTGTACGCCCAACAAAAAATGATGGCGCAATTCGCCTGCACGGGCGACTGGGCGTTTTACTTAGAGGGCGACGAGGTGGTGCACGAAGCCGAGCTGGCCAGCATCCGCGCCAGCGTAGACAAGCACCACAGCAACCCCGAAGTCGAGGCCTTGGTGTTTGACTACTTTCACTTTTATGGCACGCCCGAGTTTGTGGCCAACAGCCCCGCGTGGTACCGCCGCGAATGCCGCTTGATCCGCAACACCATTCGCTCGTATGCCCCCGATGGGCAATACTGGTTGGTCACGTCGAACCACAAAAAGGGCCGCAACCCCCAAGCCGCCTTGGCCAATGCACACATCTACCACTATGGTTGGGTGCGCAGCAACGACGCGATGCAAAAAAAGATGGACCAGGTGAGCAAGTTTTGGTCACACGGCGCCCCCACGGTGCGCTACAGCCAGTTTGATGCGCAGGTGCTGCAGCCCTTCACTGGCACACACCCTGAGTTGGTGAAACCTTGGCTAGAGAGCTCCGCAGAAAAGAGCTTCACCATCGACCCCAACTACCAACTCAGCAAACGTGAAAAGCGCCACCGCTGGTTGATGAAACTAGAAAAAGCCTTTGGCCTTGACTTCAGCCGCAAGCACTTCAAGTTGGTGGCTTAACGCGCGCAAGGCTGTTGCCTAGAGCAACACAATGTCATATTGCTCTTGCGACATGGCCGCCTCGGCCTGCAAGGAGATAGGTTTGCCAATGAAGTCGCTCAAGCCAGCCAAGTGCTGGCTTTCTTCATCGAGCAGCACATCAATCACGTTGGGTGACGCAATCACGCGGAACTCGCGAGGGTTGAATTGACGGGCCTCACGCAGAATTTCGCGCAAGATGTCATAAGTCACCGTTCGCGCTGTTTTGACGCTGCCCTTGCCCTCGCACACCGGGCATGCCTCACACAGCATGTGCGCCAACGACTCGCGGGTGCGCTTGCGCGTCATTTCCACCAAGCCCAAAGCCGAGTACCCACTGACCATGGTTTTCACACGGTCACGCCCCAGCTGCTTGCGAAACTCTGCCAGCACCGCATCGCGGTGGTCTTCGCGGGTCATGTCAATGAAGTCGGCAATGACGATGCCCCCCAAGTTGCGCAAACGCAGTTGTCGCGCGATCGCACCAGCCGCTTCGAGGTTGGTTTTGAAAATGGTTTCGTCGAAATTGCGTGCGCCCACAAAACCGCCGGTGTTCACGTCCACCGTGGTCAAGGCTTCGGTTTGGTCAACGATCAAATAGCCGCCCGACTTCAAATCGACCCGGCGGCCCAAGGCTTTGGCGACTTCTTCGTCGATGTTGAAGAGGTCAAAAATCGGACGCTCGCCCTTGTAAAGCTGTAGCTTGGTCACTGCGCCGGGCGTGAACTCGGTGCCAAAGGTTTTGAGTTTTTGAAATTGCTCGGCTGAATCGATGCGGATGGTTTGCGTGTTCTCGCTCACCAAGTCGCGCAGCACGCGTTGCAGCAAGCTCAGGTCTTGGTGCAACAACGATTTCGGTGGCAACCGCGTCGAGGCTTCTTTGATGCGCGCCCAGGTTTTGCGCAGGTACGCGATGTCTTCGCCCAGCTCCACATCGCTGGCTTCCTCGCCGTTGGTGCGCAAAATGAAACCGCCCGTTTGACCATTGGGCGCACCCGCCTCGGCCAAGACTTGCAGACGTTGGCGCAAGGCCTCGCGCTGCTCAAACGGAATTTTTTGCGACACGCCAATGTGTTGGTCTTGCGGCAAAAACACCAGCAAACGCCCCGCAATGCTGATCTGCGACGACAGCCGTGCACCCTTGGTGCCAATCGGATCCTTGATGACTTGCACCAACAACGATTGGCCCTCAAACACTTGCTTCTCAATCGGCAGCACCGGTGTCGCAGCGCCCCCATCGGACTCGGCGTGACGGGCGGTGACGCTGCTCATCAAATCGGCCACATGTAAGAACGCCGCACGCTCCAGCCCAATGTCAATGAACGCCGATTGCATGCCGGGCAACACCCGCGCCACTTTGCCCAAGTACACGTTGCCGACCAAGCCGCGCTCCAAGGTGCGCTCGACGTGCAGCTCTTGCACCGCGCCGGTTTCCACCACCGCCACGCGGGTCTCTTGGGGCGACCAGTTGATGAGGATGTCTTGTTGCATGGCCACAGTATCGGAGAAGTTGAAAGGGGCTTAGCTTGGGGGCTTAGACCTTGAAACCGAACTCGCGCAGCAGCTGCGCGGTCTCAAACATCGGCAACCCCATGATGCCAGAGCAGCTGCCGCTGAGGTGCTCAATGTAGGCCGCTGCCCTGCCCTGCACCGCATAGGCGCCGGCTTTGCCCATGGGCTCGCCGCTGGCCACGTAGCTTTGAATTTGGCTGCGGGTCAAGGGCGCAAAGCGGACGTTGGACACGCTCAAGGCTTGCGCTTGTTTGCGCACAACGCCGGTTTTGGTCACAACCCCCATCGCCACCGACGTCAACACGCGGTGCGTCTGTCCGCTGAGGGCGCTCAAGATCTGTGATGCATGCTTGGCGTCATCGGGTTTGCCCAAAATGGTTTTGCCCAAGGCCACCGTGGTGTCGCTGCACAGCACCGGCGCCAATGGCAAGCCGCGGCGCTGCAGACGCGCCAAAGCAGCCTGCAATTTGAGAAGGGTCACGCGTTGCACATAGGCGCGCGGCGCTTCGTTGGGCAACACCACTTCCAAGGCTTCGGCGTCCTCGCTGTCGTCGGCCAACAGCAACTCGTACTGCACGCCCAACTGCTCCAGCAGCTGGCGACGACGCGGACTTTGGGACGCCAGATACACAAACTTCGATTCAGACATAACGGGGGCTTAGAGGGTCTGCGAGCTCACTCGCGGTGGTAAGGATGGTTGGCGTTGATCGACCACGCCCGATACAACTGCTCCACCAACAACACACGCACCATGGCATGCGGCAGGGTCAGGTCGGAAATGCGAATGCGCTCGTGGGCAGCCTGCTTGAACGCGGGGTCGAGCCCATCGGGCCCCCCAATGACCAAGGCGACGTCGTCAGCCTCGAGCTGCCAATGCTTGAGCTTGGCAGCCAGCGCCACGGTGGTGAGGTTCGTGCCACGCTCGTCCAGCGCCACGATGCGGCAGCCACGCGGAATGGCAGCCTCGATGCGCTCGCGCTCGGCGGCGTAGATGGTATCTAAAGTTTTGGAGCTGCGTGGCTCGGTTTTGACCGCCTTGAGCTCGACCTTGAGCTCAGACGGGAACCGCTTGGCGTAATCGTCCCACGCGGTTTGCGCCCAGTCGGGCACACGTTGGCCGACGGCGACCACCCACAGCTTCATGCTTTGCGGGCGGTGGTCTTCTTCGCAGCAGGACGCTTGGCAGCCGGCTTGCCCGTGCCGGTCGTGGCAGCGCGAGCCGCCGACTTGGCCGAGGACTTCGCGCCCTTCAAAGCCACCTTGACGATGGGCAACTTGGCAGGCGTTTTAGCCGCAGGCTTTTTGGCAGGCGCAGCTTTGGCGGTGCCGCGTGAAGCAGGCTTGGCCGTCTTCGCCGCTGGCTTTTTGTCAGCAGCAGCTTTCTTGGCTGCAGGCTTTTTGCCAGTTGATTTCTTGGCAGGGGCTTCTTCGTGAACTTCTGCTGCCTTGGCTGGCTTGGGCGCACCAAACTTCAGACGCACAGGCTTTTCGCCCCAAATCTCTTCGAGGTTGTAGTAGCCACGGATGGTGGGTTGCATGATGTGCACCACCACGGCGCCGCAGTCAACAATGATCCATTCGCCGTTGTCTTCGCCCTCGATGCGGGGCTTGCCAAAACCCGCGTCGCGCACTTTGTCGCGCACGCTGGATGCCAAGGCTTTGGTTTGGCGGTTGGAAGTACCCGACGCCACCACCACACGCTCAAACAGCGAGGACAGGTGCTCGGTGTCAAACACCACGAGGTCTTGGGCTTTGACGTCCTCCAGCGCATCCACGACGGTGCGTTGCAGTTTTTGGACATCTTTTTTGGCGGAGGTATCGTTCATTCGTTGAGTCGCTTAAAGAGAGCGGTAAAGGCTGTGTTGATCAATGTAGTGCTGCACAGAAGCAGGCAACCACGCAGGCATCGGTGTGGAATAAGAATGAGGGGCTTGAGCCACATGCGCACGAATTTCAGTGGCACTCACATTCAGGCTGGGCATATCCAAACGTTGGACACCGGGGGATACCGCATTGTGCCATTGTCCCTTGCCCTGGCCATCGGCCAGAGGGCGTGCAGCCACCACCACGGTGGCCATGCGCAGAATGTCTTGCCAACGGTGCCAGGTTTGAAACGCCTGGGCTTGGTCGGCACCGATGAACAAGAACAAGGCAGCGTCAGGATGATCCGCATGTAACTCCTGCAAGGTGTCGATGGTGTAGGTGGCGCCCAAGCGGTCAATCTCGCGGGTGTCGACCATGGCCTTGGGCACTGGGGCAAAGGCCAAGCGCGTCATGGCCAAGCGGTGGGGCGAGGCCGTGAGGGTGCGGGCTTTGTGCCACGCATCGCCGGTAGGAATGATGCGCAACTCGTCCAACGCAAATTGAGCGATGGCATGATGAGCCAACGCAATGTGCGCCAGGTGCGGCGGGTCAAACGAGCCGCCAAAAATACCAAGGCGCATGGGTTGTTGGCTCACAGATGTGGGCTCACTTCAACCAATCGCGGGGCACCAAAAAATCATGCAGCAACGCATGCTCTGGCGTGCCCGGCTCGGGCTGGTGTTGGTAAGACCAACTCACCAGCGGTGGCATGGACAACAAGATCGATTCGGTACGCCCGCCCGACTGCAAGCCAAAGTGCGTGCCACGGTCCCACACCAAGTTGAACTCCACATAGCGGCCGCGACGGTACAGCTGGTGGTTGCGCTCGCGCTCGCCATAGGGCGTGTGCACACGGCGGTCCACGATGGGCAAATAGGCGGTGAGGAACGCATCGCCCACGCTTTGGAGCATCTCAAAGCTGCGCTCAAAACCCAGCTCAGAAAAGTCATCAAAAAAGATACCACCAATGCCACGCTGCTCGCTGCGGTGTTTGTTGCAGAAGTAGTCGTCGCACCAGGTTTTGAAACGGGGATACAAGCCCTCGCCAAACGGTTGCAAGGCATCGTGACACACCTGATGAAAGTGCTGCGCGTCTTCAGCAAAGCCGTAATAAGGCGTGAGGTCCATGCCCCCACCAAACCAGGCCACGGTTTTTCCGTTGGCGGGCGTGGCGGCGATCATGCGCACGTTCATGTGCACCGTGGGCACATACGGGTTGCGTGGGTGAAACACCAGCGACACGCCCATGGCCTCAAACGGCGCACCGGCCAACTCGGGGCGATGCTGTGTGGCCGAGGGCGGCAACTTGGGGCCGCGGACATGCGAAAAGCCGCAACCCGCGCGTTCAAACACCGGGCCGTTCTCTAAGATTTGGGTGATGCCGTTGCCCTGCAATTGTTCGCCCGGGCCCTTTTCCCACTTGTCGACCAAGAACTTGGCTTGGCCATCTTTGGCTTCAATGGCGCTGGTGATGCGGCTTTGCAAGCCGATGAGGTAATCGCGCGCTGCGGCAACAACGGCGTCGTGGGTTTGGGTGGACATCGTGTACTTCTCGTGTTCTTAATTCGCACTGTGGCTGCGGCCTTGCTCACCACGCACAGATGAACGCGGGGGCAAGGGACGAATCGGCGCAGCTTGTTGCGCATGGAAACCTTGTACGCCGGCATACACCTGGGCAATGTGGGCGTAGTCGGCTTGCACATCGCCGCTCAAGCGCATGAAGTCGGTGATTTTGGCCACCTTGCTGCCGTAATCGATGCGCAGCATGCACAGCGGCACATCGGCGCCGAGCGCCAGCTGGTAAAAGCCACTGCGCCAGCCGTCGGTCAACTTGCGGGTGCCTTCGGGGGACAAACCAATCCACAAAAAACGGTCGTCTTGTTTGTGTTGCTTCAGCGCGTCCACCATCTCACCCACCACGCCTTTGGGCGACGAGCGGTCAATCGGTACCGCGCCAATGGAACGAATCCAACGGCCAAACAGTGGGATGCGAAACAGGCTCTCCTTGGCAAAAAACTGCACAGGCAGTCCCACCGCCCACTTGACCGGCATCATGGTGATGAAGTCCCAATTGCTGGTGTGTGGGTAGCCAATCAACACGCCTTGTTTGGAAGGCAAGCCGTCAAACTCCACCTTCCAGCCCATCAGCTTGACCAACCAAGCAGCCCACGGCTGGGGTTTGCATTGGATAGCCAAGGGTGTGGAAAATTCGTTCTGCATGGAGACGTGATCAGCGCGACATGGCGCGGTAGCCAATGTCGGTGCGGTATTGCGCGCCGTCGAAGTGAATGCCTTTGAGGGTGTCATAGGCCTGTTGCTGCGCCAGCTTCAATGTCCCGCCCAAGGCGGTCACGCACAACACGCGCCCGCCGCTGGTGACCACTTGGCCGTCTTTCATCTGCGTGCCGGCGTGAAACACAACCACATCGTCGCTGTCTTGCGGCAAGCCTGTGATGGCATCGCCCTTGCGGGGACTCATGGGGTAACCGTGTGCGGCCATCACCACGCCGATGGCGGTGCGGCGGTCCCACTCGAGCTCGAAGTCGTCGAAACGGGTGTCGCTGTTCGTCGCGGTGGCGGCCAACAACACGTCAACCAAGTCGGTCTTCAAACGCGCCATGATCGGTTGGGTTTCGGGGTCGCCCATGCGGCAATTGAACTCGAGGGTTTTGACCTGACCCTGTGGGTCAATCATCAAGCCCGCGTACAAGAAACCGGTGAACGGAATGCCGTCTTTCTCCATGCCCTTGATGGTGGGCAAAATGATTTCGCGCATAGCGCGGGCGTGCACTTCGGGCGTCACCACGGGTGCTGGCGAATACGCGCCCATACCGCCCGTGTTGGGGCCTTCGTCGGCATCGAGCAAACGCTTGTGGTCTTGGCTGGTGGCCAAAGGCAACACGGTTTTGCCGTCGCACATGACGATGAAGCTGGCCTCTTCGCCTTGCAAAAACTCTTCGATCACCACGCGCGCGCCACCGGCGTTGTGGCTCACACCCAGCTTGTTGTCGAGCAACATGAAGTCAATCGCTTCATGGGCCTCGGCCGCCGTCATGGCCACCACCACGCCCTTGCCTGCGGCCAAGCCGTCGGCCTTCACCACGATGGGCGCGCCTTTGGCGTTGACGTAATCATGCGCGGCTTGGGCGTCGGTGAAGGTGTCGTATTCGGCTGTTGGGATGTTGTGGCGCTTCATGAACGCCTTGCTGAAAGCCTTCGAGCTTTCGAGCTGCGCAGCCGCTTGCGTGGGTCCAAAAATACGCAGACCGTGGGTGCGGAACTCGTCCACCACGCCAGCGGCCAACGGTGTTTCGGGGCCGACCACGGTCAGCTCCACCACATTGCTTTGCGCAAATTCACGCAAGGCTTTGACATCGGTGATGTCGATGTTGTCCAAGCGTTTGTCACGTGCCGTGCCACCGTTGCCGGGCGCCACAAACACTTTTTGAACCTTGTTCGATTGGGCAATCTTCCACGCCAAGGCGTGTTCGCGGCCACCGCCGCCAATGACGAGTACGTTCATAGTGCAGCGTTGTGATAGACCTCTTGCACATCGTCAAGGTCTTCCAGCGCGTCCAGGAGTTTTTGCATCTTCGCAGCGTCATCACCCTCGAGCTCGATGGTGTTGTCTGCACGGTAAGTCACCTCGGCCACTTCAGGCTTGAGGCCCGCGGCTTCCAAGGCGTTTTTGACCGCCTCAAAACTGGCCGGCGGTGTCAGCACTTCAATCGCGCCGTCGTCATCGGTGATCACGTCGTCTGCGCCCGCTTCCAAGGCCACTTCCATGATCTGGTCTTCGTTGCTGCCCGGCGCAAACACCATCTGGCCGCAGTGCTTGAACTGGAACGCTACCGAGCCTTCAGTGCCCATGTTGCCGCCGTTTTTGCTGAAAGCAAAACGCACCTCAGCCACGGTGCGCACCTTGTTGTCGGTCATGGTGTCCACGATGATGGCGGCTCCGCCCACACCGTAGCCTTCGTAACGAATTTCTTCGTAGTTCACGCCGTCCAGGTTGCCCGTGGCTTTGTCGACGTTGCGCTTGATGTTGTCCGCGGGCATGTTGGCGGCTTTGGCTTTCTCAATCGCCAAGCGCAAGCGCGGGTTCATGGTGATGTCACCCCCCCCTTGGCGCGCCGCCACAATGATTTCACGGGTGATACGTGTCCAAACTTTGCCGCGTTTTTCGTCTTGACGACCCTTGCGATGTTGAATGTTTGCCCATTTGCTATGGCCGGCCATCAGAATTCCTCTTGAGTTGCATTAACCTTCACCCGTTATTTTACTTTTCAAGCGATGGAGAACTTTCGATGGCCGAACCTTTGCTGATTGCTCGCCGTGACACGACCGAATGCCACCTGTTGCCCGGGCTGGCCAATCGCCACGGACTGATCACCGGTGCCACCGGCACGGGCAAAACCGTCACCCTGCAAACCTTGGCCGAAGGTTTCTCAAAGATGGGGGTGCCGGTCTTCATGGCTGACGTGAAGGGCGATTTGACGGGCATCAGCCAAGTCGGCAGCTTGCCCCCCAAGCTGGCAACGGCCGTGCAAGAGCGCGGCCTGCCCGCACCCACCCCCTTCGCCTGCCCCACCACGCTGTGGGACGTGTTTGGCAAGTCCGGCCACCCCGTGCGCGCCACCATCTCCGACATGGGCCCCCTGTTGCTGGGCCGCATGCTCAACTTGAACGACACACAAGCCGGCGTGCTCAACATGGTCTTCAAAATCGCGGACGACCAAGGCCTGTTGCTGCTCGACCTGAAAGACCTGCGTGCCATGCTGCAACATGTGGGCGAGCACGCACGTGAGTTCACCACCCAATACGGCAACGTCAGCGCTGCCAGCATTGGCGCCATTCAGCGCGCGCTGCTTGAGATTGAGGCCCAAGGCGGCGATGCCTTCTTTGGCGAGCCCATGCTCAACATCCAAGACTTCATGCAAACCGATGCCAAGGGGTTGGGCGTGATCAACCTGCTGGCCGCCGACAAGCTGATGAACGCACCGCGCTTGTACGGCACCTTCTTGCTGTGGATGCTGTCGGAGTTGTTTGAGCAACTGCCCGAAATCGGCGACCCCGACAAACCCAAACTGGTGTTCTTTTTCGACGAAGCGCACTTGTTGTTCAACGAAGCACCCAAGGTGTTGCTGGAACGCATTGAGCAAATGGTGCGCCTGATTCGCTCCAAAGGCGTGGGCGTGTACTTTGTCACGCAAAACCCGCTGGATGTACCTGAAACTGTGCTGGGTCAGCTGGGCAACCGCGTGCAGCACGCCCTGCGCGCGTTCACGCCGCGCGACCAAAAAGCGGTGAAAGCCACCGCACAAACCATGCGCGGCAAGGCCGGGCTCGACATCGAAAAAGCCATCACCGAACTGGGTGTGGGTGAAGCCTTGGTCAGCCTGCTCGACGCCAAAGGACGACCGTCTGAAACCGAGCAGGTGTATGTGTGCCTGCCCGGCAGCCAGCTGGGGCCCATCACCCCCGAGCAACGCCAAGGACTGCTGGCCAACTCGTTGGTGGCGGGGGTCTACGAAGCCGTGATGGACCGCGAATCGGCTTATGAGCGCCTCAAAGGCGTTGCTCCTGCTAGCGGTGGGGTTGCGCCAACCTCAGGCGGCGCAAACGCGCCGGCAGACACAGGGCCGTCGGCGGGAAACTCCAGCGTGACAGACCAAGTGCTCTCAGGCTTGGGCGACGCCCTGTTTGGCTCGACCGGCCCGCGTGGCGGTCAGCGCCAAGGACTGGCGCAGATGATGGTCAAGTCCGCCGTGCGCAACATCGGCTCCGCCGTCGGTCGAGAAATTGTGCGTGGGGTGATGGGCAGTATTTTGGGTGGGCGAAAGCGCTAAGCAACAAAGGGGGAGCTGACTCCCCCCTTTGTTCAGCTCGTCGCGGGCTCTTCCGAGTGGCTGGCTTCGCCCTTGGCGCCTTTGTCTTTCTTGGGCAAAGGCTGGATGTCCAGCTGCACTTCTTCTTTGTCGTCGATGTCCACGGTCAGGCGACCACCGTCGGTCAGACGGCCAAACAACAATTCGTCGGCCAAGGCCTTGCGAATCGTGTCTTGGATCAGGCGCTGCATGGGGCGCGCACCCATGAGCGGGTCAAAGCCTTTCTTGGCCAAGTGCTTGCGCAACGCGTCGGTGAAGGTGACCTCGACCTTCTTCTCGCTGAGCTGGCCCTCGAGTTGCAGCAAGAACTTGTCGACCACGCGCATGATGACGTTTTCGTCCAAGGCCTTGAAGCCCACGATGGCGTCCAAGCGGTTGCGGAACTCAGGCGTGAACAAGCGCTTGATGTCACCCATCTCGTCGCCCGCCGCACGTGGGTTGGTGAAGCCAATGGTGGCCTTGTTCATCGTCTCAGCACCGGCGTTGGTCGTCATGATCAGGATGACGTTGCGGAAGTCCGCCTTGCGGCCGTTGTTGTCGGTCAAGGTGCCGTGGTCCATCACCTGCAACAGCACGTTGAAGATGTCGGGGTGGGCTTTTTCGATCTCGTCGAGCAACAGCACGCAGTGCGGCTTCTTGGTCACGGCTTCGGTCAGCAAACCACCTTGGTCAAAGCCCACATAGCCAGGAGGCGCGCAAATCAAGCGGCTCACGGCATGGCGCTCCATGTACTCAGACATGTCAAAGCGAATCAGGTCGATGCCCATGATGTAGGCCAACTGCTTGGCCGCTTCGGTCTTGCCAACGCCCGTGGGGCCACTGAACAAGAACGCGCCAATCGGCTTGTCGGCCTTGCCCAAGCCTGAACGGGCCATCTTGACGGAGGCCGCCAGCACTTCGAGT
>JACCDY010836783.1_pt1 | contig 14260 bp, 13 predicted proteins | sample 7446391 | NCBI WGS metagenome assembly JACCDY01 (sample SAMN15323451, study PRJNA562643) | freshwater metagenome | isolation source: river surface water | place: USA:Blue River Watershed | collected 2017-08-18 | reverse complement strand
CGGGCCTTTTGCTTTGGGGCTAAACCAAACGTTGCAAGTTTTTTAGGAATCTAGGAGTCCTGACCATGACCGATAAGCTCATCATTTTTGACACCACTTTGCGTGACGGCGAACAATCGCCTGGCGCCTCTATGACGCGCGACGAGAAACTGCGCATCGCCCGTCAGTTGGAGCGATTGAAAGTGGACGTCATTGAAGCCGGTTTTGCAGCCAGCTCCAACGGTGACTTCGAGGCGGTGCAGGGCATTGCCAATGCCATCAAAGATTCCACCATCTGCTCGTTATCCCGCGCCAATGACCGTGACATCAGCCGTGCCGCTGAGGCCCTCAAAGGTGCCAACAGCGCACGCATTCACACCTTCATCGCCACGTCGCCCTTGCATATGGAAAAGAAGTTGCGCATGTCACCCGAGCAAGTGCTCGAGCAAGCCAAGCATTCGGTGCGTTTTGCCCGTAACTTGGTGGGTGACATTGAGTTCAGCGCCGAAGACGGCTACCGCAGTGATATGGACTTTTTGTGTCGCGTGGTTGAGGCCGTGATTGCCGAAGGCGCAACCACCATCAACATTCCAGACACGGTGGGCTACGCCATTCCAGAGCTCTATGGCAACTTCATCAAAACCTTACGCGAGCGAGTGCCTAACTCTGACAAAGCCATTTGGTCAGTGCACTGTCACAACGACTTAGGAATGGCCGTCGCGAATTCATTGGCAGGTGTGAAGATTGGTGGCGCACGTCAGGTTGAATGCACGATCAACGGCTTGGGTGAGCGTGCAGGCAACTGCTCGTTGGAAGAAGTTGTCATGGCCATTAAAACCCGCCGCGATTACTTTGACCTCAGCATGAACATCGATGCCAAGCAAATCGTGGCCGCGAGTCGCATGGTGAGCCAAACCACAGGTTTTGTGGTTCAGCCTAACAAGGCGGTGGTGGGGGCGAACGCTTTTGCACATGCATCCGGCATTCACCAAGATGGCGTGCTCAAAGCGCGTGACACCTACGAAATCATGCGTGCAGAAGACGTGGGCTGGAGCGCCAACAAAATCGTATTGGGCAAGCTCAGCGGCCGCAACGCTTTCAAGCAACGCTTGGAAGACTTAGGCGTACAGATGGAAAGCGAAGCCGACATCAACACCGCCTTTGCAAAGTTCAAAGAGCTCGCTGACCGCAAGAGCGAGATTTTTGACGAAGACATCTTGGCTTTGGTCAGTGAAGAGTCGGTGACCAGTGCTAGCGAACAGTTTGCCTTTGTTTCTTTGTCGCAACACAGCGAGACTGGCGAGCGCCCACACGCCAGCGTGGTGTTCACTGTGGCAGGCAAAGAAGTGAAGGGCGATTCAGATGGCAATGGGCCTGTGGATGCATCGCTCAAAGCCATCGAATCCCATGTCAAGAGCGGCGCCGAAATGGTGCTGTATTCGGTCAATGCCATCAGCGGCTCGACGGAGAGCCAGGGCGAGGTCACGGTGCGCTTGCAAAACAGCGGCCGCGTTGTCAACGGTGTGGGTTCTGATCCAGACATCGTGGTGGCTTCTGCTAAGGCTTATTTAAGTGCCTTGAACAAGCTGCAGAGCAAGTCTGACCGGGTCGCCGCTCAAGGTTAAATCACAAAAATTAATACATCGCATCAATTTTGTTAAATAAGTCACGCAAGTCCTTGATCTTGCGTGACTTTTCTTGTTAGACTAGCTGCAATGTGTTTTTCAAGCTTAAGGAACGCCACTTGAAACGACTGCTAATTGCCACTTCGCTCGGTTTGCTGACTTCTCTGTGCGCCATGCACGTTGAAGCTGCGACAAATCAGAAAAAGCCAAACGTACAAAAGTCAAAGCCTGCTGTAGTTAAGACGCAAGTGCGTCGCGCCAAAATGGTCAAAGCTGCCCCTATGGTGCCCTCCTTTGGCCAAAAGGCAGGCCTGCACGCTACCACTGACATGTTGGATTTGAAATCCAGCGTAGCTTATGTAATTGACCAAGACACCCACGAAGTTTTGCTCAGCAAGAACGACCAAGCCGTTTTGCCAATTGCCTCCATCACCAAGCTGATGACCGGCTTGATCATCAGCGAAGCCAAATTGCCGATGGACGAGTCCATAACTATCACACAAGACGATGTGGATACCGAAAAGGGCAGTAGCTCACGCTTGCGCGTTGGTGCAACCCTGACTCGTGGTGAGTTGTTGCACTTGGCTTTGATGGCAAGCGAAAACCGTGCAGCACACGCTTTGGGTCGCACATACCCAGGTGGCATGTCTACATTCGTTGGTTTGATGAATGCCAAAGCCGCTCAGCTCGGCATGCGTGATACGCGTTACGTCGAGCCAACCGGTCTTTCTAGCCAAAATCAATCGAGCGCTAAAGATTTGGCAACCCTTGTGGGTAATGCCTACCATGACAGCACTGTTAGCCAGTTGTCTACTTCACCTAGCCACAGCGTTGAAGTCGGTAACCGCACGTTGCAGTACAACACTACCAACCGTTTGGTTAAAAATCCCAATTGGGACATCGGCTTGCAGAAAACTGGCTATATCTCTGAGGCTGGCCAATGCTTGGTCATGCAAGCCAAAGTGTCTGGCCGCAAGTTGATCATGGTTTTCTTAGATTCGGCTGGTAAGTTAAGCCGCATCGCAGACGCTGAGCGTGTGCGTAAGTGGGTTGAGACTAACCACGGTGGCAATGGTCGCCCACAGACTTAAAGCATTTCAAGCTTATTTCTAGATGAAAAATGCCAGCATTATTGCTGGCATTTTTTTGTGTGCTTCTAGCTTGCTAAGTTTGATTAAACCTTGTTTTCTTGAAAGCCCAGCGCGTGTGAAATAGCTTGTGTTGTCGCTTGCAGCTTGGGCAACCATTCATCATCCAATCGGTCCGCAGGCGCCGAAATCGACAAACCTGCCACCAACTTACCTTGGTCGTCATAAATACCCGAGGCCATGCAACGCACTCCAAGCTCTAGTTCTTCGTTGTCGCGTGCCACACCATATTGACGAGCTTTAGAGAGTTCGCGCTCCAGGGCTGTCAGTTGAGTCAAACTGTTGCGCGTTTGTCCGCTCAGGCCAGTGCGGGTTGCATAAGCGCGAACGCGTTGCGGGTCATCCATTGCTAAGAACAATTTACCAACCGATGTGAGGTGCAGTGGCGCACGACCGCCAATGGCGCGCACCACTTGCATGCCAGAGCGTTCGCTGAAGGCGCGTTCGACATACACAATTTCATCGCCCTGGCGCACGCTCAGATTCACGGGTTGTTGAATCAATTTATGCAATTCACGCATCGGTTGAAAGGCAACGTCACGCACGTTTAGTCGGCCTTTCACTAAGTTGCCAAGCTCTAGCAAACGCATTCCTAAACGATAACTTCCTGCTTCTGGTCGGTCGACGAAGCGGCCAACGGCCAAGTCGTTCAAGATACGGTGGGTAGTGGAAGGATGAAGGCCTGTGCGCTCGCTAATTTCTTTGAGTGAAATGGCTTCTTCGCGTGATGCCAGCACATCAATGAGCGTGAACATGCGCTCAATGACTTGAATGTTGGGCGTGGTGGGCACAGTGGTTTTACGCATGATCATATTTTATCATGTGAAATATAGATGGTGAGAGCTTTATTGCCATTCATCGTCAATCAAGCGTTGATTCGGTTCAAAGTCAGCTTTGTAGTTCATTTTGGGGCTCTCTTGAATCCAAAAGCCGAGATAGGCATAGGGCAACGCCAATGTGTTGGCTTGCTCAATTTGCCACATCACGTTGTAAGTGCCGTAGCTTGTGTTGGGCTCTGGCTCGTAAAACGTGTATACGGCCGATAGGCCATCACTGAGGACGTCAATGATTGAGACCATTTTGAGCGTACCTAGCGTGCCATCCGTGGCGGGTTCTCTGAACTCAATCAGGCGGGTATTGACGCGACTTTGTAATAGAAACTGTGTGTACTGTTCGGTGCTGTCTTCATCCATACCGCCGCCCGCATGACGCAGGGTCTGATAACGCAGATACAAGGCATAGTGCTCGGGATCAAAACCAAGTTTCAATACCCGTGCCTCTAGTTGTTGGTGTTTATTCCATGCTCTGCGTTGGCTTCTGCTGGGCTTGTAATTGGCCGCATCAACCCTCAACGGGGTGCATGCGCGGCATTTATCGCAGTAGGGGCGGTAGGTGAACAAGCCGCTGCGTCGAAATCCTTGGCGTACCAGCTGGCCATAAACATCGGCCGTGATGACATGGCTGGGTGTGGCAACTTGCGAACGTGCCGTCTGCGAGGTCAAGTAGCTGCACGGGTAGGGGGCTGTTGCATAAAACTGCACAGCCTGAAATGGCAGGTCATTTGGGGAAGTCATCGCAACATATTTAGGGCTTAATTGATGAGTAGTTCAACACAAAGTCCCAAGTCGCAGGCTCGAAGCACCATGATCGGTGTGTGTTTTTAGGGGCTTTTCTGACCCATTCTAAAAATTGAGCTCTTGGCATTTCTTGCGCTCCTAAAGAGGCCAAATGTCGTGTGTTTTGTTGGCAGTCTATCCAAGTTAGGCCTTGCGACCGCGCAAACGCCACCAAACCTGCCAACGCTATTTTTGATACATCGGTTTGTCTGGCAAACATGGACTCCCCAAATAGGGTGTCACCCACCGAAACGCAATACAGACCACCAACTAGCTTGCCATCTACCCAAGTTTCTATGCTGTGGGCAAAGCCTGCCTCGTGCAATGCAATGTAGGCCTGAATCATCTCTTCCACGATCCACGTGCTATTTTGCCCCTTGCGTGGGCTTTGAGCGCACTGGCGAATGACTTGTTCAAACGCGCTGTCCATGCGCACTTCGCAGTTGGAATGGGCAGCAAAGGCGTGGATTGTTTTGCGTAAAGAGCGATGCAACTTGAAATTTTCAGTGGTCAACACCATGCGTGGGTCGGGGGACCACCAAAGTACGGGTTGGCCATCACTGAACCAAGGAAACATTCCATTTTGATAGGCTTCTAGCAGCCTATTCACCGAAAGTCCGCCACCCGCTGCGACTAAACCGGCAAGGGCCTGTTCATATTTTTGAGCTGTTTCAGGTGCAGGAAGTGCGGTGTTTTGGTCTATCCAAGGGATATTCATTGATTTTTTAGAATGGTTTAACGGTGGCTCGTTAGTTAATTTTGACTCAATTGCCTTGTGATTTTTTCTTTATATTTCTTGACCTTTATCCAAGTGAATCAGTTACTTTTTGGGTGGGAACTCCCTACAATTCTCGTCTGTTCTGTGGATTAATTCACAGCGAACCTGACAAGTATTCGGAGCTATCTATGCAGTTAATGTGGGTGTCTGGACCCACCGCCTCGGTGCGGACCATTTCCATCACAGCCAAAAAGGTGCTGGTGGCTGTGTGCGCCTCGGCGTTTGTGCTGGTGACTTTGGGTGTGCTTTTGCACTTCATCGGTTTTCGCATTGCCATCGAGATGAGTCCAAGCTTGGCTCGCAGCATGGGCGGTGTGACGACTGAGGCTGAGCAACAAAAAGTTGAAGCGGTGTATCGCGAGCGATTGAACAACCTGCGTCAAACCATGAACGCCACAGTCCAAGAAATCCGTCAGCTGGAAACCCTTAAAAACAAGTTCATGGAAGTGGCGACCCCCACCAACTTGCGTGATAAATACAGCAAAAAAGACGAAGCCCGCGGTGGCCCTTGGGTGGCTCCTCGAGTGCAACATACGCCATCTCATGATTTAAATGACGACTTTGCCTCTGCTTTGGATGAGTTCACGCAGACCCAAACAGCAGTTAAAAACCTGACGCAAAACTGGTCCACTCAACTCAGCTGGTTGCACGCACTGCCCACAGGGGTTCCCATGGGCAAAGATTACCGTGTGACCAGTGGTTTTGGCATTCGCAACGATCCATTCACTGGACAGTTGGCCATGCATGAGGGCTTGGATTTCGTCGCCGAGATTGGCTCTCCAATTGTTGCCACAGCTGCGGGGACGGTGACCCGTTCAGGCTGGGACGGTTCTTATGGCAATGTGGTGGAAGTCAGCCATATTGAAGGCTTCACTACCCGCTATGCCCATTTGAGCAAGCGCTTGGTGGAGGTGGGGCAAAAGGTCCAGCGCGGTGAAACCATTGCGCAGTTGGGCAGCACAGGTCGTTCTACTGGGCCACACCTGCATTACGAAGTCATGCGCCACGACCGTGTGCTTAATCCAACGCAAATGCTGACGCAAACCACAGCGAATGCGCAGTGAGCCACTGGTTCTTTAGAAAGCCTGCCATGTTTGAAAAACTCAGAGACAAGTCTTTGTCACCCTCGCAAGAGAGGTTCGATACGATCATTGGGCGTACCACCCAAATTTATGGTCGCTTGGTTTTGCTCGACAGTGTGCGTATCGACGGTAAAGTGGTCGGTAATATTGAGACCACCAAAGACAACAAAGTCACTGTCGCGATTGGCAAAACAGGCGAGGTTTCTGGTGACATCACCGCCCATCGTGTGATGGTGGCTGGCAAGGTGGAAGGTAATATTTACGCGGCTGAACGCGTTGAGTTCCACAAAGATTCGATCGTTCAAGGTGATATCTCTTACGGTTCTATCGCTGTCGAGCATGGTGCTCGTTTGCTGGGTTTGGTCATTCAAAACCCCATCAGCTCAGCGGCGGCCAACAGCAGCACGGACGCTAAAAACGTCATCAAGAAAGCACAAGAGAGCAGCAGCTAAGCTGGTTTTATGCTGAACGTTTATTTTGCGATTGCCGCTAATCGCGTGATTGTTGACTCCATCACCAACCAAGTTTCCATCATCGACTTGTTTGAGCAGCTGAAGTCGTCTGCATTCCCAGTCTTGGTCCCACGGTTGACCTTACTTTATTACGTGAGTCGCGAAAAAGAAGATCCAGACAGCAAAGACTTGAGCGTGGTATGCAAGCTCAATGAGACGGAAATCTTCAAAGTCGCTGTGAAAGTTGATTTCAAAGGTGAAGACTCTACCCGCGTTGTGCTTGGCGTGGATGGCCTAACTCTGACGGAGCAGGGCTTGCTACAAGCCTTTTTGATGGATCAAGATAAGTTGCTAGGCGTGCTCGATTTGGCTGTCGAGCAGACCTCAAAGGCATAAAAGAAAAAGCCCCTGCTGGACTCAGCAGGGGCTTTTGTTTTGGCGGAGCAAGAGGGATTCGAACCCTCGGTGGGCTATTAACCCACACACGCTTTCCAGGCGTGCGACTTAAACCACTCATCCATCGCTCCGAAGCCAGATATTGTAACAGCGGGCGGGTACACTTCGCCGCTATTGTTTTATAGACAGCTTAAAACGCTCGGAGTCCCGCATGAAATTTCGCTTCCCCATCGTCATCATTGACGAGGATTTTCGTTCTGAAAATACATCAGGCCTAGGCATTCGTGCGCTCGCAGACGCGATCGAAGGCGAGGGCTACGAAATCATGGGCGCCACCAGTTATGGTGATTTGAGCCAGTTTGCACAGCAGCAGTCACGCGCGAGTGCGTTCATCTTGTCGATTGACGATGAAGAGTTCACACCGGGCCCCGACCTTGATCCTGCGGTTTTGAATTTGCGCAATTTCATCGAGGAGGTGCGCCGCAAGAACGCGGACGTGCCGATTTATGTGTATGGCGAAACCAAAACCTCGCGTCATTTACCCAATGACATCTTGCGTGAGTTGCACGGCTTCATTCACATGTTTGAAGACACCCCAGAGTTTGTTGCGCGTCACATCATCCGTGAAGCTAAAAGCTATTTGGAAAGCGTGCAGCCACCGTTCTTCAAAGCTTTGCTCGATTACGCCGAAGATGGTTCGTACTCATGGCATTGCCCCGGCCACTCGGGTGGCGTGGCGTTTTTGAAAAGCCCAGTGGGTCAGATGTATCACCAGTTTTATGGTGAAAACATGCTGCGTGCCGACGTGTGTAACGCGGTGGAGGAGTTGGGTCAGCTTCTGGATCACAACGGTGCAATCGGTGAGAGCGAGCGTAATGCCGCTCGTATCTTCAATGCTGACCACTGCTTCTTTGTGACCAACGGCACTAGCACCTCCAACAAAATAGTGTGGCATCACACGGTTGCTCCTGGCGACGTGGTGGTGGTGGATCGCAACTGTCACAAGTCTGTGTTGCACGCCATCATCATGACGGGCGCTGTGCCTGTGTTTTTGAAGCCCACGCGTAACCACTACGGCATCATTGGACCCATTCCTCAAAGCGAATTTGAACCCGCGGCGATTCAGGCCAAGATTGCAGCCAATCCTTTGCTCAAAGGTGTGGACACCAAATCCGTGAAGCCCCGCGTGTTGACGCTGACGCAGTCCACCTACGACGGCGTGTTGTACAACACCGAAACCATCAAAAAAATGCTCGACGGCTATGTGGCCAACTTGCACTTTGACGAGGCGTGGTTGCCGCATGCTGCGTTCAATCCGTTTTATGGTACGTATCACGCGATGGGTAAAAAACGCGAGCGTCCCATGCATTCGGTGGTGTACGCCACGCAATCCATCCACAAGTTGTTGGCGGGTATCAGCCAAGCCAGCCATGTGTTGGTACAAGACTCGCAACAGACCAAGTTGGACCGTCACCTGTTCAACGAAGCGTATTTGATGCACACCAGCACCAGCCCTCAGTACAGCATCATTGCCAGTTGTGACGTGGCAGCCGCGATGATGGAGCCTCCAGGCGGCACGGCCTTGGTTGAAGAGAGCATTGCTGAAGCCCTTGATTTCCGCCGTGCCATGCGCAAAGTGGACGACGAGTACGGCCTCGATTGGTGGTTCAAGGTCTGGGGTCCAGAAGAGCTGGTCGATGATGGCATTGGCCGCGCCGACAGCTGGATCATCCAAGGTCAGGGCGAGTCATCCAAGTGGCATGGCTTTGGTAATTTGGCAGATGGTTTCAACATGTTGGACCCGATCAAGGCCACCATCGTGACGCCGGGTATGGACTTGGACGGCAAGTTTGATACATCAGGCATTCCGGCCAGCATCGTGACCAAGTTTTTAGCCGAGCACGGTGTGATCGTGGAGAAGACGGGCTTGTACAGCTTCTTTATCATGTTCACCATCGGCATCACCAAGGGCCGCTGGAACTCGTTGTTGACGGCACTGCAGCAGTTCAAGGACGACTACGACCGCAATCAGCCTATGTGGCGTATCTTGCCCGAGTTCTGCCAAAAGCACCGCGTCTACGAGCGTATGGGGTTGCGTGACTTGTGTCAGCACATTCACACCTTGTATGCCAAGTACGACATTGCCCGTTTGACGACGGAGATGTACCTGAGCGATCTGACACCTTCTATGAAGCCTAGCGATGCGTATGCGCAGATTGCGCACCGCAACACTGAGCGCGTGGCCATTGACGACTTGGAAGGCCGCATCACCACTAGCTTAGTCACGCCATACCCGCCGGGTATTCCATTGCTCATTCCTGGTGAAGTGTTCAACAAGAAAATCGTGGACTACCTCAAGTTCGCTCGCGAGTTCAACTTGCAGTGCCCCGGCTTTGAAACCGATATCCACGGTTTGGTCGAAGTGGTGGGTGACGATGGCGTGAAGCGTTACTACGCCGACTGCGTTAAAGCCTAAACCTGGCGCAGACTAGCGTTCTATCTCGGGCCTGATGCGCTCGAAACTGGCAAAGCGCGGCACGCCTTTGTCAGTCACGCCACGATAGCTATAAGTGACCCACTGGCCCACGGCTGGTGGGTTTTCCCTTTGGGCGTCTGTGAATCCCGTGCCGAGTTTGAAGCGCATCCCTTGCGGTGTTTCGACCATCAATGCGCCTAGACGTTGGGCGTGCTTGCCTTGGCCGGATTCATGGCCAATCACCTTGGCTTCCGCATCCTCGTGGTGTTTGACTTTCAGGACATCTGAATTGCGCCCACTTTGGTACATGCTGCTTCCACGATGCAGCACCAAGCCTTCACCACCGGCTTGCACGGTTTTGGTCAACATGGCCTTCAATGCGGCATGTGATGGCACTTGGCTTTGGGGCACAGCTTGAACCCAAGGTTTGCTGATCTGTCTGACGATGCTTTGATAGCGCACGATGCGCTCAGTGAACGCTTGGGTGGAGGTGTTGGCGTCAAACACCATGAATCGCATGGCGCGCCATGCACTGTCAGGGGCCTGTTTCTGTTGAATCACAGAAGCCGCTTGCTCAAATTGACCTAGCCCCGCCCAAAGCTCGCCTTCAAACGGCTGCGAAGGCCAAGCTTGTACAAACCAAGTGGGTGGGTTGAGTGCTTTGCCGCTTCGACTCAAGAGTTGGCGGCCGTCCCAGTAGCCTCGTATGCCATCGTATTTTTCACTCACCCAATAGTCGGTGAGCTTTTCATTGCCCTGATAAGGGCTGGCCAGCCAAAGCGAGGGCGGCTGTGTGGCTAGTGCGGGTAAAGAGGCGAGGCTGCCGAGGCAACCCAAGGAGAGGTGAGATAGCAAATCGCGTCGTTGCATGGTCGTCTCCTTGGGGCTTACAGCCCGCATATGTGGCCACCCTCGTGGCTAGGAGCGTCAGCTTACTCGGCTACAGGCTCTGCAATGCCACCTACAACTTGGCTAAATCCGCCGTCCACATAGGTAATTTCGGCAGTCACACCAGCAGCTAAGTTGGACATCAAGAACGCTGCCACGTTGCCCACGTCTTCGATGGTCACGTTGCGGCGGATAGGGGAAGCTTCAGCCACCACGCTCAAAATTTTGCCAAAGCCTTTGATACCGCTGGCAGCCAAGGTCTTGATCGGGCCAGCGCTGATGCCGTTTGCGCGCAGGTTGCGGCCTTTGGCGCCCAATGATTCGGCCAAGTAGCGCACAGATGCTTCGAGCGAGGCTTTGGCCAAGCCCATGGTGTTGTAGTTAGGAACGGTGCGGATCGCACCGAGGTACGACAGGGTCAGCACAGCAGAGTTGTCGTTGAGGTAGGGCAGAGCGGCTTTGGCCATTGCGGGGAAGCTGTATGCGCTGATGTCGTGCGCGATGGCAAAGCCTTCGCGTGACAAACCATCCAAGAAGTCGCCCGCAATGGCTTCGCGTGGGGCATAACCGATGGAGTGGACAAAACCGTCAAACGTGGGCCAGTGGGTTGACAGATCTTTGAACATTTGGTCGATTTGCGCGTCGCTACCCACATCACAGTCAAAAATCAGCTTCGAGTCGAAATCTGCAGCAAACTCTGTGATACGGTCCTTGAAGCGCTCACCCACGTAGCTAAACGCCAACTCGGCACCTTGTTCGTGGCAAGCTTTGGCAATGCCATAAGCGATAGAACGATTAGACAAAACGCCCGTGATCAGTAGTTTTTTGCCAGACAGGAAACCAGTTTTTGTACTCATGAAATCTCTCCAAAAAAATCTTGCAGAATTGTCGCATGCGTAGCTTCCTCATTTTGTTGACGTTTTTGTGTTCCGGCCCCTCATGGGCAGCGCATGCGTATGCCCAATTTGGGGATATCAAGTACCCGCCGAATTTCAGAAACTTTGACTATGTCAACCCAATTGCACCTAAAGGTGGAGAGCTTGTGTTGGTACCGCCTTCGCGTCTCTCGAGTTTTGACAAGTACAACCCGTTCACGCTGAAAGGCAATGCAGCTCCAGGCTTGAGTGGTCTTGTGTTTGAATCGCTATTGATTGGCACGATGGATGAGCCCACCACAGCGTATGGTTTATTGGCCGAGGACGTCAGTGTGGCTGCAGATCGTCGATCGGTCACGTTTAAATTGCGCAGTCAAGCGCGTTTTCACACAGGTGAAGCCGTGTTGGCCGAGGATGTGAAATATTCCTTTGAGCAACTCATCAGCAAGCAAGCAGCACCGCAGTTTCGAACGCTCTATGCCGAGGTGGCTGGCGTTACTGCGCTCGAGCCGCGCACCGTGCGCTTTGATTTCAAACGCGCCAACCCGGAGTTGCCATTGATCGTAGGCGCAATGCCTGTGTTCAGCCGTCAATGGGGCATGGAAAACGGCGCGCCCAAACCTTTCGACAAAATCGTGACCGATATTCCCATTGGCAGCGGCCCTTACAAGTTGGGGCGCGTGGTGTTTGGTCGTGATGTGAGCTACGAGCGCGACAACAACTATTGGGCGCGTGAACTCAATGTTCGCAAGGGTTTGTTCAACTTTGATCGCATCACTTACCGCTTGTACAAAGACAACACCGCGCAGCTCGAAGGCTTCAAAGCGGGCGAGTTTGATCTGGTGCAATCTTTCATTGCACGCGAGTGGGCGAGGGGCTACACGGGCAAACAGTTTGTCAACCGCGAGTTGATGAAAAGCGAGTTCAGGCACGGCAACGCAGGTGACTTTCAGGGCTTCATGTTCAACACCCGCTTGCCCAAGTTCAAAGACCCACGCGTGCGCGAAGCCATCGCTTTAGCCATGGACTTTGAGTGGATGAATCGCCAGCTCTTTTACGGCGCCTACCAGCGTGTGCGTGGCTACTTTGTGGCCAGTGACTTTGAAGCCACGGGCATGCCTGATGCTGCCGAGCTGGCATTGCTCGCTCCTTTACGCGACAAGCTCTCATCGCGTGTTTTCAGTGATGCAGTGCCACAGCCGCCGCGCACTTCACTCGATCCAAAATCTGGCGAAACCTTGCGTGATCATTTGCGCCGAGCCAAAGCCTTGTTGGCCGAGGCCGGTTGGACGTATCGCGACGGTGCACTTCGCAATGCCAAGGGTGAGCCATTCACCGTGGAGTTCTTAGATAACTCGGGCGCTATGGGCCGAGTCATCACGCCATACACCAAGAATTTAGAGAGGCTCGGCTTTCAGGTGAACTACACAGTGATCAACTTTGCGATTATTCAAAAACGTCTCGATGTTTTTGATTTTGAAATCATCAGCAACCGAATCGTGGGCAGCGAGTCGCCGGGCACGGAGTTGATGGAGCGTTTTGGTTCTAAGGCCGCCACCACTGAAGGCTCTGGCAACTTTATTGGCATTCAAGACCCAGCGGTGGATGCTTTGTTAGAAAACGTGACATCTGCCAAAACTCGTCCCCAGCTCATCACGGCGGTGCGCGCACTAGACCGTGTGCTGCGTCATGGCCACTACACCGTGCCGCACTGGTACGGTGCTGTGCATCGCGTGGCGTGGCGCAATGGTCGCTTTGAGTTGCCTGCGGTCATGCCGCGCTACTACCAACCCGAAGCATGGGCCTCGTCGGCATGGTGGGCCACCATTGACAACCGCGCCACCTTGGCTGCGACCAAAAGAGCGGAGCGTGCGCCATGAGCTCGTACATCCTCAGACGTTTGCTGTTGATGATTCCTACGTTGTTTGGCGTGCTGTTGATGACCTTTGTCGTTATTCAGTTTGTGCCGGGCGGTCCGGTTGAGCAAATGGTGTCTCAGCTCCAAGGTCGCGACAGCGGAGGCGAGGGTGCTGCTGTCGGAGGCGCTGGCTACCGTGGCCGCCAAGGCGTGGATGCCGCGCGCATTGAAGAAATTCGCCAGCAGTATGGCTTTGACAAACCCCCGACGGAACGTTTTTGGCAAATGCTCAAACAGTTCGCCGTGTTTGATTTGGGTAAAAGCTTTTTCTATCCCAAAACTGTTTGGGAATTGGTGAAAGAAAAAATGCCCGTATCCATCAGCTTGGGGCTGTGGACGTTCTTCTTGAGTTACCTCATCTCAGTGCCCTTGGGTGTGGCAAAGGCGGTGCGCGCGGGGTCGACGTTTGATTTGGTCAGCAGCCTCTTGGTGTTGGTGGGCTTCGCTATTCCTGGCTTTGTGCTAGGCGTGGCTTTGCTGGTGGTGTTTGGTGGCCAGTTGCAATGGTTCCCGCTGCGTGGCTTGACGTCTGCCAACTGGGAGCAACTCACATGGGGCGCGAAAATTACTGACTACCTATGGCACATCGTGCTGCCTGTTACGTCGAGCGTGTTGGGTGCTTTTGCTGTGACCACGCTGCTCACCAAAAACGCCATGCTCGAAGAGATTCGCAAGCAATACGTGCTCACCGCGCGTGCCAAAGGTTTGTCTGAACGCCGTGTGATATGGAACCATGTGTTTCGCAACGCACTCATCCCCTTAGTCACCGGTTTTCCTGCGGCCTTCATCGGCGCGTTCTTCACGGGGTCACTGTTGATTGAAACCTTGTTTTCGCTGGATGGCCTAGGGTTGTTGAGTTACGAGAGCGTGATGCGCCGAGACTACCCCGTGGTGTTGGGTACTTTGTATTTGTTCACGTTGATTGGCTTGGTCACCAAGCTCATCAGCGACCTTTGTTATGTATGGGTGGACCCGCGTGTCAAATTCGACTGAAGCATCTTTGTCGCCCACCCAGCGCGCTTGGCTG
>JACCDY011049888.1_pt1 | contig 14266 bp, 13 predicted proteins | sample 7446391 | NCBI WGS metagenome assembly JACCDY01 (sample SAMN15323451, study PRJNA562643) | freshwater metagenome | isolation source: river surface water | place: USA:Blue River Watershed | collected 2017-08-18 | reverse complement strand
TGACTGTATTCAATAACAAATCTTTGTTTTTGTTGTGCGTCATGGAGAATCCATTCTTTTGAAGAAATGATATTTGGATGGCAGAGAGAGGATGCAATCGTATGGAAGGAAATACCATGTTTGTATAGGTGATGGTGGCTCCCAATGGTTCATGGACCGCGACGGCGATTCCTTTTTCGTCGAGTTTCCGTAAAAATGTCGTTTGATCCATTGATTGTTCTGGTGTTGTTTCGTCGTCACCCATGGTCGAAAGAGAGGGAAAATACGCTTCCAATTCTTTCCAAGTCATGGTTTGGGTGCCGTGATTCGCATACGCCAAAGAAATACACCCCGGATTCGATACCCGCATCGATAAAAACAATTCTTCTTCTGTCACATCCGATAGATATCCATCCTCCCGCATGGCTTGCACAATTTTCTTTCGAACATCCGCAATGGTATCATCCAAAAAGAGAGAATGATTTGTTCGATGGTAGGGGCTCAACATCGGCATGTTTTCTTGTCCCGATACGGAGGGGAAATAATATTGACGTGTATTTTCCCCCTCACGTTGGACATGAACGAAAAACCACGGATCTTCCATACTGTATGCGTTTGTTTTTGTTTGATTGCTTTTTATTGTTTGATTGTTTTTATTGTTTGTTTGAATTATATATATTTTATTTTTGTTTTACAATTCAAAAATAATCACCCTTTTTTTTTTTAATGTGTGGTTTTTATTTTTTTTTTAACGTTCCAACCGAACTGAAACTGAACCCCCCCAAAAAAAATAAAATGTACTTTGTATACACGTAATTTGTTTTCTCTCTTTTTCACACAAAAAAAAACACGACCCCCCCCCAACTCAAAAAAACAAAAAATCATGTCATCTAAAAAATGCGCGGCCGTATTAATCGGATGCAATTATTCGAATATTCCTTCGGCACGTTTGAGTGGATGCATCAATGATATCGTGAATATTCGCAATATGTTAATCGATGCCTATGGTTATACTTCTCAAAATATCACCATGTTACGCGATGACGGATTCGGAGGACCCACCATGATGCCCACACGTGCCAACATTTTGAATGCATTGAATCGCGTTTGTTCGGATACGTCGTTGACCGAACTGTGGATTCACTATAGCGGACATGGCACCCAAGTCGCCGATAAAAATGGCGACGAAGCCGACAAAATGGACGAGGCCATCGTTCCCTGCGATTTTACAACCACCGGATTCATCGTCGACGACGATTTGCAAACTCTCTTTAAAAAAGTGGCGCCGACGTGTCGTGTGTTTATTGCCTTTGATAGTTGCCACAGTGGTACTGCCATCGATTTGCCATTCGTCACCGATGTGAACACGGGCACCTCACAAATTGCGACCAACAATACATGGCGCAATCCCAATGTGTGCATGTTGAGTGGATGCCGCGATGCACAAACCAGTGCCGACGCCTACAGTGATTTAGAAAAAGTCGCCGTGGGTGCCTTCACCGATGCCTTTTGTGAATGTTTGCGCGCTGCGAATCATGCGACGGATATCGTCCAATTACATAAATCGATTTGTCAAACGTTGACCAACAAAAAATTCTCTCAAAGGCCCGTATTGACTTCGTCTTCCAATGCGCCTTTGTTTCGTTTCCATCGGCTCTCCTCCTCCCCTTCGACTTCCTTGGCCACTCCACCGTCGTCGACTTCTTTGACCGTTGTTGCGTTGCCTCCTCCTCCACCACCTCTCCCCGTGAAAATACCCACGTCTGTCCCCACCAGCACGTTGTCTTCGTCGGTGCAAGCGTTTTCCTATAAAATAAATCCTTCCACGGGAAAATTGGAGATTTCTCCGACCATCCCGTATTTTCATACAATCGTGGCCACGACAAAATAAAAAATAGAAAATAAACCCCCTCCATCATAAGAATAATTTTCCGTATTCTTTTCTCTCGATCAATTTGGATAAATACTGAGGAGGCAAATCCACACGAACATTCGCAGTGATACATTGCGGTTCTTTTTCTGCGCATTCTTGCCAATATAAACGATGAATGGTATTGGTGGTAGTATTGACGAAAGGCGTAATGTCATTGACGAAATCGGCAAAAAATACCGACGACGACAGATAGACGGACCACGACTTGGGACGTTTGGAAGCTATAAAACCCGACCATCCCCCCGCACCACTTATCGGAACATCAAATTCAAGGTAATAAGACACATTATTTTTGTCGTTGTTTTCATAAAACACAAACTTTTTGTTTGGTATGACTTCAAACAAATCGTATTGTATGGAATCCACCGTTCGATATTGAAAGTTACCCACGTTTTCCATTCGGTTTTTTTGTTGTCCTTTTTTTTTAATTTTGTTTTTCTTTTTTTTTTTGGTTTATAAACGAAATAAATATTTTTTGCCAAAGGGAAAAAAAAAAGAAAATAAACGCAATTTTGCAAATCGATTCAATCCATAATTTTTTTTTTCCGGTTAGTTTTTATTTTTAAATTTTACCACACACATATATATATACATATATATCATCATGTCACAAACGACCTACGTGACCGCCTATTTCCCCTATAAGGAAACTCCTTATTTTCGAGAACCTCATGATCCAATACATATTTTACAATTAATTCAGTCAGGCATTCATTTGTGTTTGTTTGTCGCGGAGGATTGCCCCCATTTGTCTCTCTTCCACGACTGGGCCAAACAATATGATCGCACCTTCCGAATCATGCCGCGGCGACTGCGAACATGTTGGGACACCGAACTGGGTCGATTCTTTCGGGGATCAGGACAAGCGTTTCGATTGCCCGACAATCGCAATTTAGAAAAGGACACCGTCGAGTTTTTCTTGTGGACACATGCGCGTTTCGAATTGGTGGAGGAAGTGGCACAGTGTGATGTATTTGGGGAGAAAAACAACAACAACAACAACGACGACGACCAAAAAAGAACAACGTCGTTTGCGTGGATCGAAAGTTCCCTGCCCGCACTTTTTCGTGACATGCAATCTTGTATTCCGCATCTCCATAGTGCATCCACCGATTTGTTGTCCTCTCCGTTTTGTCCATCCGCCGCTGATCATGGACTCTTGTTCTTGCCGGGGTGTTCCAAACCGGTGGCTTTGGATTTTCGAGAACAAATCGCGGATGCCGTGATTTGGCGATTTTGCGGGGGATTTTTTCGATTTGTCGCCAGGGCAGACCAAATCCGCGAATTTGGACAGTGGTATCGCGAGGAATGCAAAGCCTTGTTTCGTTCCATGAATGGATTGGTTGTGTGGGATGTGAACTTTTTGGCCTATTTGGATGCACTGTGCCGGAACATGCAACCTTTCTTGTGCAAGGTTCGACCTGTGTGGTACAAAGCCGATCACAACGATAGTATCGTTCAGATTCGATTGTCCGCCGACGAAGTCTCCAAGCGTTTGCTTCCCGCATTCTCTTCGATGCAACCCTTGACGCCTTTGCTGCCCACCATTCCGGGATACGTGCCCTCGTCGTGTTCGCTTTTGAGAATGGGAGACACCATCGGGATGGATGCTCTCTCCGATGCGTATTATATGAACACAAGATATGTGTCCTATCGATTGAGTCCCGAGGGCAATTATTTGTTTGAACCGGAGAATACGACCCAGACGATTTGTAATTTGAATGTGTTTTCCAAGATCGTTCTCTCTCGGGTTGCCTCTCCGCTTCGCTCCGAGTCTTTACCACTGGTTGCCTCTCCGCTTCGCGTCGAGGACTTACCCCACCATGCGTTGCATATGGAGAGCTCCATTGTTTTGGAAGATAGTGGTGGCATTCCCATGGAACCAGCCGTCGAAGTGGGGAAAACATATGTCTCGATTGGATTGGAGGACATTCGATTGTATTGGAATGGAAACGAAGACGACAACAACCACGGTGGGGTGGGTTTTATTGCCACCAACATCAATTTTTCTCCTCTCGAACGACAGAATCGAATGATCTATGGATCCATTGATTTGACGACGATGCGCTACACCGATTGTCATTTGATTGTGCCACCCGACCCTTACTCATGGTGCGAGAAAAACTGGATTCCTTTGCCAACAAACAATCGTTTTATTTATCGGTGGCACCCCTTTGAAATTGGACATGTGGAACGCCGAGAGGATACAGGAGAACATCATTTGTGGATTGATTCTTCCCGGGAGTTGTCCCATCCCGTGATTCAGAGATTGCGCGGATCCTCTATCTTTGTTCCCTTTTTTGGATTGGACGGAAAAGACGCCAAAGAAAAAGAAAACCCGTTGTGGATTGGTGTGGCCCATTTCAGCGAAGATCATTGGCCGCGCCATTATTATCATGTCTTGGTTGTCTTGGACGCATCGCAGGGATGGCTGCCCGTTCAAATCTCTCCGATTTTCCATTTTGATAAATTGTCCGTCGAATTTTGTACGGGTTTCGATTTTCAAGACGGAATGTGTCATTTCATCTATTCGCAAATGGACACGGATCCCGTGTATTGTTCCATTCCTTTGTCCGCGATTTCTTTATATCCAATTATTCATTTGTAAGAATATGAAACGAAATGTAACGAAACGAAAAAAAAAAATGTGCTTAAAAAACGAAAGGCTTTATTTTGTTAAAGACGGAAGAAAAATAAAATTAAATAAAATAAAACAAGGAAGGACGAGCTACGTTTGGTGAAAGAGATGCAGCGCAATAACGCATGGTCAAAAAAACCCAAAATCGTGGTGGATAGTAATAACACCATTACATCCGAAAAAGAATGCGATGGGGGCAACACGACGAATACCAGCTTTTCTTTCCACAAGAATTCGTTTGCTGAAATGAGCAATTTCTTTCATCGAGAGGGATATATTCGTATTGAAGATGCCTTGTTGCCTGATATGATCGAAGCTCTTCGTCGCGATCTTCATGCCGTGGAGAGGAAACCGTCCACCCGTGTCCTCGATCGAGATCGCCATAAAGTCCACAAATGTTTCTTTGAACAATCGGCGGCCATGGTCGAATTGATTCGGAACAGCCATTTGGCAGATTTCGCCGAGTATGTTATCCGCGACATTGGCGTCTCGGATGGTCGCCCCAATAACACATCGTTGGACAGCCACGTCATTCATAACAATGCCTTTATTGTTCCCCCGGGGGGACGCGGACAAGCACCCGGTTGGCATGTGGATGATCCCTGTCAACAAGTGGTTCTCTTGGACCCCGGCGCCGAATTACCCGATTGTGTGCGCTTGCCGACGTTGTGTGCCACCTATATGATTTGGTTGACGGATTGTTTGACCCCGGAGAATGGTCCCACTTTCGTCGTCCCCCGATCTCATCGGTGGGGTCGCGCGGTTGATGCCGACGAAGCCGAGAGGTTGGCGATCCCCATGTGCGGCAAGGCGGGAACCGCCATTCTCTTGAATCCCAACACGTGGCATCGAGGCGCCGCCAATCAAAGCCAGCAAGCAAGAGAGACCGTGCAAGTCACCTTTGCCCGCCGTATTATTGGACACAAACACAAGACCATCATGAATTACATGATGCCACGTCATGTATACGAACATGCCGACGACAAATTGCGCCGACGATTGGGATTCCTTCAAGGAGGCGCTTATTCGTGAATAACTTGTTTTTTTTTTGTCACGTTGTTTGGGCCGGAGATTCAGTCTCCGTTGTGTCCACTTTGACAAAGACACATTGTTTGGTCATGACGTATCGTTCGTAGTACATGGTGCGACGGCGTATGTTGCATTCCAAACAGGCAATCTCCACATTGCCGCGATTGTGACCGTGCGAATTATCGATTCTCTCCAGGGTCCATTGTTTGGGATCGCGGCAATACTCGTAGAAGAGCACGACGGGTTGTCGGCAATAGAAACATTGCAGATTGGACGATTGCAAGAGAGATAAAATATCGTCGACTTGCATCAACTGGCTCTCGTCCAACAATTTCTTTTCGATGTCTTGTGCCTTGTAACTGGATTGTTTGATTTGAATTTGTTGTCGCAAGATTTTGCAAACCCTCGAGTCAGAGACGAGAGGTGGTCCGTGTTTTTCACTGCCTCTCGTCTCCGATTCCCCGCCCCCATGGATTCGAATGAGTTCGTCCAAGACGTGCCGTTGTGCCGATGGAGACAAATGAGAGACAATACAGGCATCCCATGCGTCGGAATCGGTAATTTTTTTGCGGACGCGTTCTTTCGTTTGCGCCTCTTTTTTGACTCTCTCCATTTTGGTCTCCCGTTCCTTCCATTCAATGATTTTGATGTCCTCCGACATTGGTATTTTTTTTTGATTTGATTTGATTTGATTTGATTTGATTTGATTTGATTTGATTTGATTTTTGTTTTTACCCACGACTTACTATTTTCTTTCTCCGTTACAATTTAATTGTTGTATGTAGTTAAATACATTTAAAGCTATCTTCTTTTTTCTTTACAAAACAACAATAATATTAAATCCTTTTCTTTTTTTGCTTGTTCACTCTTGTTTTTAAAAATAAAAAAATGAAAAAGAAGATGATATCCTCCTTTTGGATTTTGTCTGCGTTGGCGGCTTTCTTTCTTCTGCTAAGCACGTCCGCCTCCGTTCAAGCCAATAATGCCAGTTTAGGCACTCTCTTTCGCCAATGGATGAATGACCACAACATATCCTACGAAACCGTGGTGGAAGAAGGCGATGCCTTTGACACGTGGCTCGACAACCATTTTTACATCATGCAAGTCAATGCGTTGAATTTGACCTACACCCTCGGTCACAATCGTTTTTCGGCCATGGACCCCAGTCAATTCCGCGATTGGGTGCGTCTCCATGGTGGCGGTGGATACCGCGGTCTCGTCGTTCCATCGGATCCCTTTTATTTGCGACGTCGCGACCACATTTTAGGCCAAGCCGATTTGCCCGCGTCCGTGGATTGGGTGCAATTGGGCGCCGTCACCCCCGTCAAAGACCAAGGACAGTGCGGCAGTTGTTGGTCGTTCTCCACGACGGGTGCCCTCGAGGGCATTTATGCCATCAAGACGGGGGATTTGGTGTCTCTGTCCGAACAGGAACTCGTCGATTGTGACAATTATGCCTATGGGGGCAAGGACCACGGCTGCAATGGCGGTCTCATGGACAATGCCTTCACATGGGTGCAGAAAAACGGCGGATTGTGTACCGAAATCGATTATCCCTACATTAGTGGTGTCACCAAAACGTCGGGGTCTTGTCAACGCGATAGATGTGAACCCGTGGAGGGCACGGCGCCCATCAAATACGTCGATGTGACGGCGAATTCCGATGCGGCGATGATGACCGCATTATCGATGCAACCCGTGAGTGTAGCCATTGAAGCCGACCAACGCGATTTCCAATTGTACAAGAGTGGCGTGTTCACCGGCACATGTGGCACGAATTTGGATCATGGCGTTTTGGCGGTGGGATATGGCACCACGGAAGATGGATTGGACTTTTACAAGGTCAAGAACAGCTGGTCGACGACGTGGGGCGACGAGGGCTACATTTATTTGGGCCGCGGTGCCAAGTTCAATGGCGGAGCCGGACAGTGTGGCATTCTCATGGAAGCCAGTTATCCCGTTTTGGGCAACAATGTCATGAAGGAATTATTATAATTTTGTTTTGTTTTTGTTTGTGTTTTTACCCGTTTGTTTCAGGGACTTGTCTTGTCTTGTCATATTTTGTTGTTGTTTTTGTAATTTTTGTTTTTTGTAATTAAAAAAAAAAGTCAATAACAAAATATTTTATTTATTTGATCAAATTACAATTTTGTTTATATACTGAGGACGTTTTATTGCGGAATAGTTTCGTTTAAGATTACTAGCTGAATGCTCACGTGTTGGCACGCCGTCAGCAGCCGTCTTGGGACGGCTGTTCGAAGATTGAGGACGGTTTTTTAATGTTTTATTTATCTTTTTTTTTAATTCAAGATTTTCTGTTTTCAATGTTTTAATGTCATCCATAATTTTTGTTACTGTGTCGGTTAATTTATCATTTAGTTGCGTTAATTTATCATTTACTTGCAAGATTTTCTGTTGCCGTTTTTTACACTTATTATATTTATGTTCATAATCCGGACCAAGCGGAGCTTGTGCACGTAAAAAATTATCAAGAAAGCTTGGGTCGGGTTTTTTCCATCCAGTTTTTGGTGGCGTCGGTGTGTTGGTTTTTTTTTGTGTTGATTGTTTCTCTTTTGATTTGGATTTGGACTTGGATTTGGACTTGGACTTGGACTTGGACTTGGACGGGGACGGGGACGGGGATATCTTCGCAAGATCATTGCCTTTTGCTATAAGCTTATCGTAATCAACAACCGAGGTGGGAGATGTATATAATGGTAAATGACTCATTTTATTTTTTTTCCCTTTTCTTTTTAAATATGTGTATGTGTGTGTGTGTGCGTTTATTTTGTTGGTTTGTATATATTTTATTTTTATTGTATTGTTATAAAATAAGAAAAAGATATTTTTTTTTATATTTGGGAAATCAACAATAAAAACAACCCAAAAAACACAAAACACTAAAAACTTACACAATGACGAATACCGTTCGAAACAAACGCGCTAAATTATTACGAGCCAAATCGTGTTTGACACGTTTGCCCATCAAACCCTTGCCATCTTATCCTCTTACCTTTACGTTTATTGATGTGGGCGTGCAAGATTGGATGCCTCCCTTGCCCGGGGGACGTATTGTTTATTTGATTGTGGGCGGCGGTGGCGGAGGCGGCGGTTCCCACGACAATGGCGCCGCCGGCGGAGGCGGCGGCGGACAAGTTCGCATCGGATTTTTCGATTTAGACAAATGTTTGACCACTCCTCTCCAAATTACCGTGGGAGATGGTGGGGCAGGCGGAGCATCGTCTCCCGAATCTTCGGGTTCTTCGGGCGAGGATTCGATGATTGTGGTGAGTCCCAGTTCCACCATTACCGCGTACGGCGGATCGGGTGGATATTACAGTAGGTATGTTCAATCGGGGGCAGGTGGAGCCAAAGCCACCGATTCGGCCGGTGGGGCGGGAGGAGTTGGTGGTTCGTTTTCACGAGGAGGCGGGGGCGGTGGTGGTAGTTCCGGAAATGGTGGAAATGGATTCAATGGTGTGGCTGGTGTCGGTGGTGATGGCACCATCTCTGATTTAACTGGACTCACCTATGGAATTGGAGGAAACGGTGGTATTAATTATACAAATATCACACCCAGTGCGGCGGATTCCAATACGGGCAATGGGGGTGGAGGGTCAAGTTCCGGAAGCAGTACAAATCGCCCCGGTGCCAAGGGAGGTTCCGGTATTGTTATTTTACGATATTATGTGTGAACAGAAACAATCATCAATTCAACAATCAAAAAATATATATTTTATGTCTTATTAATTAGAAGAAACGGCTCAAAGAAACATTAAAAAAAATAAAAATATATATTTAAAAAAAAAACAATCCATGCTGTCACCATATACCATTCGAGCGTATACACGCAAACAAGCCAAACGGCTGGGAGTCACTGTTCGTTTGTCCACTATTCCGGGCAAAAAACTCGATGTCTTCTCCAAAAAAGATGGCAAAAAACTAGCCAGCATCGGTGCGGCAGGTATGGGCGATTATCCCACTTTCATGGCCACGCGAGGACACGAATTTGCGACCCGCCGTCGTCGGGCTTACAAACGTCGCCATGAGAAAGATCGACATCGACGCGGATCGCCGGGCTATTATGCCGATCAATTGTTATGGTGAATCTTTTTTTTTTAGGTTTTGAAGGTTTTTTTTTTGTTTTCCATGTAAGATTTGTTTTCTTTTTCATAATTTTATTACACAAAGAAGAATTTTATAAAATTATAAACAAAACAAATCATGTCCTCTCAAGAATCCAATAAGAACAACAATTCCTTTGCCACAAATCCTTCGTCGCCTCCCGTTCTAACAGAAATCATGAAGGAATGCGAACAAGGACACCAAAAAGATATACAGGAAGCACGCAACCAAGGAAATTTTTCTCCCGACACGTTGAGTTCCATTTTAAACAATCGTTCCGATGAATTTCTTCAGAAAATGGGACGGCCCATGACCTATTCTGAAATGCGCGCCATGTTCGGATAAGCTTTGCAAAGCGAAGCGACAAAAAGCGACAAAAAGCGACGAGCTCACACACACCTTTTTTGTTTTATTGTAATTCCAAGTATCTTTTTTTTTTCACTCACAACAAAACAAAACAATCTTCTTTTGCATACGGCATGGCCGCACATTCATAATTGTATAAATAATAGGCCGATGCAGTTCGCCACAACGGACTACACGATTGTTCCCAATAGGGAATCAATTTCGTGTTGTGCCCGATTTCATCCACACTCAATAATCCGTATTTGCCATCCATGAGAGACGACGTCGACGACGATCGTTGCCCTTTCCTTTGTTTTTTGTCGGATGGGGAGAGATGAATGGATCGCGTGCTTCGTTTCTCGGTAACCACCGAGTGCAAGGCATGTTGGAATCCCAAGTAAAACATGGCATCGGCTTTTTGTTCCCCGTCCGCAATGTCCTTCATTAACACCATATTCGAATAACTCGCCACCAAATGCAACACATCGTTGGCACCCGTGCTCTCCAAATCATCGTATTTTAGATTGGCATGTCGGAAAAAATACAACGCATACAAATGATCGTACTGTTGGAGTACACACACCATCAATTGTCTCTCTTTGATCCATTCGAAGAGGGCGGGCAACGGCGCGAAAATTGCCGCCGCGTGTTGTCGACCCATATGCAACGTCTCCATGAAATCCTGCAAAAAATGAATGTTGTCGTCCGTTTCAATACGGCGGATGCGGAAATTTTGGGGCAAACGGTCCAATTTGGTTTGGTTTTCTGCCTCTCCCCGCTGGGTGTCGTTATTTTGGCGATAGACGAGAGGCAAATAATACATACTTTGTACAAACGACACCATCGGAATGACACCCGCGCATGCTTCTCCCCCTTCTCTTCGAAATACAGACACATAGGTTTGTAATGTTAGGCGGCGTTGTCTCCATTCGTGGATTTCAAACATTTTTTGTGTTTGTGTTTGTGTTTGTGTTTGTGTTTGTGTTTGTGTTGGAGAGGCAGTTGGTCGAAAGGTCAACCAATCAAAATAAAATCCTTCTACCGATGTTTCAGCCTCTCCCAATCGTACATAGATTCCGCGACTACATATACATCCAACGATTTTATAGGACGTGTTTTTTGCCAATTGGGAAAAGGTGGTAGGTTCTCTCCACATGGTGACGATAGGTCGCCGAAAACTCCCCCGAAAATAGACATCGAAGAGCGCCGGCGTCATACAATACGTGATTCGATCCGAGGGAATGTAATACGCCACCAACAATCGGCAGATTTCTTTTTTCGTGTCGAGAGAACATTCATCGTAGGGCAACGAAAATAACGTGGTATTTTGTTCGTGAATGATATTCGGCGTCACTTTGGTTTCAATGATGCGTGGCCGTTTTTGGAAAAGACGGGCTCTCCAATCATAGGTATGCAATACCGGTTGGGATCCCCAAAATGGATATCGTATTTTCAAATAGAGGAACCATATTATGATGGCGGCAATGACAACATAGATGCATGTGGTAATCGATAGGATATTGTTGTTGTTGTCGTCGTCGTCGTCGTTGTCATTATAAATTTGTTCCATGTTTTTCTTTTCTTTTTTTTTAACCCAAATAACGAAATAAATAAATCGAGGACGCGGTTTGATCCGACACATCATATTTTCCTGCCACTTGGAAACGACAATACTCGATGTCCTGGGTGATTTCTTCAATGGATTTGTCGACATGACGGAATGTGGTTCGTTTTTGGAATGTTTTCTCCGGGTTGGCCGCATCTTGGAATGTTTCCGTGTGATGCAATAGAGAGACACTATTTTTGTTGTTGGCGGATGATTGGGGGGTGTACTCGGAAATGTATTTCGTGTGGATCATGTCAATCTCGCTGCGTTCAAAGGATGTTTTGTCAAGTCCTCGGAGAGAAGTGGAGAGGCAGCCTTTGGCACGGACTGCCTCTCCTCTTTGAGTCGTGGACTTGTTAAGGTCGTTGTTGTTTTTTGTTGGAAACGAAGAGAGCCGCGACAACTTTTTAGCGAGAGGGGGAATACTTTGTTTGGCCCAATCGTCGGGTTCCATCAATTGCACGGCTAAATAGCCCCCGGGACGCAACCAGTACGCACATTTGCGCAAAAAGAAAATCAAATCGTCTTGTTCGTAAATGGTTCGTTGGAGAGCCAGAATGTGGGTGAATTGTCCCTTTTTGTAGCCACCCTCCTGATCATCCACGACCGTGCATGGTTGATACGGTTTGCGGTTCCAATCAAACGATCGCATTTGTTTCAAATGAGAACTCTCATTTAGGTCTTTGGACGATGATGATAAGTCCTTGGATTTCTGGTTACATTTGCTTTTTTTGGAAGTCTCCATTTGTTTGAGCTGGCGACGTTTGAATTCGGGCACAAGGGTGCCTTGTATATCCAAGACGGCAGACGTCTCGGCATCCATTTGGGTATTGGTCCAGAGAATATCGACTTGCTCTTTGGCAAAGGCGGCGGTTTGGTCGATGGTGTCGCGGAACTCGGCGTCGTAATCTTCAAAGGATTCCAGTTTAAGGGAGGTGGGCAAAGTGAAGCCTTCGTTGGTTGTCGATGGACGTCTTGTCTGCCAATAGAAACCAACGATGGCTACGATGGCCAATAACAAAAATAACCAAAACGTTCCGTCCAATTCATAATTTGTTGTTGTTGGGTGTGTGTTCATGTTTTTTGTTTTGTTTTTTGTTTTGTTTTTGTTTCTTTTTTTTTTAAAAAAATATAGGCAAATCTTTTCTTTTTTCAAAGGGGCTCTATGTTATCCTATATTTTTTTTTATTTTTTTTTATTTGTGTTTTACAATCCTCGTAATTGCGTACGAGTATTGTTGTGGAATAAATGCTGCCCCGTCATGTGGGCGATTTTGGATCCGGTGGTTTGTAGGGTGTGTCTTTTAAACAAACCATCGTGTTCGGACAAATCTTCACGGCGACCCACGGCGGCGAAACCATACAAATCACTGGAAGAATCGGGGACGTAGACCCCCTGGTCGGCATGGCGCTGATAGGCCACATGACGATTTTGGAGGATGGTTTCCGTGTCGATGTTGGCTAAATAAAAACCGACGGGAGCTTTTCCTGTGATGTCGGCGAAATTGGTGGAGGGTTGGTAGGGGGTGCCAACCTCGAGGGGAACTTGGACATCTTTAGACCGACGTTCGATCATGGGGAAACGGGAGTATTTGGTGGGCGTGGGACGGGGATCGAAATTGGGGGGCAAGGGTTGGTCGGAAAAATTACGGGAATAGACACGGTCGTTTAATTCGTCGGTACGGGCATGATGCCCCGAGAGAAGACCGAAATGGGAATCGGGCACCCCGCGGTGGTTGTAATCATTCGTGTTCATGGGGAAAATCGTGGTCGTTGTCATTTTTGGATTTTGGATTGGTTTTCGATTGGATTGTGTTTTTTTTTTTATTTTTATTTGATTTTAGTTTTGGATTGTTTGTTGGGTTAGTGTGTTTGCACAAATTTATTTTCTTTGTATTAAACAAAACAAGTATTTTTGTAAAAAAAAAACATAATTATGTCGGGCGGTTTTCATAAAACTCCCCGTCGCAACAACCTTCGCCGAAAAACACGTCGATCCCATCCTCGCAAATAACGAAAAAAAAATAAACATAAAACGATTTTTTTTATATTTTTTTCAAAGAAAAACAAACAAAAGTTAATTCAAAGAAAAAATATAAAAATCACAAGAAACAAAAACACCCATGCCCATCAATACGTATAATTTACCTTTTGAAACACGGACTGCCTCCCCCCGAAGGGGAGAGGACTTGAACAACCACGATGAAAACAAACAAAAAGACGATCAAAAAGTGGAAACAACCGACGAACATTTCGGGTTTGAGTTTCCCCTCTCCGATTTTCAAAAACACGCAATCGATGGTCTGCTTCATGGTCATCATGTTCTTGTGTGTGCGCCGACGGGGTCGGGCAAAACGTTGCCCGCCGAGTTTGCCATTCGTCATTTCGTTTTGACGTTGGGGAAAAAAGTCGTCTATACCAGTCCCATCAAAGCCTTGAGCAATCAAAAATTCCACGAATTTTCCCGGAAATTTCCCGACATTTCGGTAGGATTGTGCACCGGCGACATCAAAACCAATCCTTCCGCCCAATTGTTGTTGGTGACCGCGGAGATTCTCAACAATGCGATTTTTTTGTCACATAATCATAATGGAAACCAAACCAATCCAAAC
>JACCDY010814908.1_pt1 | contig 14270 bp, 31 predicted proteins | sample 7446391 | NCBI WGS metagenome assembly JACCDY01 (sample SAMN15323451, study PRJNA562643) | freshwater metagenome | isolation source: river surface water | place: USA:Blue River Watershed | collected 2017-08-18 | reverse complement strand
TGGATTTCCGGATGATATTAAAATTATTTATTTAAACTAATAAGATTATGGGAGTAGATATATCAGGCAGAAAGCCTAAAACGGAAGCAGGAGATTACTTCTGTTCTAATTGGTGGGGATGGAGACCAATTCTCGCCCTATCGGAATCAGCTATGTTAAGTAGCAAATTGGATTACGATACTTCGTATTGGGGTTCAAACGATGGTAAAGGATTGAGAACACAAAAGCAATGTGATAAGTTAGCAGATGCTATTGAGTTGCTCATATCTAATAATTACAATGAGTACCTTACAACCGATGAAGATAGGATTTATATTGTTATGGGTATGTGGTGTGAAGCCGGTACTGGCAAATTCATTCCATCCGAAGTTCAGGCATCCTTAAATGAACAATATGAGTATGGTGATATCCTTTATGGACCTGTTGTAGCATCAGATGGTACAATGGTAGAATCATCTTATGGCACTTCATTGGGTAGATTAAAGCAATGGATAACATTCCTTCGTAATTGTGGAGGATTCAAAATTTGGTAATTTAAAATAAAATTAGTATATTTGTAAAACATAAATTAAAATAAAAATGGTAGAATTATTAAAAAAATACAAAGAACAAATCTTCAATATCATTACGATATTTTTAATTGTAGAATTTGCAATTTATCCCGGCCTCACAACCGCTAATACATTCTATAATATATTGGCAGGTATTGGATTATTACTATTACTATTGTGGGGTGGGTTAGCACTTTACAATTATGTAAGAAGTAATGATGGTGGTTTGATTGATAAAGAGGAATTGAAAGAAGCAGAAAAAATGGCTGCTAAACCAAAACGTAAGTACACTAAAAAAACAAAGTAATATGGCATATGATATTAACGATGCTTGGCGACAAAGACAAGCTGAAATAGAAAAAGAAAGAGAACAATTAAAATTAGAACAACAATTAAAATTAAAAAAAATGATTAAGACAATTGGAGCAAGTGTAATAGGATTTATCTTATTAGTAGTATTATTCAATTCATGTGAGAGAATTGATGCAGGGCACGTAGGTGTAAAGGTAAACCAATATGGTGACAATAAAGGTGTTGATGATGTGGTAGCAGTAACGGGTATGGTATTCTATAATCCCATTACTACAAAAGTATATGAGTTCCCTACATTCATTCAGCATAAAGAATACAAAGATGAAAATTCATTCGTAGTAAATAGTAAAGATGGTTCGGAGTTTAGTGTATCGCCTATTATGAACTATTCAGTACAAAGGGATAAAGTACCTGCCATTTTTAGTAAGTATCGTAGACCATTAGAAGATATTGAAGAAGGGTTCTTAAAGACAGCTGTGTACGATGCATTCAGATTAGCAACTAACAAATATACCGCTGATGAATTGATTAGCAATCGTGCAGTATTCGAAGTAGAAGTTCGTAGATTATTAGATGCACAATTATTAAAAGAAGGGTTTATCATCAATCAGTTTACATCTAATTTGATTTACCCTGAAACTTTTAAGAAATCTATTGAGGCTAAGAACAACGCAGTTCAGGCAGCATTGAGAGCAGAGAACGAAGTTAAAACAGCAGAAGCACAAGCTAAGATTAAAGTAGCAACTGCGGAAGGTAACGCTCAGGCATTATTAACATCAGCAAAAGCTGAAGCTGAAGCAAATAGAATGAAACAACAAACATTGACACCATTACTTATTCAATTAGAATATGTAAATAAATGGGATGGTAAGTTGCCAGTATATGGAACTGTACCTCAAATGTTCAAAAATATTCAATAATAAAGATGAAAACATTTAAAGATTTAGAGTTTAAACCTCACCCGAATAATATGGGTGGGGTTCAAGCCATCGAAAGGTTTGAAAATGGATATGGTGCTAGCATAGTTAAGACACCTTTTTCGTATGGAGGAAAGGATGGATTGTATGAGTTGGCTGTGTTTGGTAATGATGGGCATATTGCATATGATACCCCAATCACAAATGATGTATTGGGATACTTATCAGAGCAAGATGTAACTGAAATTTTAATTAAAATACAACAATTATGAAAGAATTTATAGCAAAATATCAGAAAGCAATCGTAGGAACTGGCGCTGTAGCCGTATTATTGATTTGTTATTTCCAACAAAAGGAATTAGCTAAGTTAAGAGCCGAACCTAAAATCGAAGTTTATACGGGCGGTGATATTGAAAAAGGTAAGTTGATTGATTCTTTACAAAGCCGATGTGATTCATTAGAAGCAGAACTATGGCCTGCTCAAATTGAGTTGGGTAGATATGAAGTAGCATATCAAATCCTATTGGAGAGAAACCCAAAGGCTGCTAAGCAATATGGTGATATAATTTCTAACGAAACGGAATAATATGAAAAATAAATCCTATGATAAATTAATACTATTCGTAGTATATCTTTTATTGTTATTAACTATCACATTCTTTTCATCGTGTAGCAAAGATGATTTGTTTCCAAATAAGAATGTAGAAATGAATATCGATACCCGTTTGCCTAAAGATGTAAATGGGTATTCTCATTTTAAACTATATTCATCTAACACACAAAACATTCATACGATATCGGGTTCAATAACATCAAATGGTAGAGTGCCAGATAATCCGAGAGAAAGGGTAGAGTGGGAAAGTTCACACTATTGGACACTAAAGCAAGGTGAATCGATTGGTACAATATACAGAAGAACTTGGCGAGGATTGGGCTGGCAGATTGTAGATAGTATTAAAGTAGTTAATCTTAAAACCGCACAAGTACCTACAATTAATCCCGTTTGCTATAATTCAGCGGATGGTAGTATCAATACGGTAATAGCACCTATGTATAATATGAAGGGTGATACTTTAACTATTGTGGCTAAATCAAATGGTGTAGTAAAAATAGCTAAGATAGTTCTTGATTAATTGGAAAATATTTCGTATATTTACAAAGTAAAACAATTTAATCCTTAAACATATGATAGACTGGTTAAAAGACAAACTAATTCCAAAGTACAAGCCAAATGAAAAAGAGCAATTAATTTTGGATATTGTAACAAATTTATGTGAACAATCGGATACCGATATTAAGATGGCTCCAATTAGCGGTAGATACTTTTTAGTAAACAAACGATTGGAATATTGGGTAAGAATATGGGAAGATGGTATCACAATCACAAACCACAAATTTACATTTACTAATTCAGCTTTACAATCATTCCAAGCTAAAGTAATTAATATTGTAGAAGCTTCTATTGAGAAAAGTAGAGATGAATTTGAGCAAGCTGTATTTCAAAACGAAGTTGAACTATTAGAAAATATTATTGGTAATATTAAAACTAAAAAATAAGTTATGGGAAAAATGAAAGAGTTATTCATGCAGTATCAAGAAGAAATGCGTGGGCAAGATGAATTCATCGATGATGATTTTCATTTTCAACAATGGTGTGAAAACAAAGCTAAAGAAGAAGCTGAATTTTGGGAATTTGTAAATAGTGGTTCTATATTTCCAGATGATATGTTCTATGATGATGAGTATTATAAATCTACCTATCATCCAACGAAAGAAGAAGAGGAGGCGGCATTTAAATTGTTTAATGAAAAAAAGTAAAGTATGGATATCCTATCCGAAATAATAGAAACCGTCGATTATATGATGGCGGAATTAGAGCAGAGTGATTTTTATGACCAATATATTTTTTGTGATGCATTCCGATTAAGAAGAGAATTAGAAATACAAATGCAACGTAATTGGGAACAATTTGAAGATATACATTTATCCGATGACCAATTTATGGAAGTGATTAGACGAGTAACCGAAGCAGGTGTTAATAAAACATTCAGCGATATGGTAATGGATGGAACTATTGTTATGGATTCAGTTAATGCCGATGGTGAAATACTTTATAAACTAAACCCTGAAATTGACGAAAATGATTTACAATCCGAATAACGAATTAACCGATGAGCAAATGAAGGAATTAAGTGAAGCTGATTTCTTTCAGTACTTAGATAGTAAAGCAGCTTACTTAAAACAATTCAGCGCTCCTATCGGCCAATATCACGCAAAGCAATTCGCCGCTCTAACAAAAGGTGAAGCACTTACAACCGAAGAGCTGAAGAGAGCTAAGGAATTGGGTAAGATTGGTGATGATGAGAAAGTGAGAAGGATAGCTGAAGCAGCAGCTCGTAAAGGTGGTGACCCAAAATTCAAAGATGCTGGAATTAAAAATATTAAAACAAACCGAACTCAATGGTTCGATTAAACTAAAAATATATGATATACAAAGCACTATCGGATATGAGTAAACCAACAACGTTTACCGCTAAGCACTACGATAAAACTATTACTATCGAAATCGACCATAGTGATATTGATTTGAATGAAGTAATGGAAGTATTCGAATCGCTTACAATTGCTATGGGATTCAGCAAAGATGGATTCAGAGATTGGGTTAAAGAGATGGCTGATGTTTATACCGAAGAGGATACCGAAGAAAAAGAAACGTTCATTAAACAATATGAATATGAGCAGGAGCAATCTAAAGCAAAGTTTTCTGATGATGATGTAAGAACTATCATTAACAGTTGGCAGAATCCGCCCGAACCAAATGAGAATCTTAAAAAGGCTGCTAAACAATACAAAGCAAATTTAGATTTTAAAGGATATGAAGGAGATAATTTTGAGGATTACCAAAACAAAAATGATTAATGGGATTCAATCAATGTTATCTTAGAAGTGTTGAGGATTTAAAATCCGAATGTGAATCCAATGGATTAGAATTATTTGTAAAACGATATACAAAATATGATTCATTGACAGGTTCATCGGAATCATTTCAATTTTTAGAAGAAAAAATAAAAGAGTATGAGAATATTAAAAGCATTATTAGTAGTAACGATACTGACAACGGGATGTAGTAAAGATGATTTACCACTACCACAATCAGTATCGGCTCAACAAACGAATGTAACTACTAATCAAATTATATTTAAAGAATTTACAACTAGCTTTAAATATTGGAATAGTAAAGGTGTAGATATAAACGCACCAGTCTTAATCGATTACAACTCAAATGGTAAAATCGATATTATAGTTTCCCAAAGGAGAGCAAATAGAATTGGAAATTCTTATACATATGAATTGTTAAATCCTATTTTAATTTTAGATGATGGTTCTAAGATTGAATTAACAAATTTATGGACAGGTGGCGGACCGGTTACTTCGGGTGATTTCAATGGAGATGGTTATACCGATATAGCAGAATTTGATAATGGGCACGAATATTATGATTTGGAGCTTACACCTGATAAAACGGATTTAACTATTTGGTGGAATTCCAAAAAAGGATTAACAGGCGAATCTACATTTGCTGATAAGATACTACATAATTCATATGCCATCTCTAGTGGTGATTTAGATGGCGATGGTAAAGATGAAATTGTTAGGATGGATTTTCCAAACTATGATAACTATTTTAAATACGATGGTAAATCATTTAATAAATTTCCAATAAATGGATTACCAAATGTAACTAATAGTGGTTTAATATTTAACGATATTAATGGTGATGGTAAGATGGATGCAGTTTCAGCAGCTTATGGTTCACCTACAATTGTTTGGAACTTTTTAAACAATACATCCAAAACAAAATTAGATATTCCAAAAGGATATGGTATTAATAATACAGTGATTGCCGATTTTGATAAAGATGGCAACAAAGATATTATTTTTGTATGTCAAAAGGAAGATGTGGGTGGAATGGTTTCAGAAAAAGCACATTATTATTTTTACTATAAAAATGCTAATGGAGAATTCAAATTAGATAATACACTATTACCACAATCAATTCCATATTCAGAAGCTAACTGCCCTTTATATGTAGCGAAAGATTTAGATGGTGATGGTGATATTGATTTTTATAATATCAATTCTGACTTAGATGCATTCTTTATAAATCAGAACGGTAAATTTAAAAGAGTAAATAAATTAGGATATGGCTTATAATAAATTTAGATGGTGGACTAAAGGGAGACCTAATAAACCATTAAAAGCAGATGCTCCGTTGTTATTGAAGATACGAAATGGTGACTTTGATTATTCTTATATGTTTAGTGAAGCTAAGATTGTTAAAGAATCTGCCGAAAAAGCTAGTGCGGATGCTTATAAGAATTATGGGGGCACGGATGAGCAAAATCGTATTAGGGCTTCTGAAGAAGCTGGAAGGATGAAACGAATCAAAGCTATTAAGTTGGAATTTGAAGCAATGACCGATGAGAATCGAATCCTTTGGAAACTTCGTAAAGAACTTACCGCTGAATTCGGAAAGGATTTGTGGGATAAAGCAATGGAAAGACAGAGAGGTAAAGGTAATTTAGAATCTCTATATATATGGTATAAGAAGCAGTGTAAAATAGGCACTACTAAAAGCGAAATGGATATTCAATTAAGACGTTCGAATGTAAAAGGACTTGAATATTTATTCTAAATGGTTATGTATTGTTTAACTAAAATTACTAAAATGGACGACGGTGATAGTAAAAACAATCAACAAGCTGAAAAGCAAGGAAAACAGACTAATGCTTTACAAAGATATGGCATTGATGCTGGCTCTATTCTTCAATCCTTTTGGGTTCGATGCCGTACAATATTCCCTAATATTACTGACAGGAAGTTTATGGAAAGCGAACTTCGTTTTGTATTGTATAGCGGGGTTATTTTTTGGACTTTATATTTGGTTTACGAAGCGTTTAAATAAAAAATAAAATAAATAATATGGGTTACATCGACACGGCTGAAGTATTTTTTGAATCATTGAAGCATAAAAATATGCCAAACATCGAAAGTAGTTTAGCTGAAAATTGTTATATGACGGATTTTAACGGAACTTGGCCTGGCAAAAAGTGGGTGTGTGAAACTATCCATTCTTTTTTTCAGAATCCATATGAATTAACCATATACGAATATCACGAATGTGAAAATACTGTATTTGTAAAATATAGTTTGAAATATAGTAATTCAACAGCGATGAATTGTATCGATGAACTAACATTTAACGATGAATCAAAAATCGAAAAAATCACAAAGTACAAAAGGTAATATGAAACCAATGATACTACATATAGACATTGGTAATCAATCTTTGGTAAATTGGACTAACAATAACAAATACATAATTCATTCGGAACTAATTAGGTATTGTGAAAAACTAATATTAGGCGAGTTTGATATTGTAGAAGCTATAATGATATCAAATTTAGCAGATAATGTAGTGTTTATGGTTAGTGAAAAAAATGTGTTGGATACTTTAAATAAAGCAATGGAATACTTCTTAGAAATTGAAGAGTATGAACAATGTGGAAAAATTCGTGATTTGTTAATACTTATTTCCAATAGAAACAAAGTATAAAAAATTATGGAAGAGAATTTAAAGAAAATAATCTACAAAATTAAAGATGCATTAAAGCAAATGGATTTAGATGGCGTATCGCATCCATTGTTAGATGACATCTACGATTATTGTGAGGAGATGGATGATATTATCTATTCGCAAGAAGATGATGGAATAGATATATCAGAATATTTGGACTAAAATAAAATAAATGAATAGGTTACTTTTGGGGTTTTTGTATGGGCTAGCGGCTCAGATACTTACATTCTTGCAACTGCAAGGTGGGATAAAATATAATTGGTATAACAAATACCCTGTATTGATATTATCCATAGCAATACCGATTAGTTGGTTATATATTAAATCGGTAGAACACTTCGTACACAGTTTTAATGGTGAAATATGGCCATCCCGTCTTATTGGATTTGGGATTGGTATAGTTGTGTTTGCTCTAATGAGTTACTTCTTATTCAATGAAGCTATTAATCTAAAAACATTCGTTTGTTTAATATTAGCTTTTGGTATTTTAGGAATCCAAATCTTTTGGAAATGAGAAAGCTCGATTTAGTTAAAGTAAATGATGAACTATATGAAGTAGTTCGTAGAATACCATATCAAAGATTCACTAAAAACATTGATGGTGAAGGTGCTAAAATTTTAAGAGAATGGGTTGGTTCTGAAAAAATATTAAAGAGTAATCAAACAAATGAATATTTATTTGTAAATTTAATAGAAGAAGCAACTTTAATCGATGACTAAGAAGCAACAATTTATTTCAGATTTACATTTTCCACTATGGTTATTAAAGGACTTTTTGTGGATGGCTGATTTACCAATATTTAGTTTGATATTAGCTATACCTGCTATATTAGTATCGTTTTGGTTATGTATGATGACTGCCGGAAAATCATTAAGTGAAAACAAAATGATATTATTTTGGTTATTAGCAAATACGAGTTGGATGATATCAGAAAAATTTGATTTAAACACATTATGGATGGCTTACATATTTTTTGGTGTTGGGATTATAGAAATAATTTTATATTTAAAACGTTACTTAATACAATCTAATGGAACATATTAATAAAAGATTTTTAGCTGTATGGGATATTGTTCCTGGTCATAATGATATGAATGATTTATCAAATGATAATTTGAATAAATTAGTAGATACGAATGGTGATATTGAATCAACCTTTTTGTGGCTAGAAACCAATAAGTACAAAATTTATTATTGTAAAATAAATGAAAATGAAGTTTCTCCAAATAAAATAAGATATTTTTTTGAAAAATTGGATTCAAAAAATATTCACAATAAGCAATTGATATTCATAAATCCAACTGAAACTGTTTCTGGAGATTTTAGAGAATACTATCCAAATTACGATAAAGCAATAATGGTTACGCCAGATAAATGGCAGGGTGTTGGTACATTTTTATATACTAAATCTATGTTTGATGGAATATATACCGCATATTCCAATATGAAATATCAAAATATTTTAAAAGAAAATTATAGACCATTTGATTTGGTTTACTTAGTTAGAAGAGGACACGATAGACGTTATGAATTTTTTAAGTATTTACAATCTAAAAACAATAAAAAATTATACCTAACTTATAAAAACGCAGATTTAACTGCTAAAGGATTTAATAATGAAAATGAGCATTTAAACTTTTTTGAAAAAGATGGTATAAGATTTCCTTACCAATCGCATTCAGTTATTCAGCCTATTGATTTCCACGCAGCATTTCAGGGTAATGAATTTATGTTTCAAAATTTATGTTTACTTACAATGGCTAAGTTTAATTTAGTAGTTGAATCAAATTACTATGAGGGGGCTATAACCGAAAAAAGTATGTACCCATTTTTAGCAAAAACTATTCCAATATTAACAAATGGTGAAACACATATTAATATATTAGAAAATATGGGATACTATACTTTTGTTGATGAATTGGGAATACGTGATATTTTAAAAGATAAAATAAGCTATTCACCAAATGGCGATAATACACAATATTTTAATAGGTACTTCGCTGTATTAGATAAATTGGTGAATGGCGATTTTAATTATATTTATGAAACGATGTATGACAAAATAGAGCATAATTATGAATTATCATTGGAAATACAAAATGGAGCATTTTTAAACAATTAAATCAATAGAGGATGACAATTAAACAACGTAAAGCCAAAAATAGAAAACGTATGGCTAAGCAAACGATTAAGCAACAACAAAAAAAAGGTATTTACAAAGTTAAATGCTAATTTGGTAATTACAAATAATTTTCTTATATTTGTAAAATGAAAAAATTATTGAAAACAATAAAAGGGATACTCAGCGATATTTGGTTAGGATTCAAAATAGCTGAAGAGAACAAAAACAAATCCCAATGGGGTAAATTTTAAAAATTAAAAACAAAAATTAAATTAAGTTATGGCAAAACAATTGTTATTTGAAAACGATGCGAGAGTAAAGTTAAAATCGGGCGTAGACTCATTAGCTAACGCAGTTAAGGTTACATTAGGTCCGAAAGGTAGAAACGTAATCATTGGTAAATCATTTGGTTCACCACACATTACAAAAGATGGCGTATCGGTAGCAAAAGAAATCGAATTGGAAGATGCTATCGAGAATATGGGTGCACAATTAGTAAAAGAAGTTGCTTCGAAAACAGCTGATTTGGCAGGTGATGGTACAACTACCGCTACGGTATTAACCCAAGCTATTTTTTCCGATGGTATTAAAATGGTAACTGCCGGCGCTAATCCAATGGATTTAAAGCGTGGTATTGATAAAGCAGTTACGGCAGTAGTGGATGAACTTAAAAGAACATCTGAAAAAATCAACACAAACAAAGAGATTGAGCAGGTAGCTACTATTTCAGCAAACAATGATTCTGAAATTGGTAAGATGTTAGCCGATGCGATGGAGAAGGTTGGTAAAGATGGTGTAATTACCGTTGAAGAAGCTAAGGGAACTCAAACCGAAGTAAAGACCGTAGAAGGTATGCAGTTTGATAGGGGATACCTTTCACCATACTTTGTAACGAATCAGGAAAAGATGGAAGCTGAATTGGAAAAACCTTATGTACTTTTGTATGATAAGAGAATCAGTTCAATGAAAGACATCATTGGTATTTTAGAATCAGCAGCACAAACGAACAGACCTTTATTGATTATCGCTGAAGATATCGAAGGTGAAGCTCTTGCTACATTGGTAGTAAACAAAATGAGAGGTTCACTTAAAATAGCAGCAGTTAAAGCACCTGCGTTTGGTGATAGACGTAAGGAAATGTTAGAAGATATTGCCATCGTAACTGGCGGAACTGTGATTAGCGAAGAGAGTGGATTAACTTTAGAAAAAGCAACAATCAAAATGTGTGGGGTTGCTGAGAAAATAAATATCGATAAAGATACAACTACTATCATTAATGGTGGCGGAACTACTGAAGCAATCAAAGCTCGTATCGATGTAATCAAAGCTCAAATTGAAAAGAGTACATCGGATTATGATAAAGAAAAATTACAAGAACGTTTGGCTAAGTTGAGTGGAGGTGTAGCAATTATCTATATTGGAGCATCAACTGAAACCGAATTAAAAGAGAAAAAAGATAGAGTAGATGATGCTTTACACGCAACTCGTGCAGCAGTTGAGGAAGGTATCGTAATTGGTGGAGGTATCGCTTTAGTAAAAGCAGCTGATGTATTAATCAATACAGGCTTCATTACTAAATTAGAAAACGCTGACCAACAATTGGGAGCAGATATTGTTAAGAAAGCAATTGAGTCACCATTCAGAACAATCGTATCAAATGCAGGAGGTTCATCCGATGTTATTATCAATAAGGTAAAGGAAATGGGTGGCAACTTTGGATTGAATGCGAGAACCGATGAATAGGTGGATATGATTGAAGCAGGTATTATCGACCCAACAAAGGTAACTCGTTTAGCATTAGAAAACGCAGCATCGGTAGCAGGTTTATTGTTAACTACTGAATGTGTTGTAGCTGAAAAGAAATCAGAAAAGGAATCAGCACCACAAATGCAGATGCCTCCAATGATGTAATAAAATATTACAAATAATCATAATTAAGGGGGGATATTTCCCCCTTTTTTATTTGGTAATATCGAATATTTTTCGTATATTTGATTATATAAAATCGTAAATATGGTGAGTAAATCAGAAATTAACGCAGGTCATTATTTAGAATTGATGGATAGGTTGCACGTTTTAGCGGCAACACTCCACGAACATTGTTTACAACATCCATTAGCCGAAGTAGATGAGGAAATCTATTCAGCAATAGAAACCGCTATCGAAGCAACATACGAAGCGTATCAAATAGTAGGAAGTAAAGATTTTGAAAATGAAAATGAGAATAACACACATTAGCGATACACACAATAAGCATAACCAAATTGGTAGAATGCCGGGCGGTGATTTGCTTATTCATAGTGGTGATATTTCATCTATTGGTAGGGAAACCGAAGTTAAACGATTTGTAAAATGGTTTAATGAAATTGATAATTACACTCACAAAGTATTCATAGCAGGTAATCACGATTTATCGTTTGAATCTGAAATTCTTTTTAGAAACAAATCGGAATATTTTGATAGGGTTCAATACGATGGGTTTGCTTCAGTTGGTAAACCACAATGGTTGGATGTGTTATTGGCATCGGATTTGAATTCAAACGTATTCTATTTAGAAAATTCATTTGTTGAATTCGATGGAATAAAAATTTGGGGTTCACCTATCAGCCCATCGTTTGGATATGGTTGGGCATTTAATGAAGATAGGGGTGAGGATATTTCAAAAGTTTGGGATACTATTCCAATGGATACCGATATTGTAATTACTCACGGACCTATTTATGGATATAGGGATAAAACGTATCGTACATATGAAAACGTTGGATGTGCTGATTTACTACATAAGTTACACGCAGTAAAACCACATTTACATTTTAGTGGACACATTCACGAAGATTATGGATATGCTCCTATTCAATATGGTGATTGGAGTGGGTACGCATTTAACGGATGTATTTGTTCGCTAAGTTATGATGCCGAAAATAAACCAATTACATTTGATTATGATTTTGTTAAGAGAGAATTAGAATTTGTAAACTAATGTTAGAATTTAGAAAACCGATACCCGTAGTAGTAGAAGATGGCAAAGAAGGATATGCTATTTACGTTATGAGTGGAGGTACATTTGAAAATGATATTTGGTGTGTTGTACATTGTGATGATGGGATGGTTAGGCATTATCGTAGTGACCAAATCAGAATACATTATAACGCAACATTTGATATAAAAAAAACAATATGAGAACAAAAAAAATATATTTGTATTTAGATGATGTAAGAATTCCAACAGAGGGTGAGTGGCAAGTTGTAAGGAATTACGATGAATTTGTAGCACACATTCGTATGCACGGATTAGATAGTTACGAAGTAATTTCATTGGACCACGATTTGGGTGAAAGTGCGATGCAGGAATATTACACAAATACCAAACCACATTTCGAATTGGATTATAAAAGAATAGAAGAGAAAACGGGAATGGATTGTGCAAGATTTTTAGTAGCTGAAAGTATGACTAAGAACATTCCACTGCCACAAATTTTTGTACATTCTGCTAATCCAATTGGTTCGGCAAATATGATGGGGTATATTAACAATTATTTCAGAAATCAAAAGATGCCTGAAATTTGTATAAAAGCAAATATCGCTCACACTTATACTGAATTGTTAAGTGAAGAGGAAAGGCATCGTAGATATAAAATTATGAAAAACAATTAATATGGAATATATTTTAATCGGAATCATTGGCACTTTTATTTGGTTAACATACGAATATTGGAGAGCACCTATGGTGGACGAGAATACTGGCAGAACAATAAAACCTGCTAAAACATTTAAAGATTTATTTAAAAGAAAATAATATGAAAGTACACATCACAGACACATTTACAAAATCATTAAGAAAATTAATGTGGCAGCAACATTGGTTATATAAAACTTATTCATTGTTTCGTTACGATATTCCATTGTTTGTAAAAAACATTTGGAGGTTCAGAAAAGAATTAGCAAACCATCAATGGTGGGATTATCGTTTCAATTTAGAAATGTTATATCGTTCCCTTTCAATTACGCACGCCGGAATGTCTGTAAAGGGATGGGAAGTTAGGGAAACGCGTGAACCAAAAGTAAAAGCAATGGCTAGAGCTTTAGAACTTTTGAAGCACCAATTAGATAATGATTATGTTGAAAGAGCTGAAGCTGAATTGGGCGAAATCATTATGCACGATTGGGATTTTGAAGCAGTTGAAAATGGTAATTATAGATTAGTGGATAAAGAAACTAAAAAAGAAAAAGCGCATAATCGTAGAGTATTTAAAAGAGCAGCAGCTATCGAAGCAAAAGAGTGGAAAGAATTGTGGAATATTTTTGAAGGTACAAAGAATTCAAAAGTGTACGGCGAAAATTACGATGGCACTGATTTGAGGGGTTGGTGGGATTAAAAATTTAGTATGAAACAAATATTATTTATAGCTGTTTTAGTTATGCTAGGCGTAACTTCAATGGCACAAACAAAAAAAGCAACGGGTGGATTTGAGGATGTATTAACTACTGATTCAATTTTGAATAACTTTATGACTCATTGGATTGGCAAACCTTATAAGTTGGGAGGCAAAACAGAAAAGGGAATCGATTGTTCACAATTCAATAAACGTTTATACAAAGATGTTTATAATAAAGATTTGGAAAATGTAGCATACAAACAATATAATCAAACCCAACGAATTAAAAAGGATAGTTTACAAATTGGTGATTTGATATTTTTCAGAAGTAAAGCATCACCATCGGGTTGGCAT
>JACCDY010928121.1_pt1 | contig 14275 bp, 22 predicted proteins | sample 7446391 | NCBI WGS metagenome assembly JACCDY01 (sample SAMN15323451, study PRJNA562643) | freshwater metagenome | isolation source: river surface water | place: USA:Blue River Watershed | collected 2017-08-18 | reverse complement strand
GTTCTCGACCACTAATTCGAACCGGTCGAAACTGGAGGCCAAGTCGATCGCTTCTTCCACCGGGGCCGGTAAGTCATCCCCTACGATGCACCAAGGACCATCACGACCATCCTGCGTCGGTAGCTCACTTTCATCGTGCGCTTCGACCACCATCTTCGAACCGGGATAATCGGTGTTCAATCTGGGATCGCGGTCGCCTACCACGAAACCATAGGACTGCAGCACCTTTACCTTCTGCTCGTAGGTGAGTAAAGACGGGGATATTGTCACTGGGCGAGATCCTCTGGGTGTGGCCAAAATGTATCGTAGCACGGGGGTGCGAGAGGCGCTAGAGATCGTTGACATTGGGGCATGCGCCTACAATCGAGAGTAGCAAGAAACGTGACACGGCTACAACCGGCTCATAATTACTACCATGATAGTAATTGTCGGACTATCATAGCACCATAGTAGGTCGTTAGTAATCCCTATCATAATATCTGGTATTATCTAGCATACCGCCGCACTCCTTACTATCATAGTGCCATTACTATCATCCAACCCTGGGTGTGGTTTTATGATAGTGTGATAGCCGATATATACTCGGATATGATAGTAATCCCATGATAGTACCTACTATGCGAAAATATGATAGTCGGATAGTAATCTGTGCTAACGGTATGTCGTGACAGGATGACGCCACAGCTATTGTGGCAAGCTTGCCACACTATATGTGTCTCACAGAGGCGGCCTCGGAGGCCGGGTCTAGAGCATACGTGTCCTCTTTGCCACACTTGCTATCACTTCGTATTACTATCTAGCTATCATAATATCCAACGGTATCCAAAAATAAAGCTACATTTATTACTATCGTTAGGACCTTAAAAAAAGGATAGTTTAAAAGGGACAGCGTGTCGGAGAGACAAAAAAGCTGATAGTCTATAGTAGTTACTATCAGTCCACCTCCGAACTATCGTCGGAAATATGATTTGAGGCAAGAATTAAACCAAACCAGAGTGTTGCTCCTGTTATTGAGCACGTTATTGCGCTGAGCATGAATAACTGGTTGTCTCTAACGTATAGATATGATATAAAAACACTATCACAATGGAGGTCGTCGTGAAGGCAACTACCGCTTCTCAAGCAACATGGGACGATCGGTTCGGAGAATACGACCATCTTATTTACGATCTTGATAAGTGTCTGAGCATCCCGGAGAAAATCTTCATCGCCCACTTCCCCAGCAAACATAAATGGGACGACCGCTACAACCTCATTTCGAAGTCTAGAGCCACCTACGGAAAGACTCTGGAACGGCGGGACAAGTCCGGTTACAAGGTTGTCTCGGTCTGTGTCAGGTCAGCTGTTTATAGAAAATCGGGTAACAAGATCCTTCGACCCGGTGGCATTATCCGCGTTGTCCGTATCCACCGCATGGTGTTTTCTATGACGTATGGGCCGATCCCTCCCAATTGTTACGTGGGATTCATTGATGACAACATTGAGAATTGCCATCCCGATAATCTAGAGCTTCGTTACATGAAGACCCGTGAGCCGGTGCCAACGGATCTGTACGAAGGTTCCGCGATTGCGCCGAAGGATATCGACCTGGGTCCAGTTCTAGGCTACGACAATCTCGATAACCTCCAGAATTACCTCTCAACCCAGTTCTAAATGTCTCAGAATATATCTTCGCCGTGTATCAAAGCATGTCGAAATGTTTCCGGAACGTGTATTGGTTGCCTGAGGACAATAGAGGAGATAATGGAGTGGTCAACGGCCTCGGACTCACGCAAACTGAGAATTTTGCAGCTAGTAGATTCTCGTCGTTTAGACAGAGACTCCTCGACACCTGTTCCTACCGAGTGTTAATTTTAACGATGTCACGTGTCACTTCTCGGTCGGCTAAGGTCACGACTACTGAGAACTCTCCCAATTCGGTCCCTCTAGCTGAAGGATGAATTCAATGGCTGGTAAATACTCGCACATCGACTTCACTCCCCCCGAAGGGGTAAAGAAGGCGGCAAAGGTGGGTCTGAACCAGCGCAAGAAGTATAAAAGAGGGGGTATGAGCACCTCCGAAGCGGGTAAGCAGGGTATCGGGTCGGGGGTTGCGAGGGCCTCGACCCTTGCTTCCGGCAGTGACGTAAGTCCTTCGACCGCTCGTCGCATGAAGGCGTTCTTTGATCGTCACGGTGACGGTAAGCATGCGAAGCCCGCCGATGGCGGTCCTTCCGCTCGGCAAGTGGCCATTAATCTCTGGGGCGGGCGAGCCGGTGAAGCCTGGGCCAATAAACTGGTTCGCCAGATGAATGCTGCGGACAAAAAGAGGTAAGTAGACGGGGGACTAGGGCCATGATTCACTTATTAGTGAACAGGCAGGAGGTCCCAATGGAAACGCTGCTGATCCTCTTGGTAGGCTCTTTCTCTGGGTGGGTCCTGATCCCCTGTCTTATCCGAAGTATGCTACGCTACAATCAACTGAAGATCCCGATTTTGATGCTAAGACACATCTAAGTACCCGCTAGAACGTCCCAGAGGCATTCTAGAAACGTTTTAGAGGGCCGAAAGGCCCTCTTTTCGTATTCAGAGACTCTCTCATCCGTGTCACGTGGCGCGTCCCGCATATATCGTCCTGCCTCTCCCGTGGCCTCCCGTGGCCCTCTCTCGTCGTCCTCCTATGTCAGTGGCTCGGATCGTGGGGCATGGTCGGGAGACGCCTCGTCAAGTGTCTATGGCAGCTAAGCCCTGGGTGTGTTTTAATCATGGTCAATCAGTTATCTCGGAGAGAATAATGAGCGATTACGAGGTTAAGGGAGACAGCGACACAGTATGGGTGAATGATAGAGTTCAGTGTGTCGCTCGTTTCTCAAGACGTAGCATGGAATTTGTGAAGGACGGCGTTACTTCCGTTGCAGTTTCCAAGCCTTCTACGGCCTGGACTGAGTTCAAGAATATCGTCAAGAACACTTTCGGTGTCGTTGTAGACGATTCTCATAGACCTTCTTGGGTCTGAGAGACGTTTCCGGAACCTCTACTAGCGCCGCGCGACGGATCGTGGTATGGTACGGAGGATCGCGAGGACACCACCCCTGTTCAGCGACCACGCCCCTGACGGCTCTTTAGAACCTGTAGAGGTCAGGCTCACAGGAAGTTAAGTGGAGGCAGGCCGCCAGACTCGGCTTGACGACCCCTTCCCCCCGGAGGGTAGTCGAGAAGTGTGACCTCCACCCTTTTGCTTCCGTAGTTTAATGGATAAAACCTTCGACTTCTAATCGAAAGATTGCTGGTTCGATTCCAGCCGGGAGCAAAACTCTCTTGGGGGTATAGCTCAGTGGTTAGAGCGGGCCGCTCATAACGGCTTGGTCGTCTGTTCGAATCAGACTGCCCCCACCAAGAGCTTCCCTATTTGGTATTCCTGAAACGATTCTAGAATACTATATGGCACCCCCGGATATATCCGTGGTATGGTACGTGCGACGGTTAGCCCGTGGCGACTACCATCCTTCCTTATCCGGGGGACACCGGGATGGTGAGAGCGGACTTATACCCCGTTTGCAGTGGACGACTGCCTTGAGAGGTTTCGAATACCTCCCCCCGGACCATCTTCTGATATTCTAGAAACGTTTCTGGAACGCCATCTACCCGTGTCACTTGGCCCGTGGTATGGTATAGACCTCGCTGCTGACCCGCCTTTTGACCTTGGCAGGCTAAGGTGTTCAGCGGTGGTTGGAGGGGAGCCCGTTATTAGTCGGGCGACAAAAGCGGGTTCCCCTTCATATTTTCCGAGCGTGGTGGAATGCTAGACACTGCGGACTTAAAATCCGCTGGCTTATGCCGTACGGGTTGGAGTCCCGTCGCTCGGACCATTGTTCCAGAATCGCTTCTAGAACAACCCCTACCCCGTGTCACATACCTCTGCTATACTCACCTCATGGTCGCGGGGTAAAACCCGGTGGGGTTGCCGAGTCATTGTTACTCGATCCCTGGTCCTAGACTCCTTCGGGAGAGCCCGGCTGCCTTAAAGAGGGTCCTGTTCGAGCTGGCCGCTAGGGGCTGGCGTAACAGGGAACTAACAGGGGGAGTTGGCCCACCCCGCTTGTTGACCCAGGGTGTTTGTGGGGCATCTATCGGAACGGTTCCGCTTTCCGGTGGATGCCCACCCCCGTTCCCGAAATGAGCGCTAACCCTCACTCACACAGTGTTCCAGAAATGTTTCTGGAATAAATAAAAAAGAGGGCCGGGGGAGCAAGCTCAACCCCGGCCCCAAGTGCGTCACTCCCCTATATTCGGGTCCAACGAGGTGAAGTCCCCAGGAGTGACGTCCCGTGTGACGCCAATCGGCGTCAGTCTTTGCTACCTCCGCTATTCGCCTTGTTCACGGAGGTGACGGTCATGCCACCGATCACGCCGAGTGTAATCGCGCCGATGAACCCGACAGGGGCGGCTTGCTGCGCTCCCATGATCAGCTTCGCGAAGCCTTCATTGACGCGTTCGTAAAGTCTGTCGTCGGCTGGCGGCGGGTTGTTGCGCCACTCTTCATGGATCTTACCGGACAGCTTCAACATGGGGTGGTTTCCAATTAGCATTATGTCATCCTCGCTGTGTGGTCATCATACCATGGTGCATATATCCGCACCAGGGGGCGCTGCCTAGTGTATCTTCTGTGCCTTAATGACTCTGTTCAGCATCTTGAGCGGCACGTTCTGCGGCACCATCGAGTAGATTTTCTCGACCGCCGCATCGTTGGTCTTCGGAATTTCGTCCGCGTTCAGCCCGAGAATCACCGATCCGATGACGATCCTGTTGAGTCGCTTGAGTATTCTCTCAAAGCTGTCCTTCGCCTCCACTCGGCGTTCCCACGAGACAGGTGCCACGTAGGAGAAATCAATCGGGTTGTCCTCGCACTTTCCGATGTAGAAAGTCACGACTAAGCCTTGCACCCCTTCCACTGAGTTGGGCTGGAAGTTGCGCATCAGTTCCCGGCTCTTATCAGCGAGAGTGCTCATCGGTCTTTTGGTGCCTCCTTATACTCCATCTTGCCGAGGAATTCGGTAAGTCTGGAGATCTGCTTAGCCACCTTATCGTCCGGAGATTTCCTCTCTAAATTAGCGAGTAAGTCTCTCGCTTTTCTTAGCTCGCGCAGCATCCGTGGCGAGTTGGAAATTAAATGTGCGTCGTCCTCCGCAAATTCAGAGTACATAATTCCCGTCCCGCTCTTAATCAGGGAAACGAGTTTAGTCGCCTTCTGATCCTTTGCGGCGTTGACTATGTAGAGGTCGAAAGAAGCTCGCGACTTCTGCACAGCCCAAGGCGCGGGAGAAAATGTACGCTTAGTCGGTATCATATTGTCGCCTCAAACCAAACCATAGTATACCACACCTGCCTGTGTCTCACAAGGCGAGATTAGACCTGCTATTTCTTAGCGTATTTCCGTATTTCCACGAGAACGCATTCACTGTGGGCCGTGCCGCCCTCTTTGGGATAATTAGTCCATACAACAGGGACAAATCTCTTAGACATATCTCTGCGTAATCCACTTAGGTCAAAGGCATAGAGCGGCGTGGAATTCTTTCCGCAAATGTCACAAGATTTGGTGTTGATCTTCATAGCGGGGTCAGTATACCATACGGCACCCCTTCGACGCTACTACGCGTTTATCGAAGCGCTTCTGGTTACTGACGGCGGATAAAGAAAAGGCGGAAGGGTTGCCCCTCCCGCCTTTCGTGGGCTCGTCCGAAATTAGGCGACTTCGGCCAGCGCCTCGTCGTTCCAGACGTCCTTGCCGATCACCACCTTCTCGGCGTTCTTGAGGCGGTTGCGCAGCACGTTGCCCAGGTTCATCCGCTGCTGCCCCACGTTCAGGTGGCCCCAGCGGCTCTCGACGTCGATCCCGTTCTGGTGGCCGATCTCGCGGAGCTTCGCGAGGTCCGTCCCCTGCTTGGTCTTCACCAGGGCGGCGAAGGCGTCGGCCATCTCGTCGCCGCACGAGTTGCCGTACTGCTTGTACCGCGCCTTGTAGTGGTTCGGGACGATGGTGCCCTTCTTCGCCACCGCCTCGTCCGTGGCCTCGTCCGTGGCCTCCGGTGCCGCCTCGTCCGTCGCCGCCACGATGGGCGCGGCCTCGTCCGTCGCGGCGTCCGTGGCCCCGTCCGTGGCCTCCGTCGTGGTGTCCTGCGTCAGGGTCTGCGCGTCCTGCGTCAGGGTGGCCTCGACCAGCGCCTCGGTGTTCTCGATCACCTGGGCGGTCTTGCGTGCCTTGCGTGCCATTGCTCTCTCCATTGGCTGAGGGTCGAGTGCGTTGGGGACCACCCCCTAGCTCCTCGCCTCAAGACGTACTATATCACATGAGGGGTGGTCGCGGTATTTAGTCTTCTCAATCACGCCTACGTGAGTCTCAAGATGTGGCAAGAGAGCCACATATCTTCTCAGAAAGTAGTTCCTCCGCTCTCAGCTACGGCTCCCAGGAGCCGCTTTCAGTAGTAAGAACGTATTTTATTATCTAGAATAGTGTAGGAGGACCTCTGTTCCTAGGGAAAGGAACAGCTTTCCGAGAGCGGTTCTTCATACCGTGCCCTATTCGATTTTCAAAGAACAGATGGTGTTGTCACCATCCCTGAACGAAACGTTTCCAGTTCGCTCAGGGATAGTGGGGAGTGTTACCTCCCCACCCTAATCATCGACGGCGGCGACGATTCCTGCTCGTTCTGCCACCGGTCTTCCCGGTGCTCTTCATGAACTCCGCGTCACGCTTCTCGATTTCCTGGCGGAGATCATCCGGAATCACGCCACCCACCGATTCTGCGTAGCGCTGAACCTGCGCCAGAGAACCTCTGGTGGAGTCGGAGTAGTGGCGAATCTGCGCCTCGACATCTTCCGAGCGACCGGGAGAACCCCCGCCCTGACGGGCGAAGCGGGGATCGTCCTCGGTCTTCCGGTTGTCGTTGCTGTTCGCCATGACGTCCTCATGCTTTCGCGCCACTGTGGCCATGTCGGCTTCTCCTTTACCGCTAGCGTTGATCGCTAGCATCCTGGTATGGTATCATGCCGCACATGCAGACGGTATAGGCATTGCGGGTCACGTGCCCGTGATCCTCATCACGTCCTCGTGGCCTCTTTGCGGTGTAGCTGCGTGAGTTCCACCGCTTGGTTGTACAGGTCGGAGTATCGTGAACAGAGAGGCTCCCAAGTGAGGGTAAGTTCCTTGTCACCATCGAACCACTTAACTTCTCCGTAACACCGCTCGCATTCCAGCAAAGTGAAGTCGGATTCGTGGGGATGGGATGGCTTACCACTCAGTAGGACCAGATGGGTCGGCTGCTTGCACTTCGTGCAGTGGGCAATAACACCCATTTTCTTTTCTCCCATTACGGGGGCCGTGCCCCAAAGACAGTGTACCACAGACGGATACAGCGCGCTATGCATTGCTCTCGAAACGTTTCTGGAAGTAGGGAGGATTACTCCTCCCCCTCCTTCACTTCTCGCGCCAGACCATCCGGGAACGGGAACCATGCCGTGTCCCGAATCTGCTGTACGACGAGCTTCGTCTTGATATCGTCCTCGGCGTTGCCGAGTTCCTCGACCAGCTGCTCGATGGCAGCTTGCCCGATATCCTCACCCGTTCGGGCGACACGGCTCTTGATGATTTCGTAATCATCCTCGACCAGTCTGAGGAAGACCACCAAGATCGATCCATCAGACTCTTCCATGGTTTCGTAGGAACCTGCAGCCCCCTCGTTGTATGCTTTCTGCAGAAGCGGCACCAGTTGGTTCTGGGGTAATCCCTTGACCCTGGCGAGGATGAAGTATTCGGTGGTCATCATCAGGTGCCCTGGCTCGCGTTGTCGGTGCTGAACACGGCCAGACCGTCGTTGATCAGTTGAACAACCTTCTCGACCGGTTCCTTCACGAAGAGCGTCCGATCACCCGTCATGGTAACCAAGGTGTCTTCGCTGACGTCCGAGATGGTGACGTCCGTGACGTTCATCGGGTTGATCCAGACGGGCTTTGTGCCATCGTCTTCATCCATGTCAGCGGTCAATTGAATCAACTTCATATTTTCTCTCTCCTCGTTGTCTGTGTGAGGGTGGCTACCCTCCTAGACCTATCGTCCGTGGCCGTCCGTGGCCTGTCCGATAGGTCTAGGAGAGGGGCGGGTATATCACCCGCCCCGCCCTGGCTAGGCCCGTCAGACGGCCCAGTACTTCCTCAGCAGCCCCAGAGCGTCATCCAGCATCGTCTCCGGAACCTTGCTGTAAAGGCTCACGTAGTTGATCAGGTTCGACGTGGCGTCTCGGAGTTCCTCCATAGCCGCCTGTCGCGCTTCACCATCCTTGTGGTGGAGCATTACGTCCTTGTCGTCGCAGCTTGCCGCCATATCGGTGAAGTCCACTGCCATCTGCAACAGAGGGAGAGTGATCGGCTGCTTGCCGGTCAGAATCTCCTGCAGGATCAGCGACTCCACGTGGAGGAAGTTGAAGTTGGGCTTCTCGATCTTCGGCTCTCGACCGGTCAGTCTGCGAATCAGAGCCTTAGACACGCTGCTCGTGTGATCGTAGATTCGACCCCACACGAACCCGTTTTCTTCGGTAATCTGATAATCACCGTCCGCGATGTTGACCTTGAGATTCGGGACCATCCAGTTGCCGATGCCTTCCCCGATCATATCGAGGACCATTACGTGCCACTCAAATCTGGCACCCGTGCCACCGAGTTCGTCGGACCTCAGGTCTTCCAGATAGAGAGTTTCCTTGCGGCGAGTGAACCACAGGTCCTTGTTCCTGGAGCCCGACAGATCGATTTCGGCCCATTCCATGGCCGATTCCTTCGTGTCGAACGGCCCATTAACCGTGAGAAGGTCCCTGCTGGCACCTTCGGTTTTGACTACTACAAACATTCCATTCTCCTCGTTGTGGGCGATCTGCCCCAATGCAGTATACCACAGATAGGGTAGGACCAAAACCCACTATTCTAGAAACGGCTCTGGAATAATGGGGCCTCCGACCCCTGGACTTTATTCTCGGTGCGTTAGGGCGAACGTTTTGGGCGGCAGGACCAGTCGAATCTGCCAGTATTCCTTATGCTGATCGCTGTCGAACAGAATGGCCTGAACCTCATCGTCACCGTATCGGCGGCTCAGGGCTTCCTCAGGAACCTTGTGGTAGAACATCGCCATCTCCTCAGCGGCCTTCTCGGCATCCGAGCGTGTAGAGAATGGGCCATAGACCTCGATTTCATCATCCTGGTCATGGAACGCGATCACATACATCGTGCACTCCCTAGAAAAGGATCGGGGGCCTCTCGGCCCCCGTCACTTCACATGTTGAAATGGATCGAGATTTCCACGGTGTGGCTTCGCCATTCGTAGCGAATTACCATCTCTCCCGCTCCATCCAGGATGTTCTCCAGGTTTTCCGAGTCTTCAGGGAACCCGTCATTGCGGACGTCCCACTTCCCGTCCGCGATGGCTTCCTCCAGTTCGATGGGGAGGTAGATGTTCCCGGTGCCGTCATCGGCCAAGGTATTCGGGTCGGCGGCGAGTGCCCCTTCCGCGATCATCTCCTTCATCTGGTCGGGAGAAGCGGCCTCTCCGCTCAGAAGGACCCCGGCGAACCACGTGCCCTTGGTGTCCTGCTCGGGATTCTCCGGCTGCTTCCACGCGGGCATCCCGGTCACTTCGTAGTTCCGGTAGTCCTCGTCGCGTTCGACTTTGATTTCCATATTCATTCCTCGTTGCTACGCCGGATGGCGCAAAGACAGGATACCACAGCGGCATCTGTCCTACCATCCCCTATTCCGGAAGCGTTTCCTCCAGAATAGGGGAAGATAGGGCCTTTCGGCCCTATTCCCGTGTCACGTGAACCAGGACACGCGCGGCGGGCTGTTCGCCTTCCAGAGTTCGTCCACCAGACCGTGCTGGTAGAGTTCCAGGAGGGAGTCGAACATGACCCCTTCCAAGGGCGCCCCGTTCCTGGTCAGGAAGAACCTGCCAGAGGATGCCGAGAACCCGGCACCGAATTCGGGATTCCCGTTGGTCATCGGGTTCCTGAGGATGCTGAGTTCCGTCACGTGTTCCGGATCGCCTTCCTCGTCCATCGGATAGAAGCAGAGGGAGTCTTCATCCACCTTCACGTTTTCCCAGGTGCTGGCTTCCTCGACCAGGAGCTTCTTGCCCGTTTCGAACGCTTCCTCGGACGTAGCGAACGGACCCCGGTATCCCCAGGATTCGTCGATCTGCCCCTCGTATTCTTTGACCAGAATGAACATTGTAGCCTCTCTCGCTATTGAGCCACTCAAGATAGCACGCCGTGTGCCACCCCGCCACTCCCCCTTCCCAGAAACGTTTCTCTGGGAAGAGGGAGAAGCGGGGCCTTTCGGCCCCACCCCCATTCAGGCCACCGCCTTCTCGGTGTCCAGCTTGTCGTCGTTCCAGACTTCCTCACCGACCGCCACCCGCTCGGCGTTCTTCAGCCGGTTGCGCAGGACGTTCCCGAGATTCATCCGCTGCTGGCCGACGTTCAGGTGCCCCCACCGGGCTTCCACGTCGATCCCGTTCTGGTGCCCGATCTCGCGGAGCTTCACCATGTCGGTTCCGGTCTTCGTCTTCACGAGCTTCGCGAAGACATCGGCCATCTCGTCACCGCAGCTTCCGCCATGCTGCTTGTAGAGCTTCTTGAAGTGATCGGGGACGATGGTGCCCTTCTTCGCGGGCTTCTCCTCGCCCTCCGTCTCGGCGGCTTCCTCGGCGGCCTGTTCCGCCACCGGCTTCTCCTCGCCCTCCGTCTCGGCGGCTTCCTCGGCGGCTTCCTCGGCGGGCTGTTCCACCGCCGCCTTCGCCGTCGCCTCGGCTTCCGCCGCCAGACGCGCCGCATTCCGCGCCGCGATGGCTTCCATGGTCTGCTCCGCGTCGGCGGCTTCCACCTCGACCGTCTGCTCCACGGTGTTCTCCACGGTGTTCTCCACGGTGTTCTCCACCGCGTTCTCCTGCGTTTCCACCGCGTTGTTCGTGCGGTTGCGGTTCTTACGGGCCATCGGCCTATCTCCTCGTTGTTCGCGACACCATCTGCCGCAGGACCAACCATACCACATCGCGTCGCTCAATGCAACCCGATATTCCATGCGCTCCGCGCAAGTTATTCCAGCGCCCAATGCATGTTCTGCTCAGAATAGGTTCCGGAAATATTTATTTCGAGACAGTTCCTCGGCTCTCAGCCACGGCTCCCAGGGGCCGCTTTCGGTGGTATTCTCAGATTTTATTATATGGAACTATGGGGGGAGGATCTTTATTCCTCACCCGATAGATCGAAATGTTTCGACGCTTAAGCATGCATCCTCCTTTCATGGACCGGGGACTAGCGGCCCATGGTGGAAGGGGCGATCCTACTCGGACCGCCCCCTGTGGCCATGGGTCGCTAGATGTTGTCCCTGACTTCCTTATGAGTCAGGAACTCGATCCCCTTTACTGTTTCCCGGCTCAACACCATCTTATAACCGGTGTTGGGGTGGAGGAAGACCTCGTTGGTCTTCCTCGTTTCGTAGAGGGCTTGGGTGCGCAACTTATAGCCGCGCCCCTTCGCCCAATCCACGATTTGTTGTGTCAGTTGCACCGTCACCCTCTGATCAGCTTCGGCATCGCTGCCGGGTGGACGAAGATTTCCGCCTTGCGCGGATAGGTGTTGGTTACAAGAATCATGTCACCCGGCTGCAGTGGTTGTTCAAAGCCGTAATCGTACACGGCTCTCTCAAGCCTGTCACAATTGATGTAGTTGTCCCCGTTGGCGGAATGAATGGAGGCCGTCTCCCCACCTCGGTGGAAGTGAACTTCCTTCACATTGGCGTCGTGCCAGTTGCCTCCGCATCGGGCCTTATCACCAACGTAGACGGGGATCTTCGTCGGTCGAAGCTTGCGCTCACTACAAACCCTCTTTGCCCACTCAGGCAGGTCGCGGAAGGGGATGTGGATGTCAGTAACGGGCATGATCTCTCTCCATGCAAGTGGTTGATGGTTAGTGAACGGTGTCTTCACCGCTGTCTTCGTCGTCTCCGAACACCAAGGAATGGTATTCCTCGTCATGTTCAGAGATGACGTCCGATCCGAGTACCTTTTCTATGGCCTCGATGTGCGGGTAAATCTTCGTTGGCTGGAACATGTTGAGTCCCCAGGCCGTGAACGAGAACAACCCATCGCACACCCCGTAGAACCACAAGTAGCCGTCGTTCTTCACGAATGCGTAGTCAATCGCATCCGGGCGTTCCGGGTCACGGTGGATCGTGAACCCCAGCTTAAGCATACCGTCTTTTAGGTCCTGCTCCGTCTTGTCGGGAGCAAGCACCACATAATCCATACCCATTGCTTTTCTCCCGATTCACTTACCCAGCTTCTCAGCGCCGCTGAGAATGTCATCGATTCGCGGATCATCAGTGTGATCCGAAACCAAGTCGTCCTCGTTACCCCAAATCAGCCAGATCCATCCGATGTTCTGACCATCGAGGGAGAAGTAGAGGTAGTCCTCGTCTGTGGTGCACATCGCTTCCAAGATAGCGCTTTTGTCCTTGGAACGTCTGAGGGTGAATTCTTCGCCATCGCGGACGGTGATTGCGTATCCGGTCTTGAGAGCGTAATCCACGATCCGCTCAGCGATATTGCGCTCGATGGAACGCGGGTTGTCCTTAAGTGCCATTTTACTTATCCTCGTTGTTGAGCGTGCTGTACCGTAGCACATGACGAGTGGACGCACCACCATACGTTTTGGGCGGCGAAGTTGCCCCCGCCGCCCTATCCGTGTCATCGCTGTTGGCGATCAAGCCTTGAAGCGTTCGCCATCCGCGTTGAGAACGTAATCGCGCTTATCCAGTTCTTGGGCGCGCTTCCGGTGGTCCTGCATATAGGGACCCCATTCGGTAACGTTACCGTACGTGTCCAGTTCCGCTACGAAGTGGACCCGTTGCTTGCCGTCCAGGCGGCTGTACACGTAGTGGAGTTCGATCCGGTAATCGACTTTATTGATGATGTTGAACCGGACCCCCTGCATCCTCAGAGAGTCAATGACCTCTTTAGCTGCTGGCGGAATTTTCCAAGACCTTGAACCTTGAACCATTTTCAGTTTCCCCTGTTCAGACTTACCGGGGAGGCACCATTGCCTCCCCGATCCCCCAACTCAGGCCCGAAGGGACTGAGCTTCACGCAGGACCTTCCAATCAAGGAAGTGCGCGTCGATGGAACTCAACGTGTAAGCGAAGTCCTCGTTGTGGGACATGCTGATCACGTGAGCGACTTCGTGCTTAGCATCGCTCATCATCTGCTTCAGAGACGATGCGTCTCGGAGACGGAACCTCATCTTTCCCTCTCCGTTGAGAGGATTGACCAAGAAGTGATATCCGTCTGCGCCGCGATCTGCCATCGCGAGAGTGTCGTCTTCGAACACCCACCCAATTGACCAGATCACGTCATAAGCTCGTCCGGAGTCAATCAACGCCCGAACTGCCTGTTCGCACATGTACTTCCACATCATGAGGAGGCGAACCTGCTCCTCACCTTGTGTCCAAACCACTCTGCCGTTCTTGATCACGTAGCGCCAGTTGATTGGGCGATACTTCTCAGAGGCGGAGATGATCTTCTCGTTGGAGGTGTTGCGCAGGAACACGATAGACGGGAGAGGACTGAACGCATCCTCAATGTCCGGGTTCCTGATCATCAATTCCGCCAACCTCTCTCGTTGGGACATGGAAAGATCCAGATAGTCAATCTTCTGGACCTCGGCTCGGAGAGCCTCCACATCACCAGCAAACTGCATCTCGGAGATCGAGACAAGGTGCCGTTCTCCGGCTGGCTCGTCCCTATCCGCGCCAGTGGTAGTCACTGGCTTGACGCTCCTAATCATCCCCGAACCGTTGCTACGCGTCTTGACCTTATTCTTATCAGACTTGATAGCTCGGCTGGTGTTGCTGGTAAGCTCATCGCGATATGCGGCCACCGCGCTCCGGTATTTGTCGTGGAGGCTGTCGCGGCTCGCCGTCAGAATCTCTCGACTCCGCTCTGGATCAAGCTCAATGGTGATCCGGTGAGGTATATTGACGTATTCTCGGTACATCAACGTCCCATTCACCCTGACCAACATGTAATAATCCATCTCGCCCTTAGTCACGTGGACGCTGGCAAAGGGCTTATCTTCGCCCTCTGCGGTCAGATCCCTAACGTGGCTACCGATGGGGAGAGATATATTGTTGATCTCTTCCCCATTAAGCTTCACCATCGTCTTCAAGGCCGACGCCCTGATGTAGTCTTTGAGGTGAAGAG
>JACCDY011218941.1_pt1 | contig 14279 bp, 6 predicted proteins | sample 7446391 | NCBI WGS metagenome assembly JACCDY01 (sample SAMN15323451, study PRJNA562643) | freshwater metagenome | isolation source: river surface water | place: USA:Blue River Watershed | collected 2017-08-18 | reverse complement strand
TCGCCAGCTCATTCCTAGAGCTGGCAGGATCACTGATTGTATTTTGCTGCTCTGCTCCGGATACCCGCTGCGTGGTGGAGTCGATCCGTCGCCAGCTCATTCCTAGAGCTGGCAGGATCACTGATTGTATTTTGCTGCTCTGCTCCGGATACCCGCTGCGTGGTGGAGTCGATCCGTCGCCAGCTCATTCCTAGAGCTGGCAGGAACTACTGCTGAAATTGTCTTTGTCTCTCATGCTAAGAATTAAAAGGTTCACAGGTCACTTTTTGTTACTGTGCTCCATAGAACGCAGCCTATTTGTGCATAAGTGAATCACTTTCAAAAATACGCACGCTACAATGATGGTGTACTTATTACGGAGGTGAACTCGATTAGCTTCGCTGCAGTGCGGTCGCGTACGCAGTGGGTGCCTCAGCCGGGCATTACGTAATAAGTATGTTTACATAGCACAGCTTTATGTAACGGTGTGGAGACCATTACATTGTGTGGCAGAGCGTTTAACCACAGCGCGTATGCCGTCTTCAACGAGAACGCCTACAACACGTCCTCGTACGAAGAGATGTAAGCTAACAATCAACGTAGAGCATATGTTTCGAACGGCAAAAACCGTCGAAATGCTCAAGCCTATTGCATTGGTTGCTGGCCTCGCGATCCTTTTGTGGTCACTTGGCTTGCCCTCTCTCCGCCTCGCCGATGCCGCAAGTCTTACGGATGTGAAAGATACACTTTCTGATTCCGCTCCATCAGCGAGCGCAAATCATGAAATTGAATTCATATCACCAACGGGCGTTGCCACAAGCTCAACCATTGTGTTGACGTTTCCAGCAAGCTCGTTTGGTCTTACGAACATTGGTGAAGAAGACATTGACCTTCTGGTCAATGGAAGTAACGTTACCAATGCCAATTGGTCAACTGCCACTACAGCAACCACGATCACGTTGACGTTGGGGGCCACCTCGATTCCAGCCGGCGCGACCACTACTTTGTTGATCGGTCTCAATGCGACGAACCAAGGTACTCCAAACACGCAGATCGTGAATCCAGCAGCTGAAGGATCATACGAGATCAATATCAGCGCTGGGGCAAGCGACTCAGGTGCGACTCGTGTCGTAATACTTTCAGCAGTAACCGTTACTGCAACAGTCAATACCATCTTCAACTTTAGCGTTGCAGGCCTTGGTACTGGTGTTTCGGTAAACGGCGAAACAACGGGTATTACCACTAGTTCAACCTCGATCCCATTTGGCACATTGGCAGCTGGAGTTGCAACAACAGGCGCACATCGTCTGAGCGTAAGCACAAACGCTACAAACGGGTACGTAGTCACCGTACAAAGTGATCAAGCGTTCCAATCATCAACCGGTGCTGACATCGATATGTTCAGTAACGGAGCATACTCAAACAGCCCGTCAACCTGGGCTAGTCCGTCAGCGACTGTAGGTGCAGAAAATACCTATGGTCACTGGGGTATCACTTCAGATGATGCAACCATTGACTCACGTACGGCAAACCAGTTCAGCGCAAACGAGTTCATTTCAGCCAGTACCACGCCGCATGAGATCATGCAGCACAGTGGACCTGCAAATGGACAGACGATGGGCGTTGGTACGACAACTGTCGGATACAAAGTTCAGATTTCTGCCTTGCAAGAAGCAGGCGATGACTACACAACGACGTTGACGTACATTGCAACCCCTACCTTCTAACAAAAACTCAATAGGCTAAGTCGCGTATTAGCCCTCCCATTGCAATAGGAGAGCATAAGCAAAAAACCCTATCTCCCACCACGAGGTGGGTTTTTTGTTTGTGTATAAAATACGTCAGAAGACTGCTATCGCTTGCTATACTAAGCGTATCTATGAAACTGCTCGTTCAAGCGGCCTTTGTCTTAGGCATAGCACTCTATGGTCACGCGACACAGGCAGCGACCCTATACCTATCACCGTCGACTGCCCTGCTACACCGGGGTGATTCTATAAAACTCTCACTCCGCCTTGATGTTGATCGAGACGAATGTGTTAATGCCATTGATGGTGTAATTTCTTATAGTGAAAATATTGAGCCGACTGACATTTCCCGTGGAGCTTCTATTATGAGCATGTGGGTTGAGGAGCCGATCATTGATCGCGAGGCTCGCACCATCACGTTTGCAGGGGGTATTCCAAATGGCTACTGCGGGCGCATTGTTGGCGATCCGCGTTTGACAAATAATATCGTGGACCTCATTTTTCAGTCACCCGGTTTTGTGGTTGGCAACAAGCAAGGTACCTCCAGTGATATTGCGCGAGTCGAGGTAAGTGAAGATACCCAAGTGTACCTCAATGATGGCTTCGGAACACGCACGAACGTGAATCGTTACGGTGCCGAAATCGCACTTGACGCAAAAGCTGGCACTGAAATCCAGAATCCTTGGAACGATGCGGTCGTCAACGATCAGCAGGCACCAGAAGAATTTAGCATCTCACTCGAGCGAACCGAAAATGCTTTCAGTAACCGGTACTTCATTACATTCAATACTACTGATAAGCAGTCTGGCCTTGACCATTATGAAGTAATCGAGGAGCCACTCACGGACTTCTGGAGCTTCCGGTGGGGTGGTACTGATGCACCATGGATAGAGACGCGAAGCCCGTACGTTCTCAAGGATCAAAGCCTCAACAGTACCGTCCGCGTCCGCGCCATCGATAAAGCTGGCAATGAGTACATTGCCAACCTCGTTCCCGATGAATCACAGCGCCGCCTTACAACTGAAAGCCTAGTCGTCCTCTCCGCGCTCAGTGTACTGGTCTGTCTGGTCGCTCTTGGCGGCTGTCTCTGGTACTTCCTCCGTCGGCGCAGCCGCGCGCGGAGCGCTGAAGTCGTGAGTAACTCTTCGCCAGAACAAATACCGGAAACGGAGTAACTATGAATCAGAAAACTCATACAACTGCCGCGTGCTTGCGACTCCTTATCCAGTTTGCGATCTTACTTGCGGCGTGCTTTTGGAGTAACGCAGCACTGGCAGCCACGCTCTCCGTCTCTCCGGGCACCGGTGTGTATAATGCTGGTCAGACGTTCACAGTGCGTGTGCTCGTCAACACGGCTGGTGCTGCGATCAACGCAGCGGAGGGTGTCTTGTCATTCAAACCAACCGAACTTTCAGTGGTTTCAGTTTCTAAAGGCTCCATTTTTAATCTCTGGACGGCCGAACCCTCGTTTTCCAATAGTGCTGGAACGGTCAGCTTTAGTGGTGGTACACCGACCGGCTATACCGGCAGTGGCGGGGCTGTGCTTTCGGTCACCTTTAGAGCTGCCAGTGCAGGTAGTCCACGTGTTAACTTTAAGAGCGGTGCTGTGCTAGCTGCCGATGGAAAGGGAACAAACGTACTCACTGGCATGAACGGTGGCTCGTTTACCATTTCTGCTCCGAGCACGAGCCCAGAACCCGAGACCATTATCGAGTACGTGCCGCCGGCAAACACACCCGGTGCGCCAGCGGTCAGATCAAATACACACCCTGATCAGGCGCTGTGGTACAGAGAGAAAAATGCTCACCTAGAGTGGGAACTTCCAACGGGTGTCACTGCTATTCGCACACTCCTTGACGCTCACAGTACTAGCGTGCCGATGAAGGTGTACGACACTCCAATGCGCAGCATTGAACTCGCCGACCTCGATGAGGGCATTCGGTACTTCCACGTTCAATTTAAAAACGCCGATGGTTGGGGTAAGGTGACACACTACCGTTTGGCAGTTGATACTGTCGCACCGACCAGCTTTGACATCGCTTTAGCTGAGGGCGCCGACCTATCAAGTCCACTCCAAACGCTCCAGGTGAAAGCTGAGGATGCAACGTCACCCGTTCGCCGCTTTAAGGTGCAGATTGATGGTGGTGAGCCACTTGAATTACTTGATGAGGCCGGCAGTAGTACACTGCCGCTTCCAGCACTTGCGCCAGGCTACCATACTGTGGTAGTAGAGGCGTTTGATGCAGCTGGAAACAGTATTGTCGATTCGCTTTCACTTACCATCCTAGCCTTCGATAAGCCTCAGTTCATTGATGTCCCAGCAACAATTAGTGAGGGAGTCATTCCTGTATTCAACGGACAGACGAAACCACATGCTGATGTTCTTGTGACGCTGACAAGGCTTGGAACGAACCCCCAGACCACAACGGTTCGGAGTGATGAGTCGGGAGGTTTTGCATTTATTCCTGATCAGAAACTCGGTACTGGCGTCTATGAGTTAACAGCGCAGGCCACTGACCAGTATGGCGCACAAAGCGCTCTGAGTGATGCAGTGCGGTTCGCAGTTCAAGCACCTGGACTCATCCGGATTGGTACGTTACTCGTTGGCGTACTCTCTGTTGTAGTGCCACTCGTGGTGCTGCTTGGGGCGCTCGTGTTAGTTGCGCTCTACCTAATACGTCGCGTCCGCCGCTTGCGAAGTGGCGTTGTGCGTGAAGCACATGAGGCCGTTGCTATCCTTGAGCGAGAATTTTCGGCACTTCAATCTGCACTAGCTACATCGTCAGCATCCTTACGAGCGTCTCGAAAGACGAATAAACTGACGAAAGCTGAGCAAGAGCTATTTGCAGAAATGGAACATTCGTTAGCTGCTGCCAAGGTGCGCATTGTGAAGGAGATTACTGATGTCGAGGATGTAGTCGATTAATGCACTATGAACACTCGAATGACCTTAGGTCACCGACAGCAACGACCACTCTGATATGAAAAAAGTAACCTTGCGAGCGATCCTGGCAGCGCTACTCCGACCGTACCAACAGACGGATAACCGAACCGTTCGCTATGCGTTTCCAATGCTCGCAATCTTCGCTGCACTCCTAGGCGCAAGCGCGGTAACTACGTCGCAGCAGTCAGCAGTACGTCTTGAAGCCATTCCGGGGAGTGTGGCGGCGGGTGAAGCATTCTCTGTTAATGTCTACGTCTCTGCTCATGTGCCCGTCAATGCGGTCGATATTAATGTGCTTGTCCCAAGCAACGTCACGGTAACCGGCATTGATAAGGGGCAGTCGGTCATTACGCTGTGGACCACTGAACCGCACGTTGAGCGAAATAAGGTCGTGTTGCGGGGAGGTACGTTTCGCAAAGGCTTCATCGGTGAACACCTCATCGCTACGATCAACGCGGAGGCCAAGAGCTCCGGTCTGGCACAATTTTCTGTGACCGATGTTCTGTTACTAGCTGGCGATGGCTCAGGCACCAAAGTCAGCCATGTGCCTGATCTGGATGGCGCAAAGCTCTACGTTGCAAATGCTGATGGAACGTTCAGTACCTCTGAATCAGTCGGTGTCTCCGGGGCAGTTGCGGTGGTTGTGATTACCGATATCGATGGTGACGGTGAAGTATCCTTGGCGGACATTAGTCGCTTTATGTCTGCCTGGAACTCGAAAACCCTCGTCTACGATTTTAATAGTGATGGTCGGATGACCTTCCGCGACTTCGGTATTATCCTTTCTGATGCCTTTTTCAAGTAACACATGTGCATAAATGCTCTGCTTTAGCCGCCTAGGTAGGCTAAAATTAGATAGTGTAATGGGGCTAGCCGCTTGGCTAGGAATAGCGGTCGTATACAGCCACTACGACAACGTATGACGCGTAGAGGCACCACAAACAGAAAAACGAGAGCCGATCTATACCGGTGGGTTTTTGATACGAAAGCGTTACAGTGCGTGATTTTTTTGATGATGCTGTTTTTCTTGCTCCAGCCAGTAATGCCGGCCTTTGCGTCTGAATTTATTGTCGCCGAGTCAGGTGAAAGCGGTGTTGCAGATGCTGCGGCAGACACTTCGGCTGATGACCTTGATAACGAGTCGGAGGCGCAAACTGCAGAAGAAGTTGTGCCCGAGGAGCTGGCGGCTGCTGTAACTACAGATCCAGTAGTCGAAGACGTACCTGCTACTGATACGTCAGCAAGCGAGGTGGTCTCACCTGGCCCGCTTGATACCAGCGAGGACGGAACGCAAAGCACTGACGCGCACCCTGAGCTTCCCGGAAGCGCCACCGGAACCACCAGCGAAGCGGTGGCTAGTAGTACAACGGGCACGAGCGGTGCGGGAGGTGATGACGAAGTTACAGAAGCAGCGCCAGTGGTGACTGAAGAAGCTCCCAGTGAGGATGCTGAAGAAGTAACCACGACACCAGCGGCAGAACAAGTCGACCTCGCCACTACAACGACCGTAACCACCAATGTGGTCGGCTTCCAGAAGAGCGACTGTGTTGCAATGGGTAGCGGCGCGTACCAGTGCTTCGACCGGACTGAGCTGACAAAAGAAAATACAGCCCTCGACTTCGAGGTGTTTGCCAAAGTAGACGAAGATGGAGATCAGGAGATCTTTGTTCGTCACAATGACGCGTATACGCAGCTCACGCACAATCGCGTCGACGATACTGCGCCAGCGTTTGACCCAATCAAAAATGCCTACGTGTGGCAGCGCTATGTTGACGACGTGTCGACGATTGTGCTGTACCAAAACGGTGAGGAGTCGACTATCTCGCAGGTTGGCATCAATAGCGTTGAACCACGACATTCTGATGGGGTGACCGTTTGGCAGGCCTGGATCGGCAACAACTGGGAGATAGTTATGTACGACGGGGAAGACCTGGTGCAGCTGACAACATCACCAGAGCACGATATTGCGCCATCGGTCCAACTCGGGTACGTAACCTGGAGCAGTGTTGGCACAGACGGTCAGCTTGTGCGCGTGTACAACCTTAAAACGCAAGCGCAGAACGTGATCACCGATGGGGATGCAGCGCGCACGGAAAACCCTCGTTTTGTCATGGTGTATGACGCGACGTACGAAAATGGGGATGTCATCACGAAGGGGTTTAATCCTGAAACGGGTGAGCTTATGCTGCTCGCAGCCCAGCCAGCCCCGGAGCCAATTGACATCCCGCCAGCGGACCAAACTGGTGAGACACGGGCTATGTTGCAAAACAAATCCTCATCACGTGATGATTTTAACGACGTACTCGATGACCTCGAGCAGTCGACTGCAACCAGTAGTGCGACTACGACTGGTACAAATGCACTTGGCGCTACAACTACCCTTGCTGATCTTGTAGTAGCAACGACAACTGCTCCAGCACTACCTCTGACTGACTTTGACCTCATCGTCGAGCCGTACGTCGGTAGCAGCAGCGCGGCTACAAGCAGCGTTGAGTAGCTTTTCCACTGCAAGACATCTTTACATAAGCCATTTTGGCAGATAAGTACGGTACACTAGGGGAAATGGAGCGGATTTTTCGTCTGTATTTTCCTGTGGGAAAAAAGCTGCTGGTTGGAGTACTTCTGTTGGTACTAACGTTTTTTGACGTATCAGTTTTATTGCAAGGGAGGTACGCTAGTGCAGCAGAAGCGACGATTGATGCTGATACTACAGCAACTCCGGCCGAAGAACTACGCACTGGGTTTGCGACGGTTTTTGTCTCCGACCAAGTGGGGTACCGTTTCTACGTCGATAACGCAGGTACTTGTGTCTACAGTAAAACTACCAACGGCGGGACGAGCTGGGGTGGGGCGGTCACAGTTGACTCCCAGCCTGATTGTGCTAGCCCAACGGTGTGGTACGACCAGTGGACGCCAGGCGATACTGGAGCATATATTCACATTGTGACCATGGACACTAGCAATAGCGACATATGGTATAACCGCCTCGATACCAGCTCTGACACTCTTCTCCTTGGCACGACACCAGTAAGTATGATTACCGGCTCAGGCCAGGGTGGAGTATTGGGTGTTGGGGCTAATCTTCCGGCAATTACCAAGGCCACGAACGGGACTGTGTATGCCACTATGTCGGATGGTTCTGATAGTTACGTGGTGAGTTGCAGTACAAGTTGTCAAACCAACACAAACTGGACTGAAGTGGGTACCAATCCGCTCGACTTGGCAAACGATCTTTCAATCTTGCTACCGCTCGCCTCGGGTGATGTTATGCTGATTAATCGCGACATTAGCGCGGATGACATTCGCTATCGCACCTGGAACGGAACAAGTTGGGCGTCGTGGAATACTATCGATAGTAATGCACCAGAGAATGCTACGTACGATGGCGGCATGTCAGCGCTGGTAAATATCGATTCTAACGATGTCTACCTCACCTATGTGGCTGATAACGCAACACTTGGTACTGACGATGATATCCGCACCTATAAATACTCCGGCGGTAGCTGGACAGCAGGCACTAATGTACTTACGAACAGTACGCTCGGTTTAACCAATGTCTCTATTGGTATGGACTATAACACCAGTGACGTGTATGTGGCCTATACTGCTCGGTCAACTCCCGCGACTGCAAATACAGCACGTGTATACTGGCAAAAATCAACCAATGACATGGTCAGCTGGGGCGGGCAGCAGGGACCAGTTGATGCCAGCACTGATGATTACTACGGTCTCACTCTTAACGGTGTTTCCGAGGAACGCATTCATGTTTCGTGGTATGAAGTTTCCACCCGAGACGCACTAGGTGACACGATCGCCGATATTGCACCAGCGGTACGCGTGACGGCTACAGGCACCCAAGCGACACCGGTGCGGGCGGATAGTACCAATCGCTACGTCGGTGGTAAGTTTATCATCACGGAAAACCTGTCTTCGCGTAACGTGACCGATATCACCATTACCGAGAACGGGAGTGTCGATGCGGCAAACGATGTAACCAACATAAAGCTGTACTACGACCTCGATACCTCAGCACCGTATAACTGCGCGAGTGAATCGTACGGCGGCAGCGAGACACAGTTTGGTTCGACTGACACCAATGGTTTTTCTGGGTCTAATGGTGTTTCCTCCTTCACGGGTTCAGTGTCGATATCAACGACACAAACTATGTGCGTGTACACGGTGCTCGATGTGAAAGACACTGCCGACAATAACAGTACGCTCAATATTGAGATCACCGACCCAAATGCTGAGGTAGTTGTTTCTGGTGGTGTGACCCCGCTGCCAAAGGTCCCAGTAGCGATTAGCGGCGACACCACGATTGTTTCGCCCAACCTTACCCAAACCCACTACCACTGGCGTAATGACGATGGGACGGAGACAACCGCTACTTCACGCACCGGTGGCACGGAGGATACGGCACTTTCGGCACTCCAGAAGTCAACGCCGACCCGGCTGCGCCTTGGTATCTCTAACGAGGGTTCAACCACGACACTATCAACGACCTTCCGACTTGAGTATGCCACCTCAACTGGTTCGTGTAGTGCGGCTATCGGTTGGACCGACGTGAATGCTGCCAGTGACGCGTGGGATATGTCGAACTCAGCGAACGTAACTGAGGGAGCAGACACCACCAACATTTCAGTCGGCAGCGGCGGTGTGACCGATGAGAATAGTTCGTTTCTAAGTACCAATGGCGGCATGCGCGATACGAGCTCACAGACAGGGTCACTCACCCTTGGTACGACCAACTGGGTTGAGCTCGAGTACTCAATTGTGCCAACCAGTAATGCGGTCGAGGGAACGACCTACTGCTTTAGAGTAACTGAGGCAGGTGATGCGCTCCAGGTGTACACAAACTACCCGCAGGTCACCATTTCAGCCGATGTAACGGTAGGTGCGACGGGAACGCAAACGGCAAGTGCCAACGTGCCAACCGACAATGTGTATATCGGCGGCGCTTTTACCATTAAAGAAAATGTCAGCTCGCGATCGGTAACGAGCATCAAGCTCACTGAAACTGGAACCGCGAATGGATTGACGGGGCTTTCAGACATACGGCTCTACTACGACCTCGATACCTCAGCGCCTTATGATTGTGCGAGCGAATCCTTTGCCGGGACGGAAAATCGCTTCGGGGCGACCTCAACGGCGTTTACCGCTGACAATGGGACGAGTACTTTTAGTGGCTCGGTCTCCATTACAACGACGCAAACCATGTGCGTGTACACGGTGCTCGATGTCACGACGAGTGCGCAGAATGCACAGACCATTGATGTATCGATAAACTCGGGTTCATCCGATGTGTTGGTCTCGGGCGGCGGCTCAGTCTCTCCTTCCTCAGCCGTTGATATTACGTCCTCTACAACACTCAACGGGGCAGTGGTGACGCAGACCCACTACCACTGGCGCGATGATGATGGTTCTGAGGCGGCCGCCACCTCAGCGACTGGTGGAACTGATGATACCGCGTATACCGACATGCCACTTAACAGTCCGATTCGCCTTCGTTTTGGAATTTCAAACGAAGGGGCAGCTACCTCTGTGGCGACACGGTACCGCATTGAGTATGGTATCAAGCAGACAACCTGCCAAGACATTTCTGTGTGGAGTGAGGTCAGTAATGGCATATCGTGGAATATGTTCGATTCCTCAAATCTCACCAACGGTGCAAATACGACCAATATTGCCGAGGCAACTGGTGGTGTCGCTGATGAAAATACCACGTTCCTCTCAAGCAATGGCGGCGTACGTGACACTGAGGCGCTATCAGGCACCACAACGCTCACCACGTCTGAGCACACCGACCTTGAGTACAGCATCACGACGACGGTTGATACACCGTACGAGACGACGTACTGTTTCCGCCTCACCGCCAACGGCACGCCCCTTTTGGCGTATACGGCGTACCCAGAAGTGACGACGGTGGTGAAGCGTGACTACTTTGTGCAACGTGGTGAATCAACGGTGTCCGGCACGAGTTTGACCCTCACCGCTGGTGTTGATTACATTGCGCCCAGCGCCTCCTCAACCGCGTTTGTGCGCATTACCAACATGCACCATACGGGGGCCGGAAACAGTACTGCGGGCAACACTCAAAACGCCGATGACGTGACGGCGTACATCAGTAACCCAGGTAACATTGCCACCAGTTTTACTATTTCTCGTCCGGGCACAGCGCTCAATAATACCCGGGTCGCGTGGGAAATAGTGGAGTTTGTGGGGGATGCAGGTACCGATAACGAAATGATCGTGCGGGATCAGCGAACCGTTCAGCTAGGGAGTACCGCGGCAGTTGCCACGGGCACAGCCGTGAGTAGCGTGAGCGATGACGCTGACGTCGTCGTGTTTATTACCGGTATACGTAATGCGAACACCGGCGCCACTCTCTATAATGCGGGGCAGATAACCTCGCGCTGGAATGCAGCGACCAATGAGCCCGTGTTTGATCGTGGGGTGACCGGCGCAGTCGTCGACGTGAGTTACGCAGTCGTCGAGTACACGGGGGTAAATTGGAAGGTACAGCGGGCTGAACATACCTACAGCGCAGTGGGTACCACGGAAACCGAGAATATTACTGCGGTCAATAGCCTGAGTCGAACGTTTCTCCATACCCAAAAACGCCTTGGTGCACTCAACACGCAGGTGCAGTTTGGGCACGAGGTTTGGCTGTCATCAATCGGCGCCGTCTCCTTCTTCCTGCCATCGACTGCCTCTTCACCGGGTAGCCATGTCTCCGTAGCGTGGGTTATTGAGAACACACAGACCAATAACGGGGCGATGCTCGTACAGCGGAAGAATGGGACCATTACCGGCGGCGCTGAGCCGCGCACGACAACGGTCACCTTGACGACTGACGTTGACGCGCTCAATAATTCGTCAGTCTTTGCCATGAGCACGCAGGATCAGGCCACTACAAACTTCCCTCGTGTCCTCGGAGGTGTGTACCTCAATACCGTGTCTGGTTTTCAAATCTGGAACAGCGATAACTTAACGACGGCAAACTACAACTACCGCGCGGAGGTGGTGGAGTGGCCGGTGGCGGACTTGGTGGTGCGTCAAAACTATTTCCGCCACTACGTTGACAACAACGCACTACTACCGACTGATCCGTGGCCGGCAGGAGCGACTGACCTGGGTGAAAACCAGGCGATCGGAACCGCTGATGAGCCGCTGGCTGACGGTGAAAATATTCGTATTCGTCTCTCGCTGCGTGTGGCAAACGCATCGATGCCTGCCGGCTACGCGACCTTCAAGCTACAGTACGGGGTTCGCGACACTTCTTGTTCGGCCATTGGCACGTGGAATGACGTGGGAGCAGCAGCTAGCAGTACCATATGGCGTAGCTACAATGCAACGAGCGTCACCGATGGCGCAGCGCTCTCCGGCAACCCACCCACGAGCGGGGAGGTGGTACTTTCGGTCAGTGATCGCGCTGGTCGGTACAGTGAGTCAAATCCAACGGTGCAAAATCCTTTTGCTGTCTACAACGGTGAAGACGTTGAGTTCGATTGGAATGTTCAGCAAAACGGCGCGGCACAGAGAAGCACCTATTGCTTCCGCATGGTGTATGACGATGGCACCACACTTGATAGCTACCTCTACTACCCGCAGATTCGTACTGAAGGTTTTACGCCGGTGACCCAAGCGTGGCGCTGGTTTGACGATGAGACGTCAGTGACACCGTCAGTAGCGTTTGCTGGAGAGAACGTTACGCCAACCGACATTGAAAAGGGTAACAGTATTAAACTTCGAGTTGCTGTTGCCGAATTGAAAAATCTAGCCCAGTCAAACGCACGGTTTAAATTGCAGTACTCAGAGGATCCAACCTTTGCCACTACCACTGAACTTGTAGCTACGTCATCGTGCACGTCAGCTTCAATTTGGTGCTACACTGACGGCGGAGGTGACGACAATGCGGTGATCAATGGTAAGGTGATCAGTGAGGCAGACTCGTGTGTTGCGGGTGTCGGAGATGGTTGTGGTACACATAATGAATCTTCACAGGACATGAACGGCTACACGCATGTTGCCGGCGCCATCACTGAGTATGAGTTTTCGCTTCAGTATACAAACGTGGTGAGAAATTATGGCCGCCTCTACTACTTTAGACTGTACGACCTGAAGAATAATGAAGCGGTGGCAGTAAACACCGGGTATACCTACCCGTCAGTCGTGGTCGAACCGACCCGCTTCTCGATGACCTTGAGTGGGCTACCAACAGCAACATCAACGGGTGGTGTGGTAACTGATATCGTGACGACCCCTACCGCAATCCCTTACGGCGACTTGCCCACAGGAACGAACTACGAAGGGGCACAGCGCATGTTGATAGCTACGAACGCAGAAGATGGCTATCAGGTGTTCGTTTCTTCCGATGGCGATCTTCGTAATCAGTATGGTACTGCGATTGGGGCGGTGACCGGTACGAACGCCGCACCGACGGCGTGGACGTCGGGTTGCGCAGCGGGCGCATCTGGCTGCTTCGGGTACCATTCGACCGACGACGTGCTCCTTGGCGGTTCGACTCGATTTGCGCCTATCGACACGTACGCGGCAGCGACAACGACACAGGCTGAGGTGTTTTACACGTCTACACAAGGTACGACGACACATGATATTGTATACCGAACGTTCATTAGGGAATTGCAGCCAGCTGGCGATTACACACAGGCATTACAATATACGCTGGTACCCGTCTTTTAGTACCATGCGCTAGCCATATGACCATGTCAGTCCAAACATTCAATACCTTCATTCTGCCGCTTTACGTAGCAATCCTTGTATGTGCCCTGCCGTTTGGAGTACCAGCTGCATCCGCTGCCCAGCATACCGTGATGCCACTTGCTCTTAACCTTAACGTCGAAAAGCGTGACATTATTTCTGAAACAATCACCATCGCCAATAACTCAGGACAGCAAATCAGGTTGTATGCTTCTGTTCATGAGGTGGCTACTGATGGAGAGGGGACGGTGCTCAGTTTTTCAGAGCCATCATCGGTCGACCGTACTGATACCCCAACGGCCTGGATAGAGATCAGTCGCGCTCGAATGGAACTAGCGCCGGGTGAAACGAAAGAGGTGCCATTGACGATTCGCATGAACCCCAACACCAAACCGGGAGATTACAGCGTATTCATTGGATTTGGAACTGGTTCAAATCAACCTGAGGCCACGCGACAGGTAATGAGTGGGCAGGCACCTGGTACGCTCATTAATTTGACCGTCGATAAGAAGCAGGATCAATTTTTGCGACTTGAACGGTTTGTCGTTGACCGCTTTGTGACCGGTCGAGGAGAAAGCTTGGTCGAGTACACGCTCCATAACCCGAGCGGTGTAGATGTGGTGCATAAGGGTGAGGTTATTTTTTATAACACCAATGGCGATGAAGTAGCTGCTGTGGCGCTCAATGAGGCAGCCACGCCGGTCACACCTGATGCTTCAGTCCCTTTTACTGCAACGGTGCCAAACGACTTAAAAATCGGCAAGTATAAAGCGTATCTCTCAGTGGAGTTCGGCGAACACCTTACTGATGCTGTCCAGGACACCACCTACTTTTACGTTGTGCCACTCCGCGAACTCATTGCTGCATTCGTAGTTTTGCTTGCACTG